>Ga0299912_10004755_pt1 | contig 11123 bp, 6 predicted proteins | sample RVTome_2_FD_207667 | JGI IMG/M metagenome (GOLD analysis project Ga0299912, IMG submission 207667) | Soil microbial communities from uranium-contaminated site in the Upper Colorado River Basin, Wyoming, United States - RVT95D214 (version 2) ... | reverse complement strand
AACATCCCTTTTCGTCAGTTAAAGAGCTGATTACCCTGGAGCCGTTAAACCCGAAGACCGCCGGCAGGATTCCGATGGTTATCGAAGCGGCGGGACGTATTTGCGATAATTGTCCCGATGCCGATGTTAGAATCCCGCTGAGCGGCCCCTTCTCACTGGCGGCAAATCTCGTCGGATTCGAGAGTCTCTTGTGCGAGATTAAAACCGCCCCGGATTTGGTTGCCGGGGCTCTCAGGCATCTCGTGGCCGGGCAGATCGAATTCTGCAAAGAAGTTGTTCACAACGGTTTGGATATCGCCTTCTTCGAATCGGCGGCAACTCCTCCACTGTTATCTCCGCAAAACTTCAGGCAAATCGAGCTTGGAGCGCTAAAGGAAATAATGCAAAAGACCGCCAAAGTCGTAGGCCATCCCGTTCCGTGCATCATGGGCGGCGATACGCTGCCGATACTCGATGATATCCTCCGGACGGGAACCGGATATGTGTGCTGCCCGGCGAAAACCAACCAGCAAAAGTTCATGGAAAAAATGCGGGTGCATCCCGATGTAATGGTTCGAATCAACATGGACGCCCGGGCGATCACGTCAAAAAATTTCGAGGACGTCGAAAAGGAAGTTGACAGAGTTCTGGCACTTACAGACAATAGGCCGAATGTTTGCATCGGTACGGGATGTCTGCCGTTCGAAGCGGAGCCCGAAGTGGTTTTGAAAACAAAAGAATACATTTTGTCCAGGAACATCGCATAGAACGCCTGAACGGGAGGTCAGAAGATGGCTAAGAAGGACGGAACTCAGCAAGAGGCGACGCACTCGAATCCGCGGATTGAAAACGACCGCGAGATGATAAACACGGCACGGCGGAAAGGCCGTGGGGCGCTTACACTGGCATTCCTGCGACTGTCGGGGCCGGGCTGGCTGCAAAGCGGCATAACAATCGGTGGTGTGTCGTTTTCGTCGAGTCTGTACTTAGGCATACTGTCCGGCTTTACATTTTTGTGGCTTCAGCCTCTTGGGATGATATTGGGTATTGTTATGCTCAGCGCCATCGGCTACGTGACACTCTCGACCAGACAGCGTCCTCTGGAGGCTATCAACAAGCACGTCAGTCCGGTGCTCGGATGGAGCTGGCTGCTGGCATCGATGGCGGCGAACCTCGTCTGGTCTATGCCGCAGTTTACACTTGGAACTCGCGCAATTCAGCAAAACCTTCTGCCCAGGCTGGTCGGGCCGGAGGCCATCCCGGACCCCTGGGGCAGAATCCTGGTTGTCGGATTTCTTCTTGCAGTGTGCATCACCGTGACGATGTTTTACGTGGCCGGGGCGCGCGGCGTAAAGATATTCGAGGTCATCATAAAGGTCCTTGTCAGCCTTATCGTGGTGTGTTTCCTGGGCGTTGTGGTGAGGCTGAGCATCAAGGGAGTTGTGGACTGGGGCGAGGCCCTGAGGGGCCTGGTGCCCGACCCGCGCTTCATATTCAAACCTGCGGAAGGCCTTACTCCGTATCTTCAGGCCGTTGCCGAAAACTGCCGGCTGTTCTGGACGAAACTGATTGTCAGCCAGCAGCGCGATGTAATGGTAAGCGCTATGGCCGCGACGGTAGGCGTTAATATGACGTTCCTTCTGCCGTATTCGATGCTTCGCAGAGGATGGGACAAGGACTTCCGCGGCCTGGCAATCTTCGACCTTTCGACGGGCCTGTTCATACCGTTTGTTCTGGCCACCGGTTTTGTGGTAATGGCCTCGGCCTCACGTTTCTACACCGTGCCGGCACCGGGCTTTGTGCCTGACGAGCAGGGCGGGATCGTCAGCGTTGAGCCTGCGAAGAACCTTGTCGTGCAGTACAAGGCACTGCTGAAGCAGAGATTGGCTTTTGAGATAGGCGAAAAGGCAGTGATAGGTCTGTCGGCGCAGGAGCTTGAGCAGAAGACCGGCGCGTTGCCGTACGCCGACAAGAGAATGGCGGCAATGCTCGTCAAGCGAGACAACTTCAACTTAGCCAAGACACTGGAGCCTCTGACGGGACCGGTCGTTGCGCAATATCTGTTTGGTCTGGGGGTGATGGGGCTGGGCATCAGCGCCGCGACGGTGCTGATGACGATAAACGGACTGTGTCTGTGTGAGCTGCTCAAGAAGCCGTTGGGGGGCTGGACGCAGCGGATCGGAATTCTGATGGTGTCGGTCGGCGCGTTGGGAGCTATTTTGTGGAAGCAGCCGGCGCCGTGGCTGGCCATACCGACGTCTGCATTCTGCACCATACTGCTGCCTATAGCATACGTTACTTTCTTTATTCTTATGAACCAGAAGAGCATCCTCGGGGACAGCATGCCGCGGGGCGGACGCCGGGTCATCTGGAATGTGCTGATGACCCTGGGCACCGCGGTGGCAACCTTCATCAGTGTTTGGAGTCTGTGGTCGAGACTGCGCTGGTGGGGTATCGTGGTCATCGTGGCCTTCGTCGGGCTTATTCTGGTTGTCCACTTCATCCGCAAGGGTAAAAGACAGACGGCGATAGCATGAAGCCCGAGCATTGGAATAACTTACTGGCCGTAATCAACGGCGAAGTTTTTGAGCCGCTGCCGGTTGGATTTATCATAGACAGTCCCTGGCTTCCCGGCTGGGCGGGGATTTCTGCGCTGGATTATTACTCCAGCGAACAAATGTGGTTCGAGGCCAATCTCAGGGCCGTGCGGCAATTTCCGGATATCATTTTTCTGCCGGGCTTCTGGTCCGAATTCGGCATGTGCACCGAGCCGTCCGCGTTCGGGTCAAAATGCTCATGGCAGCCGAACGAGATGCCTTACGCCGGCAAGATCCTTGCCGATATCAAGGCGGCAGGTTCGCTTTCCAAACCGAATCCGAAGAAGGACGGCCTGCTGCCCTTCACGCTCAATCGGCTCAAACATTACCAGGGCCAAATCGAACAGCAGGGCTGCGGCATCAAATTCGCAGTTTCACGCGGGCCGCTGAACATCGCTTCATTCCTCGCCGGCAGCACGGAATTTCTGATGGCCGTCCGCACCGACCCGGCAGAGGTCCATAAACTGCTCGGGACGATAACGGACTTCATTATCGACTGGCTCGAACTGCAAATCGAAACCTTCCCGTCCATCGACGGCGTCTTTATTCTCGACGACATCGTGGGCTTTCTGGGCAGGCGGGATTTTAAGGGGACGGCCCTGCCCTACCTGCAGCGGATTTTCAACTCGTTCGATGTCGCCGTGAGATTCTTCCATAACGACGCCGCCGGGCTGGTATGCGCCCCGCATCTGCCTGAGATGGGCGTGAATCTTTTCAATTTCAGCTTTCAGCACGCGCTGGCCGAGATGAAAGAGCTGACAAACAATGCCGTCACGCTGCTCGGCAACATCCCCGCGCGGGATGTGCTTGCGGCCGGAAGCCCCGACGACGTTCGCAACAGCGTCAAAGCCGCTCTCGATTCGGTTGAAGATAAGAGCCGCATCGTCCTTTCGTGCGGCGGCGGCATGCCCCCCGATGTCCCGACGGAAAATATCGAAGCTTTCCTGTCGGCGGCAGGGCATAAGTAATATCAAATATCAAAGTGTAAAATTAAGCCTTGCCGGGCTTACCATTCCGGTGTCGCAGGTGCCTGTTTTAAGGGCAGGCTGCTGCACATCTTCTTTACGATACGCTGCGCCCTCTCGGCATCCTCGGGAGATAGAGGCTCGTTCGTAACGCCCATAACGTCGCCCATTATAGGCCCTAATAAACCTTCTTCCTTGCGGCCGCCCGATTTTGAGCGAAACATGGACAAGCCTCTCCCGCCTCCACCGGTGCCCGTGGCAAGCCACAGAATACTGCGGTCTTCGACGTCAATCATCGTCGCCGAGATCGATATTTCATCGCCGAAGTGGGGTATTTTAATAGTCAGGACCGCCGGTACATCGAGAGCCAGGCCGGCCTCGACCGCTCCTTCGGGCGTAGAAAGGTTTGTTATTGCCTCTTCGGTCTCCTGTTCGGCAAGTGACGCTCTGACCTGGGCCCGGCCAACTGGGGCATAACCCTTTTCCAGCAGCTCGATCGAGAAAAAGTCTGCAATTTCATCCTTTGCCACTTCACTCGGTACAGCCCCTTCTACGGAGACAATCGCAACCTTCTTCACGCCGCTAAAATCATAGCCGGCCCGAAAGGAGCTTTCCTGTTGCGGGCGGCAGCCACAGATCAGTAAAACTGCTATTACAAGAATATTAATCATAATTTTCATGACTTATATCTCCGAAACAATAATTTGAATAATTGCCTATATCGGGTTATAGTTGACATCCGCGTAACCAGGCTGTTTTTGAGGCCGATTCGGCCATTTCATGGCATCGAACATAAACTCGCTGGCCTGGCGTATCATGACTGCCGGCATACACGGTCGCATCTCGAACGAACCGACGACATCATTGTCGTATTTGCTCAGAACATCCAGCAGGTAATCCCAATTTTCCCGGGGCATCCCGCCATGCAGGCCCGGCGGTACATGGTCGTCTTTATGGCCGTAATTATCCGTCAGGTGTAAATGGGCCACATACGGGGCCAATTCATCCACATATTGCCTGAAAGAATACTCGCCGTCCAGATTGGCAAAGCCGGTATCGAGGCAGAACCAAAGTGACTCAAACCTCTCGCGGGCATGTTTGAGCATCGGTAACGGGCCGCTTTCGAGGCATAATTTCACATCGTTCTTTTCTGCCAGTTCGATCACTTCGGCGGTATAACCGCAGCCGTCCAGCTCCGGCTCATCCGGAAGGCCAAGACTGCGTAAATTAGTTACAATATTGGCTTTAAGAAGCTTGGCGCACTCGATTTGCTCGTTCCATTGCTCTACCGTCGGATTATCATCGCGAGAGCGCATCACCACGAGCATATCCTCCGTCGCCGCGGCCAGCCTGGGCCAGTTACGTTTTTTGTACCGGCACTCGTGCTGACCCTTGATATTGGGCCATAACTCGATTCCGAAGCCCAGAGACTGCAGGTACTGGCATTCCTGTTCGAAGGAAAGGGGGTGCTCGCGCCCCCAGAATATCATAGTTGAAACAATGTACCTGATTCGCATTATAACGTCTCCATAAGCTTCTACGTTCTTCGCCGGGGCGAATCCGGCTGATAGACGCATCCTATACAGCTTCAAACAACTACTATTATCGTTCAAAAGCAGTCCCATATTTACTCTTTGTTGAAATTTAGAGCATTTTTTGCCCGCCTCAGAGCCAAAAAAAGCTCCTGACATGACCTGTAGAAAACAACCAAAAATATCGTTTCGAGGCCCCAAATGCCCTTAAAATCTCTTGTCATAAGCAAAAAAGTCATAGTTTAGCCCAAAATTGGCTTTGTTTTTTCTACCCCCAGTACAGGCATGGGGGCTAACTGGGATTGGCTTTGTTTGGCTTTGTTTTTTTGCCGTCCCAAGCCGTTCAAAATCACCAAAATTTTCGTAAATCACTGCCATTAATGACTATGCGCCATATCTCCCATTTTAACATTGGCTTTGTTTTTTCAAATCGCCTTTTATATAGACACGGATTTACCCAGCGCGGCCTCGGGCTTTGCCCTTGGCCGCAACCAAAAACTTAGACACGGATTTACACCGATTAACACTGTTTAAAAAAAGTTCTACTGATAAGAAATTAAGTATATGTCGTTGTTTCAAAAGAACTTATAAAAATGGTTTATAAAAAACACGCATAAAAAACAATAAGTTGAAAGATTGTAGTACCGATTAACCCGGATTCTTGGATTTATAAAAGATTTTTCCTTTTACCTTTTGCCTATTTACTTATTTATGTATTCTATATTCATTATGTTATATAATATACGAACTATTATAACAAAAGTCGACAAAATTCCGGAAGAATCTCCGTGACTCGAAGCTTTTATATCTACCGCGAAGGAAACGAAGAATGCAGAGAAACAGCAAGTGGTAAGTCGTAAATAGTAAATAGCAGGGATTATTAATTAACGCTTATAGTCCAATTTCCTGGGGGGTAACTAAAAATATGGTTTCCAGGATATCATCCATTTTAAAACAATAAGGGGAACCGGTCAATTAAGACGAGTATGCCCTGACGTCGGCCTTCAATTGCTTGTATTAACATCGGTTCTGCTTTATCGCAATCACCTTTTTCTTTGTAAAAAACAGGCAGGTTTTTCATTGATTCCGGCGTATCCAAGTGGTCTTCGCCGAGGTTGTCCTTTGGGCTCCCTTCTGACTTCGGAGCTTGTTCTTGAAACCTCGCCCCTGTCACGGCGATTGTCTGCTCTCCAGCTTTTTTCCCTCTGCTTCGATCTCCTCCCACGACGGCGCACGCCAGAGGTGGAGCTTGCCTCCTTTCCAGCTTCAGGCTGCCGACCATCGGGGGAGAACACCACCGCGTGAGCTGCCGAGCATCCCTTAAATACCTTGATGCGATCGGCCTGAAGTTTGTCATGCAAAGTGCGAAGAAATTTTCCCAGTTCAGCTATTTTGTCTCTTGACAACGTATAATCTTTCATATACACTATTTATCCGTATCCGGAATAGGGAGATTTTAATTGAAAAAAAGGGATTTCTCAATCGAGAGCAGTCGAGTTCCTGATTTATGTGCCTTTGGGACAGAGTCCCATACGGCCAGCCTCACACTGGGGCGAGAATTGTTTCCTATACAAAATATGATTCTTGAAAGGGAATGATATGAAAGGTAAAAGGGGCAAGAAGAGGATTATGGATCTCAGAGAGGCGATATGGATCAAGCTGCCCAGAAACGGGCAAGTTCTGAAAAAACTCGATAAGAATGGCGTTGTTCATGTCACAGGGGAGAACCCGGGATTTGGAGACACGCCCTATTGTGTGTGTCTGGGACTCCGCGTGGGCGAACGAGGGCCGATTCGCTATGGGACTCCGGATTCGCCTGGGCAGGGCGATTACTTCTATGCCGAGGTCCACGAGGAGTCAGGCTTGTTTGATATCCACCTCAAGGCGCTCGGTCTCAGCAACCAGTACGTCACGATACTGTGGTGGGCGAATCCCGAGGGCATCGTAGGTACGTTAGGACCCACACCCACACTCGGCATAGGCCCCGACATCAGATATAAGATCGAACACTTCAACCCAAAGGATTTCCCAGGCCGATCCGTAGATGAGGTACCCGGTATCGGTGCGAAATACGCTCGGCGCTTGACCGAAGCCCGGATGAAAAGTCTGGCTGCCCTAGCCTCCGCCAGCGCTACAGACGTAGCTTCAATATTGGGTATTTCAGAGGTGTGTGCCATGAGCTTCATTGATAAAGCACGCCGTCTGTTGCTGGGGCAGATCAGGAAATAACCAGGCAGGTGGATAGAGTCAGTATTGTTATCCCGGCTCACAACGAGGGTGAGAATTTGGTGGACACAATCCGTTGTGTTCTGGAGAACATTGCCTACCCTGACTTTGAGATCGTTGTCGTTGACGATGGTTCGACCGATGGCAGTGGCGACCGTCTTTCCAGGATCTTTGGCAACGACAGCCGCGTAGGCATGGTCAGAGCGGAAGGCCTTGGGGTGGCCAATGCACGCAATCTTGGGGCCACGTGTGCCTCCGGCAAGATTCTGATATTCCTTGACGCCCACTGTTATACGCCGCCCCATTGGATGGACGGGCTGATTCAGCCTCTTGCAGACATATGCGTTGGCATGGTGGGCCCTGCTATTGCGACTATGCGTTACGGCAGTGATGTCCGAGGCCTGGGCCTGAACTGGCGTGATGCAAGTCTGGAGCTCGAGTGGCTGGGGCAACGCGAGAACACGCCTTATCCTGTACCTCTCCTGACTGGAGCATGTCAGGCCGTGCGGAAAGCAGATCTTGAAAGACTTGGGTATTATGACCCGGGAATGACGCGGTGGGGAAGTGAAGACGAGGAGCTATGCCTGCGATACTGGTTGATGGGATATGAAGTTCTGGTGCAGCCCCAAACCGTGGTCTATCACCTGTTCCGAGAGAGCCATCCCTACGAGGTCCAGGTTCAGAATATCATCTACAACCGCCTGCGGCTGGCTATGCTGCATCTGTCCGACGAGCGGGTTAACCGGGTTCTCAACTACTACAGGAACATACCCGGCTTTGACGAGATTATGGGTTGGCTGCAGCGAAGTGACGTAATGAGCCGTCGCAATCAGTTGCAGGAGTTGCGCAGTAGGGATGATGACTGGTTCTGCACACGATTTGGCTGCCGCATATAGCCGGCCATGGACGGAAGCTGGGAAATACTGGCTGAAGAGGACAGCGGGCACGAAACCCAAGCATGAAGGGTGTCTTACCGGGCGGCTTCGATGTCCTCCCACGACGGGGCATGCCAAAGGTGAAACTTGCCTCCGTAACTGCAGGCTGCCAGCCATCGGCTGTCGGGGGAAAAGGCCACAATTATGAACAGGGAACCCTGTCCCGAGAGTGTCAGAAGCTCGCGTTTGGTTGACAAATCCCAGAGCTTGACGGCGTCGCGGTCGGTCCCACCACCGGTGGCCAGCCGGCGGCCGTCGGGGGAGAACGCAACTCCCTGGGCTCCCTGCATATGACCTTGGAAAGTGGCGATCAGTTTTAAAGAGGACGGATCCCACAGCGCCACCGTGCCGTATTCAGAGACACCGGCGACCTGCGAGCCATCACCGGAGAAGGCGACCCTGACTGCAGGATATGGAGGACCTGCCGTCGTCTCCAGGAGATCTCCGGTCTCGGCGTTGAACAAGCGCAGAGCACCCGCGTCGCCTCGCGCCAAGAGGCGACCATCCGGCGAGACAGCCCACCCCGCTGCAAATTTCACCACAAAGGATTGGCCCGCTTGCCACGTGCGTGTATCCCACCAGATCGCTTTTCCTGTTGTATCAGCGGAGAGCAACCGCCTGCCGTCGGCCCGGAATCGCAGCAAGTAAGCCGGGGCGTTGTGGCCATCCAACTCCCACAGCAGGCGGCGCTCGGCACAGGACCACACACGGATTTCTCCACTTCGATTTCCACTGACCAACAGGGTTCCGTCTGGTGAATAGGCGACCATCCAAACGTCGGAGCCCAGCGCGGGGAGCTGCTCGATTTCTTCAAACGTCGCGGGATCGAACAGGCTGACGGTCCCCGCGCGCGGCACAGCCAATACCCGGCCGTCCGGAGCGAAGGCAGGCCAACCGTAGTGACCCAACGCGATCAGTCTGGGCTGTTGCTCTTCGGGGCGAGGCAGAGCACTCCAGAAGGCGACGACGCCGTCCTTGCAGGCGCTCGCCAGCGTGTTGCCGTCCGGCGAAAGCGCCAGTCCATAGACTTCATGGGTGCTGCCACGCAGGGTGGCCAGACACCGCCGCTGCTCTACATCCCAGATCCGGATGGTTTGGTCGCCGCTGGCCGAATACAGCCGCCGGCCGTCCGTCGAGAAGACCAACTCACAAATCCAGGAGGTATGTCCTTCCAGCGGCTTCCCGAGATCATTGCCGGAGGCGGCATCCCACAGTCGGATCGGACCACCTGAAAAACCGCTGCCGCTGGCAATGACCGAACCGTTCGGCGACCAGGCCACGGCGGTTATGGGTTCCGGGTGGGCCTCCGGGATGTTGACATCCGTGTTTCCGCTGGCGAGGTCAACCACTTGAAGGAGATGATCGGCATCCCCGATAACCAGGGCCTTGCCGTCGGGCGAAAAGTCCAGCGCGCCCATAAACGACAGGAACCTTACGCCGCGAATTCGGTTAACGATGGCCCATTGGTCAACCTCCCACACAATAACTTCATGGACCTTATTCGAATAACTTATGCAGGCCAGCCGCCTTCCGTCAGGCGAGAATTTGAGGACCAGGGCCTCATCACCATCAGGAAGGGTGAGTTTGCGGACGAGATCCCAAGTGCCGGTCCGCCAGAGTCGGATCTGGTTTCCGGCGTCGGTCGCCAGCAGATCGCCACGCGGTGAGAACGCCACGAGGCTGCCCTCCTTCGGCTGCAGGCTGGCAATTCGCTTGCGCCCAGGCACATCCCAGATCTCGACGAATTCCTGATCGCTCCCGGCCACCGCGAGCACTTTGCCGTCGGGTGAATACGCGACCGAGTAGGCCGAGGGCGGATAGTGGCACAGCTCGCCGAGGTCATCGCTTTGGCACTCCTGCCACAGGTATCGCCACTCCCAGCCGCGCAGTTCGACCTGGCCGGGCCCGGGTCGATGGTCGTCCAGCAGTTTCCGGGCACGGCCCAAGTCGTTCATCGCCAGCGCCTGCTGTGCAAGGCTAATATCCGAGGCGTAGGCGGTTTGCCGCCTGGCCAGTTCATTGGCTACGGCCTGTTGACGCTGGAGTTTCTGTTCCCGCTCAGCTCGCGTCGCGCGAACCGCCTGCCAAGTGCTTACAAACACTCCAAGCACAAGCACCGCTGCCACGACGACGACTGCGCCGAAGACCCCCTTGTTCCGCCGGACCAGCTTCTTGAAACGGTAGAGCGCGCTGGGCCGTCCGGCCAATACAGGCTCATTGTTCAGATGACGTTCGATGTCCTCGGCCAGGGCGTGTGCCGTTTGATAACGCCGGATCCGGTCTTTCTCCATCGCCTTGAGAGTGATCCAGTCCAGGTCGCCACGCAGTTTGCGTCGAAGGCTGTCAGCATCGCTTTGACAGCTATTGGCCAGTTTGGTTGACGCCTCCACATCAAGACTGCTGACCCGGGTACTCGGAGTCTTAGGTTCGGCTTCGCGGATGACCGCACGCATCTGCCCAAGACTCCCTTTCCTTAAAGTCTGAGACTCGAAAGGCAATGTTCCCGTCAACAGCTCATATAAGACCACACCCAGCGAATAGATGTCCGAGCGGGTGTCTATATCCTGGTTCGTCATCTCCGCCTGCTCAGGACTTATGTACTCCGGCGTGCCTAACATCTGACCCTGCTCGGTCACCAGCGTCCGCTCCGTCAACGGCTGACTCAGGGCCTTGGCGACTCCAAAATCAATGACCTTGGGAACAGCCTGCTCGCCTTGAATGCACACCTGTATGTTCGAAGGCTTAATATCGCGGTGGATGATGCCCTTCTGGTGGGCATGCTGGATGGCCTCACACACCATTACAAACAGCTTTAGACGCTCTTCGATGGTTAGCCTCTGGCGGTCACAGTGCTCTGTTATGGGTACGCCCTTGACGTATTCCATCACA
>Ga0299912_10004754_pt1 | contig 11130 bp, 9 predicted proteins | sample RVTome_2_FD_207667 | JGI IMG/M metagenome (GOLD analysis project Ga0299912, IMG submission 207667) | Soil microbial communities from uranium-contaminated site in the Upper Colorado River Basin, Wyoming, United States - RVT95D214 (version 2) ... | reverse complement strand
CACAAGTCCGTTGCCGGAGATGCACGGCAGGATAGCGATGCTGGATCGCCTCCAGCGGTAGTTTCTGGCAATATTTGTCAGGTTCTGCATTCGTTCACACAGCTTCTTGTCACAGCCCCATGGGCACACTGGCTAGCCCCCCGCAACCCGATGGCTGGCATTGGGGGTACATTGTCCCCTGCGCTTCGCACAAGTCCGTTGCCAGAGACGCACGGCAGGGTAGCCACACCGGATTGCCTCCGGTGGAAGTTTCTACGTTTCAGGTCCTTCATTCGTTCACACAGCTTCTTGTCACAGCCCCTTGGCCACGTGGTCGAGGGAGACGTATAGTGACGCCCCGCCGCCGTGGACCATCGCGCCGTGGTACTGGCGGGCGTGGCGCGTGCCCTTAACCTGCGTGGTGCCCTTGATGAGTGGGTTCCGGCGCCGCCCCTAATACCCGCGGAACATCGTGTCGTACTCGAGTACCAGCTGGCGGGGCAGGAACCCCTTCTTCCGCGCCTCCTTCAATGCGACCGAGAAAACAGTCCGCGCGAGCTTTTTTACTTGCGGTAGGTTCATCTTGGCGAGCCAGTCGCTGATGCAGGTCTGGTGGGGGACGGCCCGCGACTTGCGCCCGTCCGCGAACGTGACCGGTATGTGCCACCCATGTTCTATGGCGAAATCGTTTAATTTCTCGGCAGCGTGATGAGGAGCCACGCCCCGGAACCACCCGTAGACCAACACGGCGAGGATATCAACCTGGTTCCACTTCCACCCGCCAGGAGGCAGGTTCTTGGCGCCAACGGCCTTGATTACCTTAGTCGCGATCTTTTTAAATTCGGCAAACGTCTTATAGACAGGGCTGGTCGAGCTCGGCCTTGCACCCGAGCTTGACTCCAGAATCTTGTAATAGACGGTCATAACATGCAAGACTCTGGCGCCCACCAATATATCGCTTGCGGTGGCAAGAGAGAAGTCATTTTGTCGCGCTCGGAGCATTTATGTCGGATGCTTGAGAACTGTTAAAGGAGCCTGCAAATAAAATTCCGCGTGCAGCTAGTCAAAGAACTCGCATTGGGTAGTCCCGCGCTCTGGTTGGATTGGATGCGAAATGCAGACTCGGGCGAGATTGTCGTGGGAGTCGCCACGCGAGACGGTAAATTATTCACTATTGACCCGGAGACGTGGACGCAACAAGATATCGTGGAACTCGACCCCCCGACCCCCATCTGGCGGGTCGTGGGAAACCACCATTCTACACCGGCCAACTGCGATTTTGCCCTCGCCACGCTCAACGCGGGGGTGGTTGGTGTCAAGGCGGGGAAGGGTGTAATGTGGCAGCATCCTTTCGGCAGCTCCTGCGGGGCCATCGCATTCGCCCGCCGGGCAACAGACGGGAAACAACTCATCATCGCGGGGGGATTGGACAAGACCCTCCGGGGCATCGAACCCGCCACAGGGAAACTAGTGTGGGGCCAAGTCTTTCTCGAGGGCGTGGGATTCGTTGATGTTTTTGACATTGGACAGGACTCTCTGGCGGTAGCAGGCGATGCTGCGGGCAACGTGCGGTGTTTTGACGCGTTTTCTGGTCTCATACGGTGGCACGCGGAATTCGGGTCAAATGCTCGATTTTGCGTTCCATTTGGGGAAAATCCGGATACACCGCCCCGCTGGCTTGTTGGCACCGACGAAAAGAAACTAAAGGTATTCGAGGTCACCGTTAAAGGCGCTAGTGACCCGATATCGTCCGTTTCAACCATCGAGTTCCCCTGGCAGGCACGAAAAGTTTCCGAGAGGGTTACTGCAGTAAGTATATATGATTTTACCAGTCTCGGGGAATCGGAGACTATTACGCCAGGGGAATTGATCGCCCTCTCAAATACGGGGAATGAATGTTGGAAGGTGACTCTTCCTGGAAGCATCGAAGACCTTGAAGTATTTCCTAGGACTTCGCAGGAATCCATACGGATCATCGTTGCTACCAATTCGGGATCAATTACTTGTGTAGATCCCACGGCTGGCACCGTGACGGACACCTTATCCCTCAGCAAATCCCCTGTCAATTGCGTGAAAATCCTGCCGGATTCGACCCCACGATGCATCCTTCTCGGGGCCGCGTGTGACGATGGACGGGTTTTCTTGATTCAATGTGTATAAAAGCAAAATCACCGTCAAGTGGGAGAAAGGTTACGAATCTCCCGAAAACGTAATCAAAAGGTACTAAATCCCTCGAAAACGATACCCACTTGGAATGCCAGATTCACCTTCCTCCACCTCATTGAAATTCGCTTGATTGGAGAACATGTAGAGGGTCGTGAACTTGTCGGGTTTGAAGAATAAGTGGGAGGTATATCCAAGTTCGCGATGGACTTCCTGGCATTACAATGCGATCCTGGATCGAGAGACGGTTAGGGGGCGCCCCCGTTATGGAAAGTTCTGCAATCATGTCACTTCGGTTTTTTGGACGCATTATCGGCAACCACTCGCTCGGCGATGGTGCTCTGGCGCGCGTGGGCGTCCTGCCGCTTCCGACTGTGGTGGATGAACTTCTCGTCATACACCTCCTCCGCGAAATGCTCGGCATCCCCGACCTGCTTGAACTGCTCCCCGTCCCACGGGCGGTCCGATGCGGCGACCTTGTGCGCCGTGACGTTCACGTGGGCAACGGTCTCGGGCATAGGGAGGGTCTCCCTCGCGATCTTGACTAACCAGTCTGGGTCGGGTACGCGGCGGCAGAATTTCGCGTGGGACTTCATCGCGCCAGCATTGCCGAAAGCTCGCCCGCAGTGGGGGCAGACCTTCGAGGAGACGAGCGCTCCGTTTGCGCCTTTCTCGTAGGTTGCTATGACCTTCCCGCGCTCGTCCACCACCGAGACCGTGGTCCCCGTGACTGCCACTCGGACTTGCCTCCCAGCATACTGCCGTCCTAAACGCCGCTTCTGATTGAACATCGGAATGCTGCCGTCTGCGTTCACTCTCCGCAAATTTTCCCCCTCGCTTTTGACTTGCCCGCAGGCCTTCGCGTGGGATATCATCGCGCTTGGTTTCTTGAAACTTCCCCCGCAGTGGGGGCAGCGATTTCCAACCTTGGGCACGCTATTCGGTTTCTTCAGGGAAAAAACCCGGATTAACTGGCGATTCGGGGAATACGCGCCAAAATGGTCATCGACAAGGTAAACGAGGACTTTCTCGGAGGCATATTTTTGTCCCAAAGGATAAGATGCTCCGCCCACGGAAATCCGTCCGGACTTGTCTACGCTCCGGGGGACGCCGAGGGCCGCAACTAGTGACGCAGGGAAGGCCAGAGGGGGCTCTTCCTCGGACACGACAAGCGCAGGAGGGGGAGCAAGGTTAGCAGGACTAACAGGACTCACAGGCGCGGCAGGCATGGCAAACGCAGCAGGGGTAACAGGTACGGTGGGAGCAGAAGGCGCGGGAATTTGCTCGGGTCCAGCTTTGCGTCCATTGGTAGGTCCTAGTCGCAACGCGTCGAGGATGTACCTCGCGAGTTCCCCGTCCCCTGCAAGGCGGCCGACCACCTCGATGGCACGCGCTTTAGCCGGCAAGTAACGGGCCAAGTCAGCGCGCCACTCGGGGTCCTGGAAGCAAGTGAAGGGGAGCTCTGGGGGCAGGTCTGCCTGTTGAATTAACCTCGCGCCAAGGTCTTCGATGGACGATGGGATCTCGCTTTGGCGCGGGGTAGCGGTCGCCGGAGGGCAGGTCGTGACCGCGAACTGGCGCGTTGCAGATTCAATCACCGACAAGATCTTGAGTGCGGCGAACCAAGGCGTCCGCTCGATCCCCGACTTAGAGCGCTTGAGGTGTTCCGAGACAAATCCTCGCTGGGACTTGAGTAGCTGTTCCACGTCCCCGAGCGAGATGGCGGGCCGGGCCCGCGGCGGTTCGTCAGCATTCATACGTAATTCCCCGGTTCACGAGACTTAGCTTGACCTCGCGCAGTGACGGGGCTTTATTTCCCCGCTCACGTTCCCTTTTCAGCTCTATATATAAAAACCAAGAGGTTTTTGGTGGAGGTGCGCCTCAATTGAAATGAATCCGGGAATGAATGAGCGAGAGCACCCGGGGGCGAGTCACGCCCAGTTTCCCCCGCCCAAGTCCCTCGCTCCGAAACCCACCAAAGACGGGCGACATTGGTTGAACACCTGAATCCGTTTGATATTTCGCACAATGGAGAAAAAACGTTCTATACCGCGCGAAAGATCGCTTCGATTTATTCAAAAAAATGGAAGCAGTAATTCGTGCGCCAGAACGCGGTCCAGAACGCGGTCCAGAACGTGCCTGGCAAAAACTACTTTCACTGGATTAAAACTGTGTCGGTAAAGTCTCCAGGCCTCTTTCTTTCTTGGTCTGAGAGCAATTTGTGATCCTGCCCAATAATAGGACTTGAAAATGGGGCGAGGACGGCGGCTTGATTGACTCTCCGAACTTCTTTCGACTATGCCGCCTTCAACACCTAAGGGGGCACACGGGGAATTAACTAAAAAAGCTCGATTTTATTTGCCAACTTTTGCAAGCAACGCAAAGTTTTCTCCAGATTTTGTTGAGTCGCCTTTCTGTTTAGCAGATCCCAGTTAATATTGTCTTTGTTTCGCAGGTAAATGGCGAGGAAGTCAAGTACATCATTGTATTCGAGCAGCTCCTCCTCGGGGACATCCTCAATATCGCCCAAATACAGTAATTTTCCGTAGAGAACCTGGTCGATTGACGCTAAATTGAGAATCATATCCTCAAAGTGAGTCTGGATCGCAGAATCAAGGGCCTCAAGTTCATCACGTTTCATTGCTACCGTTAAATCTATTCGGAGCAACGAGCTTTTCACAAAGATCGAGATATTAGCCCCTTCGGCAAGACCCGCTTTAACCTGTTGATCAAGCACTTCGAACTGTTGGGTTTTTAACTCACTTAGAAATTTAGCCAATCTTTCTCGGTCGTTTTCAACAATTAAATCCAAGTCGGTTGTCGTGCGAGGGCGCCCGTGGACAATGACTGCAACGCCACCAACGATTACGTATCTCAACCTAACTTTGTCTAATGCTTTTACCACTCGCTTAAGAAAATCCCGAAATTCTGCCGTATAGACCTATACCTTCCCTATTTTTGAGGTTTTAGGGCGGCGCCATCGGGTATAAATACGCGCTTGTTCCCGCATCATCGCGACAATTTCGTCTTCTGATGCGGCAGGATATTTTTCCCGTAACCCCAGGCGCATTAAATCGACCATCCCTTGGAATAGCTCGTCCATAATCTCAAAGGGATCTATCCTAAGATCTCGCATTCTCAAGGCAGATGTTACTTCTTGATGAGCCTTGCGCCAAAGGGGCGAGTATCGTGTTGGAGTCGTTTCCATTAGTTATATCATCCTCTTCTTGCCATATATAAATATCGGATTCCTTCTCCGAAACACGGAGCTAGCCCAGTCCTCCGAAGGAAATCCGGTGGAACTCGCCCGGGAGTAGTACTTCTTCACCCTGAACTCCTACGTGGCGGGCATAGCCGAGGTCGGCCTCGGGGCGATGTTCACAGCGGTGCGGGCGGCGAGGCCTTTTCTGATCGCGCACAGGTACGATCATCAATGCCGATGTCAACGCGGCGTATTATATCCTCCGAAAGGCAGTTCCAGACGCATTCGCAGACGGGATATTGGGTATGGGTTTATATCCAGTGCTCTTGGGACTCACATGAGCAAAATGCAAAAGATCATTCGTTCATAAAACAACCTCCCAACACAATTCAGAAAAACTTGAGATATAGGGGGTTTAAATGCCACTGGCGAGTCTTGAGATATACTTGCAGTCAGAAAAAATATCCTAGAGATTTGAATCGAAGTGCGTTGTGGTATTAATTTTTTGAGGAGGAGGATGGCATTCTCATACGATGGTTTTTGCCTCAAAGGAATAAGTGTTTCTTATGCCCAAACCTCTGATTCCTTATTAAACGACTTCTAGGGAACCTTAAACTAAGATCAAAGGCGAACAACGCTTGTTGAGAGTATTATTGAACTTCGGAGAAAATATCGACCATGAGTGAACAGAAAAAAGAGGCGAACACGCTAGAAATCCCCCTCGATGGCTTTTCGCACAAAAAAATTCATTACGAGAATCTATGCAAGGCAATTCAGGCACGAAAATTGCTGCTTTTCCAATATTCCTCCGAAGACATCACTACCAAACCATTGAAAATAACATTTGTGTGCGTTCTGGATTATTACCTGGATCAATACTACGAATTCCCTGCGAACGTGGAATATTTTCGCCAAAAACTCAACGCTTTTTTCAACGAAAAAATCGCAGAGAACTACTACATTGCTTTTTGGCAATACAAGGCGGACAAATATGGTCCCGAGAGAATGGACTTGGGGCGATCCATTCCGGATCTCGCAAGCTTGAGCGAACGTTGCATCGATCTTGAAGGTGCTCTAAGATATATAACCAAATCATCTGGAAAAGAGTACGTTCGAAGGGTAGAGGGGAAATTAGACTTGCGGTGGTATTTTGCCACTTTAAATGGAATTCAAATCCCCGAGGAATATCTTCCTGGTGAATCGGAAAGTTTCTTAACCAACGAGCGCTTGTTATCCCCATCAAGCAATGCAAAAATTGAGGTAATGAAACACTTATTTAGGAAATACCTTGACGGAAGTATCCGATTTGACACGGACGAGCAAATTATTGAAAAAACAAAAAAGTGGATGGATTGGGCCCTCCCGCGGGTCATAATAAGACGAACCACGCACGATATTACGGTCGCGGGAATGGTTCCGTACAAATTCTTCATTAACTTGCGCGATGACATCCTCGCCCGATTGCAAGCAGGAATCCGGATCAATCTTATTTTTGCAGCTTCTTCCTCTGCGACAATTCGCGCAGAGTTGCCCAATGTTGAAGTTGCCGAAGCGTTAGAAAAGGACTATTTGCTCAAGAATTTAAAGGAATGCCGGGCGCTCGCTATGCAATGGAAAAAGATTTCTGAGGACAACGTTCACATCTTTGAAAGCGAGCAGAAACCCACCAGGTTCATCCTCAAGTCTGATGAAGATTTTATTTTCGACACGCAATATAGTCTCGGCACGCGATCCCAGGCAATTCAACCGAACATCTGGGTTCCAAGTAATAGTAAGTGGGTTGAAATCCAACGAGAACTTGCAACATTGAAAAAGGCAGCCATCGAAATCGGGCCGGACCAGGAATATTTCCCTCAATGGATGCATAATAGGTATGGCGAGCAGTGGAAAGAAACCCTCCTGCTGATGGGCACTAAGGACGAGAAAAATGACTGGAATCATCTCGCCGAGAATTATGCAATTTGGTTCCTCGATGAAAAAGGGCATTCTATCTGCTTAAATACTGAGAAAGGCAGCAGTTCCAACCTAAAAAAAGTGATTCTATGTCAGGTTTATAAAATCAGCACCCCTAAGCCGTGGACTCACCGGGATATCTTCCAAAAGCTTTGCCAAACGTATTGGGACGAAAGAGGATTAGCAGATGGCGTATTATTTTACAACAGAACCAAATTAGAAGTCGCGAGGCGAAAGATTAAGAAAGTTCTAAGCGGAATCAAAAGAAAGCACCTTCTCCCAAAATCCACTTTAATTGTTTTTCCTGAGAACGTGATCCCCTACGCGTGCCTCGAAACGATCATCGACTTTTCAACGAAGTATGGCGTTGTTTTCGTTGGGGGCATGGAACACCAGAAATGGGGGGACATCCAAGGAATCTTTCGCAACCTGGCGGACCGGTTCCCGACTAGATTCGTCTCTGACGAGATTTTGTCCTTTTTGTCTTTACCATCGCACAATTTGGCCCCCGAGACCTACCTCAACCTTGCCGTAATTGTCAATGGGAGTCAGGGGTTTTCCTTCCAACACAAGCATGTCCCCTTTTTTAAGCCATCTGATGGAAAGGAGGAAACCCAAGAACTTCGTGAAGCCATTCCTCTCTTCTTGAAACCACGCTATTTCATTTTCGAGACGTTAGTCGGCCCGTTGTCCGTTTTTATCTGCAAAGATTTCCTGTCAAACCACCGCTCGATTCCCGAGTGGATCACCCAGAATTCTGTCCCCTTGGTTGCCATTCCATCGTTGTCTTCGATGATTTTCACGTTCCAGGCAAAGCTTGGAAATATGGTGCTCAAAGAGGGATGCCGGAAAAACTTATTCGCATTGGCGAGTATCGCTGAATACGGGGGTTCTGGCTTATATTGTTATGACACGGTGAGATTGACTGAACCCGGAAGTCCCAAGAAATTTCCTGGAAGGGTGGAAAAGGGTTTTGTCTTCACGCGGGAAGAACCAGATCAGAAGTGGAGTTGTTCCTAAAAGGAGCTTGTTAGTCTATTTTTGGGGCGCTATCGTGAGTATACTCCGAAAACAGTTAGGATCTGTCTATAGAAGATCACCGGACTGAAGATACGCTGCTGCCCGACACTCCCCCCGCGACAAAAAGAGGGAGCATATTCGCAGGTACGACAGGCACCTTTCATTTCCCGCTTGTCGATCGATCGGAGCCGCTGAAGCACCGCCGAGTCGCGCCAGATATTCCGCAAAGACTTTTCTAGCAAATTACCCAGTGGAAAGCTTCCGAGGAAAGGGCAGGGATAGGCTGTTCCGTCAGCCCCAACACTCATTGTATCATGTCCGGCGGAACAAACCATGAGCCCACACTCCGAGTTATAGCTTGGAACTTCTTCGAACAAAAAGCTAAAGCTTATTTCGCTGCTGACATTAAGTCTGCCTTGGAATTTCTTTTTTGCATCAACCAGTATCCGGCAGAAGCGGCGCCACGCTTCCGCGTCCAGTGCCATTCCGCCAGCATTTTCCCGGCCCCGGCCCGCAGGAATGAAGGGAATGGCTTTATAACCTAAGTATCCCAAGTCGTTTGCCAGTCGGTATATTTTTATGGTCTATATCTATATACTTATATATGATCCCTCACACCACGGTCGCCATCGACCAAGTCGTGCGAAAAAAGCTCAAAAAATTGGCATCTCTTCTCGACGTAAGTCAGGGAGAAGTCATTAAACAGGCACTCGCGATGTTGGAGGAAAAAATCTTGACGGGAAAACTTGAATCACGGCAATCTAATCCCACTGCGCGATTGGATAAAAAAGACATTGGGCGAATTCTGGCGGAAGCCACCAGGAAGATATGGGCAATAAATCCAGAAATTAAGCGAATCCAGGAAAAACTATATTCTGGCCCAGAAACCATCGACGATTTCATAATTAACGACTGGAATTCCGGGTTGGAATGATTTTATGTTCACGACCATCGCCATCGATTCAAATATCTTCCGAGATAGGGATTTCATTAATTATTTAATTTTGTATAAGGAAAAACTCCGCATTTTCGTGCCCACGATTGTACAAATGGAGGTCGCCTTTTTTCATTTGGTCAAGGGCAATACGTGGGACCTTTTCGTGCACCACGTGAGGGAATTCGGCGGGGAATTCGTGGGATGGAATCAATTTTCCATTCAAGATGTCGTGGTGAATGCGTACAATGCGCGGCAGAAACTGCCTTTCCGGCAGCACATTCGTGATTTCATCATCGGCACCGAATGCGAAACCCTCGGTTGTGAATTAATCACTTTCAACGTAGATCACTTTTACTGGGTTAAATCCGTGCCGGTAAAGTCTCCAGATCTCTTTGTTTCTTGGTTTGAGGGCAATTTACAATCCCCATCCAATAATACCACTTGAAAATAGATCGCTTGTCAAAAGCATTAAATTCTTGCCTCCTCGCAGGTCGCCCGAACACGTGCAGACAATATTACAATTGGTGTGACGTGAGAGCTCTTTTTGCGTTTTTTCGATTCTTCTCGTAAAATAAAAAAAGGGAAATAGATTTTAGCGAATCCGCGAATCATTTTGCCATCGCGCGGCGGAACTGGTATATCCCTATCCTCATTATCAGGTACCCCAGGGGCGATAACCACGTGTATCCCGTGAAACTTGGGTCCATCAATAAATAGTCAACGATGATCACCATAGTCGCTCCCAACATCACTGCCGAACCTATGACGATAGCCCGCAAGCGGCCGATACCTTCCTCCGTTACGCCACTGACATTCTCCAGTCGCGTCATCTTTCTTCGCAACAAAATTCCCCAGACTATCAAACTGAGGTACGTCAGCGCCGTTAACGCCGCCACGCCGTTTGCCACTGGGTTGTGAGTCACGCTCACGAAAATACTCCAGAATATGGACACGACAGCCAGGAAAGTTGTAATCCCGAAATGCACCCACGTTAGAATCTTGGGTTTCCACGATTTTTCATCCGTGAAAACAAGGGTACTTACGTGGAGGAGCGCGGTCGTTGCATACGTCATCAAGATCGCATTCCCACTCGTAAAATATGGGTATGTCACGAGAAAGTTTTCCCGACTTACGTAGAAAACCACGGAATTCCCTAGCGAGATAGTCGTGGCAATGGCATAGAGGAGAAATGTAATGCCGAACCAGAATGCCACTTTCGATTTTGTTGCTCGATATCTCCGGTTGCACGTCACGTAATTCGCGATCGATAAAATTATGGTCCCGAATTTCGCGAGAGCGACTAAAAAGAGGAACTCAGGAGGCAACTGTATTAGTGTAGCCATATTTTTTTTTCCACCTTCACTTTTTTTAAGGTCTTTTGCCTGCACGATCAGTTGAAACCCAAGTTAATGAGCCGTTTTTATCTGCAAAGATTTCTTGTCAAACCACCGCTCGATTCCCGAGGGGATCACCCAGAACTCTGTCCCCTTGATTGTCATCCCTTCGTTGTCTTCCATAGTTTTCACGTTCCAGGCAAATCTCGTCAGTATGGTACTCAAAGAGGAATGTCGGAAGAGCTTTTTCGCCTTGGCAAGTATCGCGGAATACGGGGGTTCCGGTCTACATTGGTATGACACGCTGGGATTGAGTGAGCCCGGCAGTCCCAAGAAGTTTCCGGGAAGCGTGGAAAAGGGTTTCGTCTTCACGCGGGAAGACCCAGACCAGAAGTGGAGTTGTTCCTGAAAGAGACGATTCCCTTCATTCTAACGGTTTAGTGAAGTATTGTGTTACGGAATTGTATCTCAAGCTTACAAGTTAGTTAACATTTTCAAAAATTTCCAACAAACGCCGTTTTGCAATTCCCCGACAAATTATG
>Ga0299912_10004753_pt1 | contig 11131 bp, 8 predicted proteins | sample RVTome_2_FD_207667 | JGI IMG/M metagenome (GOLD analysis project Ga0299912, IMG submission 207667) | Soil microbial communities from uranium-contaminated site in the Upper Colorado River Basin, Wyoming, United States - RVT95D214 (version 2) ... | reverse complement strand
TCGAGACGCGCTTCGGGCCGATCCGCGTTCCGACGTCGAAGGCCCCGCGTGATCCCACGACCGGACGCTCGGGTCGGCTCGGGCGCGACATCGCGCTGGTGACCGGGTTCCCGGCGTTCACCGCGAAGCGCATGATCGAGAAGCTCCTCGCCGCCGAGCCGGAGACCAGGCTCTACGTGCTTGCCCAGCAGAAGTTCGCGGCCGATGCCGATCGCTTGCTCCAGTCGCTGCCCGGCCACGAGCGCGCCGAAGTCCTCGTCGGTGATGTCTGCGACATGGACCTCGGGCTCTCGAGCGCCGAGTACCGCGCGCTGTCGAAGGAGCTGACCTGGATCCATCACCTCGCCGGCATCTACTTCATGGGGGTCGATGACGAGACGGCCAGGCGGGTCAACGTGACGGGTACGCGCACCGTGCTCGATCTCGCGCGCGACGTGGGCCGGCTCGAGCGTGTCGTGCACTGGTCCACCGCGATGGTCTCCGGTGATCGCAAGGGCACGTTCTACGAGGAGGACCTCGAGGCCGGGCAGAAGTTCCACAACGGCTACGAGCGCACCAAGTACGAGGCCGAGAAGCTGGTCCGGGCGGCGATGCGCCACCTGCCGATCACGGTGCTGCGTCCCGGGATCATCGTCGGCGACAGCAAGACCGGGCAGATCGACAAGCTCGACGGGCCCTACTACCTGATGGTGCTGATCGCGACCAATGCCTCGGGGTTGCGGCTGCCGCTCCTCGGGCGCGGTGACTCGCCCCTCCACCTCGTTCCGATCGACTACGTGATCGAGGCAGCCTGGACCATCGGGCGCTACGAGGCATCGGCCGGCAAGACGTTCCACATCGTCGATCCGTCGCCGCTCACCGCACGCCAGGTGTTCGACGGTGTCGCCGAGCACGCGAATACCGAGAAGCCGCGCGGCCACATCCCGCGACCGCTCGCCCGCGCCGTGCTCAGGACGCCGGGTCTCAAGCGCCTCGGGCGCGGCCCGCTCGCGTTCGTCGACGTGCTGGACCACGCGGTGCACTACGACCAGAGCAACACGGCGCAGGCGCTCGCCGGCACGACCCTGCGCTGTCCGTCGCTGCCCGAGTACCTACCGGTGCTCGTGCGGCACGTGCTCGACGTGACCAAGGCCAACATCCCGCGCGAGCTCGACGACGACACTGCCGACCCGCTGGCGTGACACGCTTACTTGCGATCGAGCTCGGAGCGGATGCGGAGCCGGAGCGCGTTGAGCTTGATGAAGCCCTGCGCGTCGCGCTGGTCGTAGACCGAGTCTTCCTCGAACGTGACGATGTCGGGCCGGTACAGGCTGCGCGGCGCCTTGCGCCCGAGCACGGTGACGGCGCCCTTGTACAGCCGCAGCCGCGCGGTGCCCGTGATCTGCTGTGCGATCTCGTCGATCATGCGCTGCAAGGCCTCGCGCTCCGGTGCGAACCAGAAGCCGTTGTAGACGAGCGCCGCGTAGCGCGGCATCAGATCCTGGCGCAGCCGCAGCACCTCGCGATCGAGCGTCAGCGACTCGACCGCGGCGCGCGCGGCGTGGAGCACCGTGCCACCGGGTGTCTCGTAGACGCCACGCGACTTCATGCCGACGAAGCGGTTCTCGACCAGGTCGACGCGTCCGACCCCGTGCTCGCCCGCGATCGTGTTGAGCGCCGCGAGGAGCTCGACGGGACCGAGCCGCAGGCCATCGATCGCGACGGCATCCCCGTGCTCGAGCTCGATCTCGATCACGCGCGGCACGTCGGGTGCCTGCATCGGATCGCGCGTCAGCTGGAACATCGCGGGGTCGGGCTCGCGCCATGGATCCTCGAGCACGCCGCCTTCGTAGCTCGTGTGCAGGAGGTTGCGGTCGACCGAGTACGGCTTGTCGGCCGTGGCCTCGATCGGAATCTTGTGCTGGACCGTGTACTCGATCAGCTCGCGCCGGCCCTTGAACTCCCACTCGCGCCACGGCGCGATGATGCGGATGCCCGGGCGAAAGTGATAGGCGGTCAGCTCGAAGCGGACCTGATCGTTGCCCTTGCCGGTCGAGCCGTGCGAGATCGCATCGGCTCCCTCGGCATCGGCGGCTTCCATGAGCCCGCGACCGATGCATGGCCGGGCGAGTGAGGTACCGAGCAAGTACTGGCCTTCGTAGAGCGCTCCGGCGCGCAGCGCGGGCCACACGTAGTCGCGCACGAACTCGAGCCGGAGATCTCGCACGACTGCCTTCTTCGCGCCGACCGCGAGCGCCTTCGTACGGGCGGCCTCGAGATCTTCGTTCTGGCCGACGTCGGCGCAGAAGCAGATGACCTCACAACGATACGTCTGGGCGATCCAGCGAACGGCGACCGACGTGTCGAGACCGCCGGAGTATGCGAGCACGACCTTGCGAACCATCCGGGCGTTCTAACGCAAGATGCCGCGCAGGAACAGCTGGCAGAGATAACGATAGGCCTCGAGCCGTGGCATTCCCGAGACGTCGAGGATCTCGTCGAGCGAGAGCGTGCCGTCGACGCGGGAGAGCAGGAAGGCCGCGCGCGGGCTGATCGGGGCTGTCGCGAGCTCGTGGAGCGGGCGGGCGAGCGTCGGCTGGCGTTGCAGGTCCCCGAGGAAGGTCTGGAACACGGTCATCATCGTGTCGCGGTTGCGGTGGATCAGCTTCTGCGCGAGCGCGCTGTTCGGATCCTCCGAGAGCGCCAGGTCCACTGCCGCGACGGCACGATCGAGCTCTGCCCCGCGGCTCCACTCGATGGCACGTTCGAACAAGGTGGTGATCCGCCGGCGTGTCCGGTCCTCCTTCGGCTCGCGGTCCGGGGCACCGACATCGACGTCGTCGAGGATCTGCGCGCTGCGTGCATCGATCGGATCGAACGGGAGGATCACGTCGGCACGCGTACCGTCGGTCGGCTGACGTTTCCGGTGAATGGTCGATTCGTCGTCCAGGACCGGTGAAGCGGCCCGGGCGTCCAGCGGCCGAAGCCCGAGGTCACGCGTCGGTGCCGTCATCATCTCGCGCGCGAACGACGGGAGCTTGCCGGTCGGCAGGTCGCGCGTCGGGGTCGACTCCGCGGCCTCGGGGGTGATGAAGCGGACGCCTCCCGGCAGCCGCTCGGTCTTCTGCGCAGGAAAGTCTCGCGTGTCGGACGGTGCCGGGGCGAGCTTCTCGGTCTTCTGCGCGGGAAAGTCGCGCGTGCTCGACGCGCGCAGCTCGGCGGTCGGTGGAGCCGGGGCGCGCGTCACCGGCGGAAGGTCACGCGTGCTCTTCGGTGGGCCCGGATCGTACCGTTGTGCGGGTGTCGGGCTCGGAAGCGAGTTGATGAGGTCGGCGGCTGCGGCGTCGAGCGGGCGCTCGGTCGTTGGATCGTCGTACGACAGCTCGACCAACGAGCTCGCGGGCGGCGGAGCGTCGGCCGCGTCCTCGCCCGGCGTGCGCAGCGTCATCTTCAGATCAGGGGGACCCTGCGAGGGCCTGCGCAGGGTCAATTCGTCCTCGGCAGGGTCGTGCCGCGCGGGGGTCGGCTGGACGAAGCCGGTCTCGCGCTTGCGAATGTCGGTGACCTGCGTGCCGAAGCCCGAGGTGGGCGTGTCGAAGCTGGGCGTGACCTGGGTGAAGCCACCTGCCGGCGTCTGGTAGTCGGCCGGCGTACCGAAGCCGGGCGTGACCTCGGGGTGGAACTCGGAGGTCACCGGGTCGGGGACCGACTCGAACGTCGGGAGCTCGCTCGGCGCTCGCGCCGGAGGGCCGCCCGGATACTCGCGTGTCTGATCCTCGAAGCCGATCGGCTGCGGCTCGGAGGGCCGCAGCGGTGGCTCGTCGGCCTCGAGCTCGAGCGTCACCGGGACTTCGTCGACGCTCCTCGTGCGCGGTCTGCGCGGCGCACTCTCGTCCTCGATGAACCACGCGTCGTCGAGCGGATCCATGTACAGCGGCGCCGCCGCGCCGGCGATGAGCTCGCCCGGCACGATCTCGATCAGGTACTCCGGCTCCTCTTCGATCCCGAACGGCGCGCCGTGCGGGTCTTCGCCCGAGGTCTCGGCAGTCAGCAGCTCGTAGTTCATCCGCACGTAGTCCACGTAGCTCGTGGCCTGCGGGTGCTCGGGCTCGATCGATAGCACGCGCTCCCACGCGAGGAGTGCTGCGTCGAGCTCACCCTGTCCATACAACGTGAGGCCCTCTTCGATCAGCCGATCGATGTCGGGTAGATCGCGCGCCATCGTCATCCGCGCGTCTTTGACACCACGCCCCGGAACATGTTGAGGGTTCGATTGAGAGCCTCGGTCGCCTCGGTCAGGGTCGTCAGATCCTTCGCCGCGATCGACGTACGCGTCCGATCGACGACGGCGCGCGCTTTCTTCACGGCGTCCTGCCCGAAGTCACTACCGGCGATGATGTCGGTGACCTGCGGGAACAGCGACTCGATCTCTTCGAGCGCCTTCTCGGCCATGTGGCGGGCCTTCTCGAACTCCTGGCCCGAGCGAACCTCGACCATGTAGTCCTTGTTCGCCTCGACCATCTTCTTGATCTCGTCCTCGGTCAGACCCGACGTGGCGGTGACCGTGATCGACTGCTCGAGGCCGGTCTCGAGATCTCGCGCCTTCACGGACACGATGCCATCGGCGCTGATGTGGAACATCACCTCGACCTCGACCTCGCCGCGCGGCGCGCGACGCAGGCCGGTCAGCACGAACTCGCCGAGCAGCTCGTTCTCCTCGGCGCGATCGCTCTCGCCCTGGAGCACGAGGATCTTCACCGACGTCTGGTTGTCCTTGACCGTCGTGAACACGTGCTGCTCCGACGTGGGCACCGTGGTGTTCTGCTCGATCAGCTTATGGAAGTAGCCACCGACGATCATGATGCCGAGCGAGTGCGGCGTGACGTCGAGCAGCAGGATGTCGCTCTTCTCGTCGGTGAGCGCGGCACCCTGGATCGCGGCGCCGAGCGCGACGACCTCGTCGGGGTGAACGCCCTTGCACGGCTCGAGGCCGAAGAACTCGGCGACCGCGGACTGCACGCGCGGCATGCGGGTCATTCCACCGACGAGGATCACGTCCTCGATCGCGCTCTTCTGGATCTCGGCTTCCTCGAGGGTGCGCGCGCAGATCTCGACCGTGCGATCGATCAGATCGCTCGTGAGCTCCTCGAGCTTGTCGCGCGAGAGCATCGTCTGCAGGTGCAGCGCCTCGTTGCGGCCCGTCGAGATGATGAACGGCAGGTTGATCTCGGTCTCCTTGACGCTCGACAGCTCGCACTTCGCCTTCTCGGCGACGTCCTTGAGCCGCTGCAGCGCCATCTTGTCCTTGCGGAGATCGATTCCGTGCTGCTTCTCGAACCCGAACACGAGCCAATCGATGATGCGGCGATCGAAGTCCTCACCGCCGAGGAACGTGTCGCCCGCGGTCGAGATGACCTCGAACACTCCGTTGCCGATCTCGAGAATCGAGATATCGAACGTGCCGCCGCCGAGGTCGTAGACCGCGACCTTGCGCTCGATGTTGCGCCCGAAGCCGTACGCCAGCGCCGCGGCCGTGGGCTCGTTGATGATGCGGATGACGTCGAGGCCTGCGATCCGCCCGGCATCCTTGGTCGCCTGGCGCTGGCCGTCGTTGAAGTACGCGGGCACGGTGACCACGGCCTTCGGGACCTCTTCGCCCAGATACTCCTCGGAGATCAGCTTCATCTCCTGGAGGATGTAGGCCGAGACCTCGGGGACGCTGAACACCTGATCGCGAAGCATGATGCGCACGTCGTCGTGCGGGCCCTCGACGATCCGGTACGGCATGATCTCGAGCGAGCTGCGGACCGCTGCCGAGCCCCACTTGCGTCCGATCAAGCGCTTCGCGGCGTAGACGGTGTTCTCGGCGTTCGTGATCGCTTGTCGCTTCGCGATGTGACCGACCAGCCGCTTGCCGTTCTCGGCGATCGCCACCATCGATGGCGTGGTCTTGTAGCCACCACGATTGGGGATCACGGACGGTGTCCCGTCTTCGACGATCGCCACGCACGAGTTTGTAGTGCCGAGGTCGATACCGATCACCTTGTCACTAGCCATGGGCGCCCTCAGTTTCTCTCTGTTTCCGCAGAGATCGCCAGTGATTGGACCCCAAAAGAAGGCGAGCCCCCACTCGTCAACCGGGTCACTGGGACAGCAATCTTCGGACCTCGGCGAGGTCGTTGCGCAGCTCCGAGGTCAGGGTGTCGTTCTCGCTCTTGAGCGCCATCGCCAGAACAAGCACTTCCTCGGCGTCGGACAGCTTGCCCGCCGCTCGAAATGCCGCGGCGAGCAACCGCGCCGACGAGGGGTCGTTTGGTGCGAGCGTGTGTGCCTTCTTCGCATATTCGACCGCGCTGCGTGGCTGCCTGGCGGCCAGGGCGCAGCTGGCAGCGCGTCGCAGAAAGCGCAGTTGCCCATCGACTCGCACCGCGGCGGCGAACAGCTTCATCGCGCCCATCGCATCGCCGCTGACCTCGAGCTGACACGCGCGATCGAAGAGCTCGGCCGCATAGGCCTGCGGGCTCTGGGGCTGGTTGTCGGGGCGAGACGCGATCGAGGTGTGGCTGGCGCTCCCCTTCGCGCGATCCGTTCCGGTGAGCCTCGCGTAGGCGCGGCTCGTGGCTTCGAACACGGTCGGTAGCTTGTGCGCGAAGCTGCCGAGACGCTTGCCGTAGTAGCGGTCGGGATGAATCTCCTTCGAGAGTGCGAAGTACGCGCGCTTCAGATCGCGGGCATCGGCCGAGGACGGCACGCCGAGCAACGCATGCGGATCGTGAACCTCGAGGAGGCGCATGATCGCGAGGATTCGGCGGCGCTCGGTGTCATCGAGCTCGTTGATCTCGCTCAGCGCCGCGATCTCCTCGGCGGTCGGGTGGGGCAGCGTGAGGTCGTGGGTCGGCACGAGCTCGTGCGTCTCGATCGTCTGCGGCGTGGTACCCAGCGGCGAGCGGCGAAATGGCTCGCTGGTCGCGGGCCGCTGGACCGGGACCCCCACCGGGGTCAACCGCCTCGAAGTCGGGATCGCGGTGGGAGCCGGCGTGGCGGTCTCCCCCGGAAGGAGCAGCGCCCCGATCGAGCGAAGTCGCGTCACGATCGCGATCGCGCGCTCGACGGGGAGCCCGGTGGTGAGCAGGACGTCGCGCAGCGTCTGCGTTCCATCGATGCGAGAGAGCACGAAGTATTCCTCGGGTCCGACCGCCGCCTTGAGCGGATCGAACCCTGGACTGACGCGCAGCCTCTGCTGCGTCGACCCAATTCCGGCGATCTCGGCCGGCACCGTACTCACCCCCAAAATTCTATCACGCAGCAGGTGCTTGGAAGATTTGTTCGAGCAACGCCTTGGCAACGTGGAGGCGGTTCGCGGCCTGGACCCACGCGAGCGACTGCGGGCCGTCGAGGACGTCGCTCGTGATCTCCTCGCCGCGATGTGCTGGAAGGCAGTGCAGGACGATCGCGTCGGACGCTGCGCGTGCGAGCAGTGCCATGTCGATCCGGAAGCCCGCGAACGCGGTTCGCCGCCTGGCCGCGTCGGCCTCCTGCCCCATCGACGCCCAGACATCGGTCGACAGCACGTGTGCCCCCTCGGCGGCCTCGGCCGGAGTCGTGGTGAGCGTGAGCGAGCCTTGGCCGAGCCGCCGTTGCTCGGACCGCGCCGCGTTGACGAGCTGGGGGTCCGGGGCGAAGCCCTCGGGGCACGCGATCACGAGGTCGAGCCCGAACATGCCGGCGGCCTCGAGCCACGACTGCGCCATGTTGTTGCCGTCGCCGATCCACGCGTAGCGAAGGCCGGTGAGCTTGCCGAAGTGCTGGCGAACCGTGTGGAGATCGGTCGCGACCTGACACGGGTGGTGCTGGTCGGAGAGCCCGTTGATCACCGGCACCGACGCCGCGCGCGCGAACGCGGCGACCCGATCCTGCCCGAACGTGCGCACGACGATCGCGTGACAGTACGAGGACAGCACGCGCGCCGTGTCTTCGGCGGGCTCGCCGCGCGCGAGCTGGCTGCCCTCGGCCTGGAGCACCACCGAGTTACCACCGAGCTCGTACGCTGCGACCTCGAACGACACGCGGGTGCGAGTCGAGGCCTTCTCCATGACCAGCGCGATCGTCTTGCCGGTGAGCGTGGTCGCGATCCGATCGCGCTCGAGCGCGGCCGCGCGATCCCACACCGCGGGCCAGGCGGTGACCGGGATATCCGCGAGCGTGAGAAACCCGCGCGGCTTCACTTGCCAGCACCTTCGCCGAGCACGGCGCGCAGGATGGTGAGGGCCTCGTCGATCTGCGCGCGCTCCACGATGTAGGGCGGCGCGAACCGCACGACCTTGTCGCCCGCGACCGAGAGCAACAGGCCCTGCTCGCGGCAGCGCGCGACGACCTGTGCCGGTGCCCCGGAGACCGCGACGCCGCGCAACAGACCGCGGCCGCGCGTCTCGATGATGTGCCCCGGGAACTCGACGACCAACTCGCCCAGCTCGGTCGCGAGGTACTGCCCGGTCTGGGCGACGCGTTCGATCAACCCTTCGGATTCGATGATGTCGAACATCGCGTTGGTCGCGGCACAGGCAAGCGCGTTCCCGCCGAACGTCGAAGCGTGCGGCACCGCACCGCCGGCCTTCGCCGCGAGCCCGAGCGCTCCCTTGTCGCTGCACGCGACCGCTCCGATCGGAACCCCACCGCCGAGGCCCTTCGCGAGCGTCATCACGTCGGGTGCGATCTCGTCGTGCTGGTAGCCGAACCACCGGCCGGTGCGGCCGATGCCGGTCTGGACCTCGTCGAAGATCAGCAGCGTGCCGGTCTCGGTGCACAGCTGGCGCAGGCCCGCGAGGTAGCCCGGCGGCGCGACGACGATGCCACCCTCGGCCTGGATCGGCTCGATGATGATCGCGCACGCGTTGCGGCCCTCGAGCTGCCTGGTCGCGGCCTCGAGGTCGCCGTAGGGAATGAACTCGACGGGGCCGAACAGCGGCCCGAAGTCCTCGCGGTATTTCGGCTGGCCGGTGATCGAGACCGTGCCGATCGAGCGGCCGTGGAAGCTGCCGTGGGTCGACACGATCGTCGTGCGATGCGGTGCCTCGGCGACGACGCTCTGATAGCGGCGCGCGAGCTTGAGCGCGCCCTCGTTCGCCTCCGCGCCGGAGTTGCAGAAGAACACGCGGTCCGCGAACGAGTGATCGGTGATCGCCTTCGCGGCGAGGATCTGCTGATCGTTGAAGTACAGGTTCGAGACGTGGACGAGCTTCCCGAGCTGCTCGGTCACGCGGGCGATCCAGGCCGGATGCGAATGGCCGAGCCCGCACACCGCGATGCCAGCGGTCATGTCGAGGTAGCGCTTGCCCGCCTTGTCCCAGACCTCGCAACCGAGGCCTCGCTCGAGGACGATCGGCTGCTGGCGATAGTTCTTGACGAAGACCTGGTCCGCGAGGGCGAGGAGCTCGGCTTGCGTGGGCACGGAGGGGGTTTACCACCGATCGGTAACGCCGAATCCTTACAAGCGGCCCCGTCGGGTTGCTCGTACCCCCTCGCCTCGCGGCTCGCTGGCGCACCCCAAGGGTACTTGCTCGCCTCGCGGCTCGCTGGCGCACCCCAAGGGTACTTGCTCGCCTCGCGGCTCGCTGGCGTATCATCGCGCTTGCGTGCGCACCTGGATCGCCTCGATCGCCCTCGTCATCGGCTGCTCGTCGACGCAGCCGACGCCGGCGGTCGCGTCGCAACCGGCACGCCCGCGGATCGTCGCGCACCGCGGCGCCTCGTACGATGCACCGGAGAACACGCTGGCGGCGTTCCGTCATGCCTGGGAGCTCGGCGTCGAGTGCGTCGAGCTCGACGTCCACGTCACGCGCGACGGCGAGGTGGTGGTGATCCACGACGACAACACGAAGCGAACCGCGGGCCTCGATCGGCCGGTGGCCGCGCAGACGCTCGCCGAGCTCAAGACGCTCGATGCCGGGACGTGGAAGAGCCGCGCGTTCGCGGACGAACGGATCCCCACGATCGCCGAGGCCATCGCGACGATCCCGAGTGGCCGCACCATGTTCATCGAGATCAAGTCCAAGGAGCACACCGCGCCCGTCATCGCGAGCGCGATCCGCGCGGCGAATCCGAGTGCGAGCGGTGCGGAGATCGCGCTGCAGGGCTTCGAACCGAGAGCGCTCGCAGCGTTCGCCGCCGAGCTGCCGTGGGCGAAGGCGTACTGGACCGTCGCGCCGCCACTCGACGAGCAGGACAGACCGCTGCCGTACCCGCGCTCCGTCGTCGCCGAGGCGCAGCGCCACGGGTTTCCCGGCATCGCGCTGTTGTATGTCTCGGTCACCGAGGAGCTGCTCGACGACGCGCGCGCCGCGGGTCTGCTCGTCGACGTGTGGACGGTCAACGAGGCGCCGCACCTCGCGAGCTGGTACGGACGCGACATCCGCTGGATCGAGACCGATCGGCCCGACCTCGCTCCTACGAGGTAGGTACGCGCGACCACAGCGCGCTCTGGTCACCCTCGTAGACCAGGTCGCCCTCTTGCTCGAACCGGAACTTGTACCGCGCGAGGATCGATCCCTTGATCCGGCGCACCGCGGTCGCCGTGCACGCGAGGGTCATCGGCGGACCGATCCGCCCCATGCGCCGAAACCTCGCGTTGTGGATGTGCGTGCCGTACCCGATCCAGCCGTCGGCGTGGCGCAGCTCGAGGAGGAAGTACGCGTGGGCGAACCCGAGGATGCCGGTGGCGTGGATCATCAGCGCACCGGAGACGTGGTGCGGATGACGCTGCGGATGCACGCGCTGATCGCGGGTCAACGGGAAGTCCGAGTGCGTGGGCATCGTCGCGACGATCGAGCTGGTCTCGCGGTCGAGGGTCACGATGTCATCGATCAGGAGACCGCCGGGTCCGTACGGGCAGTCGGCGACAAACTCGGCAGCGAGCGCCATCGGTGGACGCTACCAGAGTTCGGGCAGGAGCCGGAGCAGCGTCGGCGATTCACCGCACCGACGAAGTTTCGACGACGCCCGCGCGATCCTTGTCGGAGACGGCGGGCTGCGGGCACGTTCGCCAGCGGGACGCGGTGGCACATCGACTGCACCTCGAGTGCGGATGCTCGCTCGCGTCGCGGTGTGCTTCCTCCTCGTGACCCTGGCCCTCGGCTGTAGCCGACGGGGTGCCCTG
>Ga0299912_10004752_pt1 | contig 11133 bp, 9 predicted proteins | sample RVTome_2_FD_207667 | JGI IMG/M metagenome (GOLD analysis project Ga0299912, IMG submission 207667) | Soil microbial communities from uranium-contaminated site in the Upper Colorado River Basin, Wyoming, United States - RVT95D214 (version 2) ... | reverse complement strand
TATTTTAATAAGTGATACAAAAAATCACCGACTTCACTTTAATTTTATTATCTGGTGTTTCTTTGTAATGGGTTCATTGTTACTATTCTTGTCTTTTATCTGGGATTATTCTAATTACCTGCTGGAGTATCATAACATAAAAGAACTTTTGCATTTCTGGGACAATAGGGCTGTATATGAAACTGCAAATAATTTTATCCCAAACAAGTTCAATTGGTTTCTGTTTATGTCTGGTGAAATTTTGTTTGTTACCGGTATTGTTTTTCTGGCCTTTCGCAGGAATTCCGAAGAAAAACAGACTCCAAGCCAACCCAACAAAGAAAACCCTTACTACCATACTCCTTTAAATACCTGATTACACTATAAAAAATTTTGAATTCATGTTATTCATCAATTGAATCGCAATTAAAGTTTCTGGTAAAGAGAATCAATACGATACTTCGTTGATTAATCCGAATTCGTCAATAAAAATAGATTTATTGATGAATCGATTAAAAAAATCCAATAATCCTGCAGAGCTGAATCTGCAAGATTTTCTAATCCGGCATTAACCGAGCTATGCCAACAGGAACAAAAAGTATAAAACATTAAGGTGTTTCTGTTAACCAGTCTCGGTTTAACAAAGATTACAGTATTTGTATTCATATTATTATTTGTACAGCTCTGGTAAATCCCGTTTGCACAACTCCGGTTTAGTTGTACATTTGGAATTTTAATTTCAAATGCAGTGGAATGGTACCTTTATCCTGCAGTGATAGGAATCGGATTCCTTGCAGGATTTATTAATACGTTGGCAGGAGGAGGTTCTGCTCTCAGCTTGCCATTCCTGATTTTCCTTGGTTTACCTGTAAATGTTGCAAATGGTACGAACAGAATCGCAATCCTATTCCAGAATGCAGTAGCAACTGCAGGTTTTGCTAAAGAAAAAATGCTGGATTTGAAAAAGGGGTATGTTCTGATAACAGCTTCCATCCTTGGGGCAATTCTAGGTGCGGTCATTGCGATAAATCTGAATGAGCTTCTTATGCGCAGGCTGGTGGGTGCAGTTTTGATTATCATGCTCCTCTTGGTAATATTCAAACCCGATATATGGTTAACACCAAAGCCGGAATCGTTAAAAAACCGGAATCCATTGATCAGTTTTATTCTCTTCTTTCTGATTGGAGCCTATGGAGGTTTTATTCAGATCGGGACAGGTTTTTTTTTATTGGCCGGACTGGTGTTTATTGAAAAGTTAGATCTGATAAGAGCCAATGCTTTAAAGGTATTTTTAACCCTTATTTATACTCCGCTTGCTCTGCTTGTATTTATTCTGAATAAACAGGTCGATTATAAATTAGGATTTATACTTGCTCTTGGGAATATGGCAGGAGCATGGATCGGATCGAAAGTTGCTGTAAAGTGGGGAGTGAAATTCGTACGATGGATATTGGTTGTTGCACTCCTAATTTCAGCCTTGAAGCTGTTTGAATTTTTTTGACATGTTAAATTTGCATTTGGTGGAAGAGAAAAATTGTATACTCAGTTTTCTATCTATAAGAACGCTGATAGAGCATTTTTCATTATTCTATTTTAAACTAATCCTACTTTTTAATCATTCTTAACAGCCATGGTAAACGATTTATTTTTAATCTGGTAAAATACTTTGTTTCAACTCCAAAGCTCTCATTAAAATATTCGATGCTGGGAATATTTGTTCCAAAAAAATCAAGCTCTTTCAATTTTCCTGCAAATTTTTGAATGATCTGGTCGATCAGATAATACATGGTCTGACATTTTAGTCCAGTTGCTGTTGATGCACAAGTAATCATGGTACAGCGATACTCATTGAAAAGGTAAAAAATAATTCCGGCAATTTCTCCATTTGGTGCTGTGGCAGTTAAAATTTCGCCCATATTCCGGTATAAACAAATATTCATAAGGTGTCCGATTACCATATAGTACTTATTAAATTCCGGTAGTTTTTCTTTAAGATGTTTTTTAAAAAAAGCAACAGCTTCACTTGCTTGTGTCTCAAGTGAATTTCTAAGTAAGCACTCCTGAGCCTTTCGAATATTCCGCCGACATCTCCTTGAATAATTATTTGTAATTGTTATATAGTCTCTATTAAGTAGTAGTATATGATTTTTTCGGACTTCATAAATGCCAGGCAATAAATGAGTACTTATTACTTCATTAAATGAATAATCAATATACCGGTAAAATGCTGGTATTGCATCAAAGAAATCTTTAATCATACGTTCATCAATGCCTGCAGGATCGACAGTAAAAATACCCGATTGCTGTGCGAGAAAGGATTGATAAATATATTTTATCCCATATTTTTTTCTCCATGTCAAAGGCATAATTGCTTTATAGTCGCCGGAAATCAATGCACACCATTGAGGTGTAATTATGTCGAGGTACCAGCTCATCATATATACAACCGGGAGCTGTGACTTTAAGATGCATTCATCCCATTTACCCTTATCGATTTCGTCATGTTTAAGATATTCTACCATAGTTGAGTCATACAATAGAATTCATCTCGATCATTTGAAAAAAAACTTTTGCCCATCCCTTCCATTCACCTCTGTCGTTAATGCTTTCATTATGCCATAAACATATAAATTCGCCACCAACATTCCGAATAACTTCAGAATAATATTCGAATTCTTTTATTGCTTCTTCAGTTGATAACTGCATATATGAAAGTAAGGTTCTGTCCATGATTTGAAATGGGACTACCCTTAATTTTGTTTCTTCATCGTTTATTAAATCGAAAAAATTGAACGCACGGGCAATTCCGGCTCTGAAACCGGTTTGAGAACTATAACTCATCGAATAGTCTTCACTTATACCATATTTAATCAGGCTTCTATAGATATCCGGTAATTCTATTCGAAGAAAATGCTGACGGCTATTGTTAATGCGTCTCGCTACTATACCTGTTAAATAATCGATTTCCCTCTTAAGTTCATATTCTGACTCATTGGACAAATAGGAAGGATGTATCCCAACTGTTTCCAATCTATCCAGCATTCGAATCAGATTGTGAAACGCTTTCCGGCCTACTGAACGATTCTTATCATATTCTCCTGATCGTTGACACAGAATAAAATAATGAACGGGACTGTGCAGCTTAGTCTGAATATTTGAAAGAATTTCATAAGTATCGGAAGGATCATGCCATAGACCTGCCAATACCTTGAACCTGTCGGCAAATTGTGCAAAATTCAAGTGTATCAATTCCCTGATCAGCGATCCTGCAGCATAAATCAAACCCTTGTTTTTAAATAACCAGGGTTGATCGATATCAATAGTTAAACGAAACCTGTAATTATCAACCTGAATGTTTTTACACTGGCTTATTATGGAATTTTTTTTGGCAAATTTTTTACACCATAAATCAACAATGGGTATGCGAAGAAAACCATATTTATAAGATAAAGAGTCTTCAGCCTTAAACCTTCCATATTGATCAGGAGAATGAGGTAAATACTCTTCGTAACGAGTCACAATATAAAAGACGGCTGAAAATAAATCGAAAGGTATTTGTTGCAGGTTATTGGCAAAAATAACAGGCAACTCTTCCCACTTACCAGGTAAAATGTTCCAATTTAACACACCTGTCTGAGTAAGTATACCAGACGGATTTATATTGATGACATGTTCAAATTCATACCGGGAATAGTTAAGTCGTACTCCGTTATTAGCAGTAAAAGTTCCAGCGTCGCTGATAACTTTATAGTCAATACCCAATACTTCCGTAAACACCAGATTGAACGTGTAAGCTATTCTTGAAGATAATTGTGGTGTATAGATCAGGATCATTTCAGAGAATAGTAAGTTGATGTGTCGATAAATATTGATTTACGTGTAAAACAATGCAAGGTATAAATCTTCCTGCAAAAAGATTATCGGTAAAAGCCAATCCTTTTGAATAGTTTTAATGGCCTATAAAATGTACAATTCATTATATTCATTCCCACAATGGATTTAGAAATTCAACCGAGCTAACTACAAACAATATCCGTGGTTTCAATCCTTTTTGCGACATACAAAGAGTATTTCGCGTTTTCCATCTCCCAGACAGAATTTTTCTCTTTCTTCTATGCTGAATTCGAGTCTGTAATCAAGTTTATCAATTATCATGTTTTCTCTTTTCAATCGTTCCAGAAAATCATTGCCATGAAGCCTGAGCAAATCGGGTTCACCATAAAGTATTAATCGCTTTGAAGGATCTGTTATATTTTCATCTTCAAAAGTTTTATCCATATCTGAATCCAAAGGTGTGAGGATTATGGCGTTCCCTTCAGGTTTAGTGACCCTGTATATTTCGTCAATTGCTTTTTTTTCATTGTAAACATGTCCCAGAACATGAGAACAGAGAATATAATCGAAATAGTTATCCGGATACGGAATATTGGTAATATCAATAACATGATCGGCATAGGCAGGATTGATATCTGCCGTGATGTATTCATTTTTAAGATTCTTTAAATTTCTCTCAATTGCCTTTTCGGGTGCAAAATGCAGAATTTTACATTCTCCATTGAATATTGTTGTTTTTTTTATAAGATAGTACATCAGAAGCCGGGTTCTTTCAAGCGAATGGCAATAAGGACACATCGCATTCTTCCTGGGAATGTTGCCATAACTTAAAAATTTCTGGTACCATGCGTTACAACAAATACAATAATAATTTGTGCCACGTAAAAGAAATCCGTGCAATCTGAACCATGAAAACAATATATTAATTCTTGTTCTCTCAGGTACAATCATTTTATATAACTTCTTAATCATATCATGAAATTCCCAGTTCAATCAGAGAAATGATCTTCAGACATTTAATTAAATTAATCCCTCAACTATTCATGTTATATCGAATGATACTACAGGAAGATGTCCTGATATTCGTCACCTCAGATGTAATTTCCAAAGTTTAACTGGTCGTAAATAATATTATAACTGTTTACGAATATACTTCTACTTTTATTGCCCGGATGTCTTATTGATTAAAAAATATAGATTTATTTTCTATGGTAAGTATTTCTGCCAATAAACGATTTTAAAAAATAATAAAATAATTCAAATTTCAATCTCCTTATAGCTCTTAAACCACTGTTATCCATTGGAATTCGGTTCAAATGTCTTTTTTCCTTGTCTCTTTTGATCCCTGAACATCCAAAACTCAGATCAATGTGGCAATACTTTCCGATCTCGCTGAAGAATTGCTTCTCTACTCCTGCATCAGTAAATGGAAATGCAAAAACACTGTATTCAGGTTGTAACCAACGCTCGATTTGCTTGACAGACTCAAAAGTTTGCGATAGTTGTTCTTCGAAGGTAATCAGATTATATTCCGGATGAGAAACACTATGTGCTCCAATTGTAAAACCCTGTTCTTTTAAACGAATAAGATCGGTCAATGACATGTAAGGTCTAAATTCTTTAAGCTGTTTTTGTATATCCAGATTCAGGTATTGAATCAGCTCATCAATCATACTTTTTTGAGGATGTCGCAGATTACATAATACGTCAGTAATATTTTTATTCAGGATACCATGTTCATTAAAGAATTTTTTTGTCATTTCTTCAAGTTTCCCGCTCCGATCTGATTTAAAAGCTGCCATAAGCAAATTCGTCTTGAATCTGTGCAAAAATGAAGCGTTTCCAACAAAAGCAGTGTTTATGAAAAATGTTGCAGGAATACCCAACTCCAATAGCATGGGTACGGCAACTTCAGCAGTTGCTCTCAGTCCATCATCAAAACTCAGGAAAAAAAATCTGCCTGTCGATGGCAGCTCACCCGTATGATTGTACTGGATAAGTTGCTCAAGAGAAATAGGGTTGTAATATGTTAAAATATTTATAAGATCATTTCTGAAACATTCTGGAGAAATAATATCATACAAACCTTTGAGATAAAATAATTCTTCCTCCTCTCCTACAGCGTGATAAAGTAAATGAACACATCGTGGCGACACAAAATCTACCAAAAGGCGAATTGGTACAATTGAAGATAAATTATGAATTACTTTAATATAGCTCATTACAATGAATAAGAATCCTTATCAAGGATTTTCAATTGTTAATAAATATCAATAATGAGAATGTTATATTATAAATTCATGAAAATCTATGCAATTTATAAATCTTTAAACTCAAATTATGCATTAGAAAATGCATAATCGATAATCCCGATAAATCGGGTTTGAAACAAGCACTAAATCGGGACTAAACCAACTAAATCAGATAGTTCGGCTTATGCTTAGCCTCCTGCTGATTAAGTTGGGTTAAACAAAAAAGGCTGCCCCTTTTTAGACAGCCTCTAATTATCTAAATTTAAGATTAACTCTTAGTCGCAGTGCAACTTCCTGTCCAACCATCTTGTACATAGTATGTAAAGCTCATTGAATTTCCGCTGATAGTCCCTGAACCAGAAATATTGTATATATAACCCCCGGAGTTAATTAATTGTGTAGGTATATTCATTGATGAACCGCTAACTGTAGCTTCAACAACAAAATTGTAAGCATTACCACCAAGTGAAGTAATAAGTATACCATTATCCTTGGTTGATGACTTGGAAATAGTAATATAATAGTCATCTGTTCCGGAATCGTATGGATTTGACCATGATTCAGTTACATGCCATGTGCCAACAAAAGCATCGCGATCGTCTTCCTTTTCACACGATGTGAACAGCGAGACAGTTAGAATAGCAGCAGCAATAAAAGAATAGAATTTTTTCATTCTTCAAAACATATTAAGTATGGCCTACTCTTTATTGGATTTTCGGCAAACTCCAATTCAAAGCTATTTATATACGTACACAAGTTAGAGATTGTTTTCATTTTATGCAACCATTTTCGTAAGTTGATTTAAACAATAGAACAATACCTATATTAAATTGATGTATAGTTTTTACATATCCAGTTCAATTAAAGTCACTCCGGTTCCTCCATGATCGGCATGTTCGTCGCTTACAGATCTGATATAATCAATTGTTTTCAGGTAATCCCTGATAAGTTGCCGTAATATACCATTCCCTTTCCCATGCAGTATTTTCAGATTCCGCACCCCAACAAAAGCTGCACCATCCAGAAGCTCCTGAACTCTCAATAAAGCTTCATCACCCCGTAAACCCCGCACATCGATCTCCGATTTGAAATTTAATTTTCGCCGTTGAATGTCATCTGCTAATAAGGTTCTGCTTTTTTTACTTCTCGTCATTTTGCCCGGACTTGACAGTTCAACTTTATTACATTCGACAGAGGTAATCATGTTCCCGAATGCAACCAGCAGGGTTTTCTCATTGGCTTCGAGTACTTCGCCTGCTGTATCAAAGCCGATCAATTGAACAATATCACCAACTTTGATCTTTACAGTATTGACAGCTTTTTCGCTTTCTTTATGCAACTTTAATTCACGTATCTCTGCACTGTGACTGATCAATCGCTTCCCTGCCTGATGCAATTCTCTGATCTTCTTATTATATGTATCAGGCTGTAATTCCGAATCATTCAATTGTTTCCTGTAACTCTCGAGATTTCCCCTGGCATCATGGGTTCTTTTTTTCTCAGCATGGCTCTCCTTTATCTCGCGGATGGTCCTTTCTATATTCCGGTTTGCTTCTTTTAATAGAGCCTGGGCTTCATCGCGGGCCTGCATCATGATTTTCTTTCGTTCTTTCTGAATATCTTCAAGTTCGGTACTATAGTTCGAATACAATTCATCGAGTGTTTTTTCCACTTTCCTGATGCGCATTCGCTTTTCTTCCCAATACTTTTTATCACGGATGATTTCACGAAGATGTTTCTCATAATTAATATAATCACTTCCGACTTTTTCAGATGCCTTTTTTACGATCTCCTCCGGCAATCCAATATTTCTGGCAATATCTAAAGCAAATGAACTTCCCGGTTTGCCTATCGATAATTTGAAGATTGGTTGAATCTTTTGAATATCGAATAGCATAGCCCCATTAATTATCCCGGGCGTTTCTGAAGCAAAGTGCTTAAGATTGGTATAATGAGTTGTTACTATACCATAAGCTCCTTTATTATTTAATGCTTCGAGTATAGCCTCAGCAATAGCACCCCCCAAAGCTGGTTCAGTCCCCGATCCAAATTCATCAACCAGAAAAAGTGTATGCTCATCGGCCGATCTGACAAATTGTTTCATGTTCAGCAGGTGACTGCTATATGTGCTCAGATCGTTCTCAAGCGATTGCTCATCGCCAATATCGATGAATAATTTATCGAACAGGCAGGCTTCAGAATTTTCGCTCATTGGCACTAATAATCCGCATTGGAGCATATATTGTAACAATCCTACTGTTTTTAAACAAACCGATTTTCCTCCTGCGTTTGGACCCGAAATCACGAGTATCCTGTTACTCTCATGTAACCCAATATCCAGCGGGACTACCTCTTCTCCTTCGGTCAGGTGAGAAAGATATAAAAGCGGATGAGTGGCATGTTTCCATACAAAACCCGATTCCCTTCCAAGGACAGGTTTTACACATTTCAATTGGATGGCCAGTTCAGCTTTGGCACGTATAAAATCAATCGCCCCAAGTGAATCGTAAGTCTCTAAAAGATCGCCGACATAAGGATGAATATCATCGGCAAAGTGCACCAATATCCTGATAATTTCTCTTCGTTCGGCATATTCGAGTTCACGTAATTCGTTATTTAATTCCACAACAACGCCCGGTTCAATAAATACAGTTTTCCCCGATGCAGATTCATCATGAATAAAACCGGCCAGTTTGCGTTTATTTCCTGTTGCAACCGGAATAACCGGACGCCCGTTTCGTAACGTAACTTCTGCATCGGGGTCGACAAGACCTTCCTGACGGGCAGATTTTAGAATGGCCTGCATGCGACGTGTAACCTGTACCTGTTTTTGACTTATCTCCTGCCGGATGGCTTTCAATTCAGCTGATGCGCTGTCCTTAATAGTTCCCTCCTTTGTTAAAATTGCATCGATTCGTTCTCCAAGAAACGGAAAATATTGTAACCTGGTAAACTCCTGACAAATTGTTTTATATTTTTCTTTGTTCTCAGGCTTTCTGAAAAAATGTTCCAACTCTCTGATAGTACGAATTGATTTGCGTAAGTCTTTCAGTTCGGCCACTTCGGGGTATGAACCTGCTGTTCTTATTTTTGTCAGACATGCGGTTACATCAATATAATTCTCTTGCGGAAAGTTTTCTTCAAAGAGTAATATCTGTCGCAAATCTTCTGTCAGGTCAAGTTCATGTGCAACCTTCTCAAATGATATTCCAAAGGTCATTTTGTTCAACCATCGCTTTCCCAATTCGCAGAGACAATAATCATGAAGCATCTGCCGGATTTGATCGAAACCTGTTTTATGTTCGAATGATGCAGGAAAAATCACGGTATTTTATATTACGACACTAAATTAATATTCTTTCCTTGTTCATCAGTAAGTCAAAAATATTTTCATAAGTTGCTAAATTCTAATATGATAAATTCTGGTAGATAATATTTCATATTTTATTTGACTTTTTGTAAAGTTTTAATTACTTTTAGACAATTATACTTTAAATAAAGTAAAGTATTATAAATTTATTACGGTATGGAAAATTACAATGTTTTTTGTCTGGGAGATTATAAATATCGCAGGATAAATTTAATAGCCGCACTTATCTTCCTTCTTTTTGATGTTCTGATCTATTTATTGAATATCACACATCTCTGGAACGGTTTTTTGAATGTTCATGTTGTTCTTCACTTTTTCCTTTTAATAGCCCTTGTATCTGCTGTCCTGAGCAAAGAAAAAATCGATGATGAATTGACTCAAAGAATAAGATATGCAGCTTATAAGCTCACACTTAGTATTCTTGTCTGCGTCGGAGCTGTTATCGTGTATCTTTTATCGTTTCTTGAAATCCCTGGTATACCATTGTTGCCTGTAATGTATTTTCTTGAATCCGTCCTGGTCTTCTACTTGTTATTTTCATTTTATGCAACCCGGTATAGCCCGAGATGGATCTTTAAAGAACCAACCAGTCCCAAATGTTATACAAGACTTATGATCGCCGTTTACATATCAATTACTGTATTACTCATAGTTATTGCCATTATGAGCCTTTTTGTCGAATGACTCAGAAAATAATTGTCATATGAAACCCTCATTCACCAATGTCCACAACGATGATATTAATACAATATGAGGGTTCCATGGTATTGGATGTATGAATGTTAAAAATTTTGATGAATGTAATTGAAAAACAAATGTTTAACTAACTTTTATTCTAATGAAAAATTTGATAAAAGTTGAACGGGCACGAAAAGATATCACCCAGGCTGAGTTAGCTGAAATCATCAATGTCTCTCGGCAGACAATCCACGCAATTGAAACCGGGAAATTTGTGCCTTCAACATTACTGGCATTGAAAATGGCTCAGTATTTTGGATGTAAAGTAGAGGATATTTTTGAGCTTGAGGAAACAGATTTACATGATAATAGTAACACAAACTAAATCCATCCCTTTAATTTATAATATGCAATGGCGCAATACTCACGCAAGACAATAATTTCATATTTAAGATAATTCCACATGTTGTAGCGTACACTCAGACCACGAAGTTCCTGTTTTTCATTTTTCGTTCTCTTCTTAACCAGGAGTGACTCTTTAATATCCTCTTCAAAGGAAGAAGCTCCTCCAACCTTAGGAAAACCCACTTTCCGAAAGGCCGCAACGGAGCGAAACATATGTTCGGGAGAGGTTACAATCCATAATGCAAGGCTGTCAGCAGCTTCTTTTCCAAGTAAGTTAAAAATATTAACAGACTGAGTACGTGTACTATAACCCCCTGTTTCATAGAGAATTCTGTTACTGTCAATGTCACGTAGTTTCAATTCTACAGCCATAAGCAATTCCGGTGAATTTTCTTCCTTTGCCGTGTCGGCAGGGATAGCAATTATTATTTTACTCCCGGGATACATATTGGCTATTTCAGCAGTAAAGAAACATCGCATCAGTCCATCAGGACTTGGCATTCCTCCCCCACCCATTAATACAACAACATCAGGCTTTAAGTCTAACTCAGAATTATGTGTACCCAACCAATAATAAGCCCAAAAAGGAAGGTCGGTGAAACTTAAAAGGATCGC
>Ga0299912_10004750_pt1 | contig 11134 bp, 12 predicted proteins | sample RVTome_2_FD_207667 | JGI IMG/M metagenome (GOLD analysis project Ga0299912, IMG submission 207667) | Soil microbial communities from uranium-contaminated site in the Upper Colorado River Basin, Wyoming, United States - RVT95D214 (version 2) ... | reverse complement strand
CCTAGCCTCCTCGACGCGTTGAAGATGGGGATTGTAAACTACAGCGCACTGGCCAGAATGCTTCAGTATGAAATTGGGGAGGGAAGCTTGGAAGCAGTGAAAGCTGCGGTGATACGAATAGCAGAAAACCTCTCAAAAGAAAGGAGGCTACAGGAGGAGGAGGTTAGAGGCATCCTAAAGGAGTCAAAAGTACGTCTACAGGACAAGATCGCGGTACTGATTAGCCCGATCAAGCTAGACATCTCCTACCTCGTCACTGCCTATCTTACAGACAGCTACGTGTACATAGTCGACCAGACGGGTCTCCAGAAGGACCTTCCTAAGGAGGTACAAGTTATGAGCAACCTCGTTGCCCTCGTCCTTCTAAGCCCGGACCGCGTAGAGACCACCCCAGGCTTCGTCGCCTTCATAACCCAGCTCCTCGGCGGTCACGACATAAACATCATCGAATTCATCAGCTGCTTCACAAACACAATCATAGTTCTAGACACAAAAGATGCCCTAAAGGCGTTCAGCCTACTTCAGAACTATACTTGACCAAAACTAAGTAATTGGCGTCATATAACACACTTCTATCAATTATACAATCAAATAACCTAATCCATAGACCTTTATTCAGAGAGGGCTTGATAACGGCTCAGAAAAACATTAGGAGAGGGGGTGCGTGCAGCGACGCTCCCTGCTCCGTAATTAGTGGTCTTCTTCCTGAAACAGTAAAGCTTTTAGTCGGAGGCTACAAACTCATGTATGAGAATGGCGGAGATTTGTCCCGTCTGCGGACTCCCGAAGGACCTTTGTGTCTGTGAGGAGATGAGCCGGGAGCAGCAGCGGATAAGGATACGGTTAGAGAACCGCAAATGGAGTAAGACCTGGACCATCATCGACGGGATCGACTCGAAAGGTGACCAGCTCAGAAAGATAGCAACACAGCTGAAGAATAAATGCGCTTGTGGCGGTACAGCAAAGGACGAACAGATTATGCTTATGGGTGACCATCGAGAGGTCGTCAAAGATATGCTGGTAAATCTTGGCTTTCCCGAGGAGAACATAGAGGTCCAGTGACGAGGTATCCTCAGTGGTTTTTAAGGAAACACTCAGGAAGATCAGGCACAGGAACCCTCAACCGGTATTCTGCCCAAGATGCGAGAGCAGTCAAATCAAACAGGTAGCAGGTTTTGGAATACTCACTGGCAAGTATAGATGCAACGCCTGCGGCTACGAAGGAACAATAGTATTAGAACTCGAGCCAGTGGATAGTACTGAAGACTTGGAAACATTTTAAATATATACCCGCTCGCGCTCAGAAAGACTTAACCGCAAAGTAACTTTGGCATGTGCCTCATCTTACGTGCAGTAGCCTTATCCCTGGGATCCGCCTGCTCACCTGCGACTTGCGCGTCTAATCGTTTATCAATCACCGCCCAATAGATTGGGCACTGGTGCTTGTTGGGTATTGCAGCGGTGTTCAACCACACTGGTTACAATTCACCACCGTCCAGTATCTGCGTAAAAGCTGTGACCACTAGTAGGTGGAGGTGGGATGCTTCTGGCGTCTAGCCAGGGCCTCATTCCGCCTCCGCCATAATTTCTGGCTTCCATAGCCTTATCACGAGTCCCACCTGATGCTCAACCGCGAGTGAATGACTAGCGCGACGGAGGTTACCTGCCCTTGAAGACGGTCGTCTTCCCTTTGATCACATTTGCCAGACCCTCCTTGGCATCGTCTGTGGCCCAGACACTCTTTGACGCTTCCAGCTCCTTCTCACGGGCCTCAGCGAGGTGAGGGTAGAGGACGTTGCGGACGCACTCCTTGAAATATTGCGCAGCGACAGGCGCGGCGGTTGACATCTTCTTCGCGATGGCGAGGCCGATCTCGTCGACTTGATCGTCTGGCACGACCTTGCTGACCAGTCCAAGCTCTTAGGCCTGCCTACCTGTGAAGCCCTCGTTGAGAAACATGTAGTCCAGCACCTTGTTCCTACCGATCCAGAGCGGCAGACGGAGGCTACACATACCCCAGGACCCGACGATCCCGTAGTAAATGTCGCCGTCGTGGATGTTGAAGGTCTCTCCAACTATCCTGATGTCAAAGGCGCTGAAGACGGCGGTAGAACCTCCAAAGCAGATGCCCCGGGCTGCGACGAGTGTCGGCTTCGGGTAGCAGTCGATCCTCTCAACGATCCTGCCACCGAGATCCGAGAACGGGGTATCGGTCACCCCGTCCACGATGTCCTTGTCGAGGTCCTCGAATCCCGCACCCTGAGAGAAGTTCGGTCCTGTGCTCTTGAGCATGACCGCCCGTACCCCGTCATCTCTCTCGAATTTGTCGAGGCAGTCAAGTATCTCAACGATCATTCTCTTGCTGAGGCCGTTCTGCGGTGGGGCATCGATGGTGATGACACCCACCCGCTCCGCTCTGCTCACCTTTATCTAAGTGTAATTCATGGTCACACCTGTTCTCAAGGGGTGCCGATGCGGTTAAAGAAGTTCGTATGAACCGCTGCGCGTGATTGATGATTACACTCATACGTGCATTCAACGTGCTGTCACGCGCTCGTAGTATAGCAGTGCGGTAGACTCAGCACACGCGACATATCCTTTAAAACAGAAGAAACAATCTAATGTTGAATGGTGAACCCCGAAGAAAACAACGCAGCTGACCCTACAAATTCGGGGTATTACAAGGCGAAGTACCAGTCGATAGAAGACCTGCCATCCGTCGGCCCGGCAACTGCGTCGAAACTCAAGGAGATCGGTTTTAAGACCGTTGAGTCAATCGCCATGGCCACGACGGCTGAGCTTATTAACGCAGGTATAGGCGAGGAGACAGCGGGAAAGGTCATAGAGGCTGCCCGTAAGAGCATGGCCATCACCTTCGTTAGAGGTGATGAATTGGTCGAAATAAGAAAACAGATAAAGCAACTAACAACGGGATGTCCAAGCCTTGACTCACTTCTTAAGGGAGGTCTCGAGACCCAGAGCCTTACTGAGTTCTATGGCGAGTTTGGAACTGGTAAAAGCCAGATCTGCCACCAACTCTGCGTAACAGTCCAACTCCCAGAGGACCAGGGAGGCCTCAATGGCGGAGCCCTCTACATTGACTCTGAGAACACCTTCCGCCCCGAGCGCATCCAACAGATAGCTAAAAGATTTAATCTCGACTCAAACGAGGTTCTTAAGAAGATAATCTTTGCTGAAGCCTACACGAGCGACCACCAGATGGTTCTCCTTGACAACGCTGATGAAGTAGTCAAGGAAAACAACGTTCGCCTAATAATTGTAGACAGCCTTACAAGTCATTTCAGAAGCGAGTACCTCGGCCGCGAAATGCTCGCTAGCCGTCAACAACTCTTAAACAAACACATGCACAAGCTGATGAGACTGAGCCGTGCCTTTAATACAGTCGCCGTCATCACGAATCAGGTGATGTCGCAGCCCGATGCATTCTTCACAAAGGGCGTCATCCCAGTTGGAGGTCATATAGTCGGCCACATGAGCCACAGTCGAATTTTCCTCAGGAAGGGTAGAGATAATATACGCATAGCTAAACTTACTGTGAGCCCTAGTCTTCCCGAGGGAGAGGTCCCCATCAGGATAACCGAACAAGGAATAGAGAGCGATGAAGAGATCTGACAAACCCCGAGGAATGACCGCCACCGGAAAGACCCGCGAGGCCGTCATAGTTTTCTTCGACGCCGTAATCGAGAGACGTTTCAGTGACGCAGATAAAGCACTCGAAGAAGTACGAAGCAGGAAAAACCCCAACCCGGAGTTCCAAGACGGCTACATCAAAGCACTCGAGGGCATACTCACATCCGCGCGCTCTGGAGACGAGAGGGACTTCTTAAATAAGGTCAGCTACACAGAGGAAGGTCTCGAAAAGTATGGTAAGGATTTCAGGGCGTTCCTAATGAAGGGCAGGCCGAAGGCGTTCGACCTCGGATTCTTCTCGGCTTGGTCAGACCTAGTTCACTACAGACTCGCTACTAATAGGCTCTCTAAAGCGGCGCAGTCCTGAAGACCGTGTAGAGCAGTGTCCATATCATTACCCAGATAAAGATATAGGCGCCTACACCGACCTTCAGCCCGTGCCCTCTGTCTAGATTAAAGTAGCCCGACAGCAGGTCCGAGGATGCAAGGTAAATTAGCGTGCCAAGCATAAAGACAAGAGTGCCATCGATTTTAATATAAACTTGAAGAGTAAAGCAGAGAATTGCGGCGATTAAGGCTAAGCTAGCCTTGATCCAATAGAGTTTCTCGGAGGGCTTCATCGAGTGATCACCGCTCATATCCCCCAGTGGGATATTTGGATGTATCGAATTACTCAGCTAATGTAGTCGGGACGCTTATCCGTGATCGGGAGGAGCTCGGTCTCCTCCTCGAAGACCTCCAGTCGCTTCCGAATCGAGGCGTCGAGGCGCCGCGCCCTTTTCTCGAGGAGGGTCGTGTCGAGTTCGATCCCGAGAATTGAGGCGAGCTTTATGAGGACGGCACGTGAGGAAAGGTGCTGCGGGACGTTCGCGTACTTTATATCACCCATCAAACAGGCTCCTGGTATCCCGCGATCCTTAGCAACTCCTATGACGACGCCATTCAAGCCGTTCACTACACCCTCCTCCTTTACTATCTTTATCCCATGCGCTTCAAGAGATGCCCTCATCTCCTCACTCGTATAGACACCGAAGACTTGCGGCTCCTCAGTGTACTCCGTCGGGTAGGCAGCCATCGTCCACATCCTTCTCACGCCGAGATCAACGGCGAGATCGACAACGTCTTTGGCAAGTTTTATCGACTCCTCAGGTATGGAGGGCTGGGCGTCGCCAACGCAAATGACGAGGTTCTTCCCCGGAGCAGCATAGAACCTGTGCCTAATGGGCGAAAGGCTCCCTAGCCCATTATTGTAGACAAGCATATTGTGGTAGTAAGTCACCTCTGCGAATATCTTAGCATTGAGACGCCTCCGTAGGTAATCGGCGGAGATCTTGGCGATGTACCCCATCCCCGGCCACGCTGCGATCATGTCGGGATGGTCAAGCTCAGGCCTACTCAGATATCGGATTTCCAAAGGAGTCGCTTATCCCAATCCAAGGTTTTCCATTAAACCTTTCGGAAAGACCTGCTCTGTTTCCTTATATTCTGACGCCTTTTCCTTGTACGAGTCAAGTTTCCGATTCATTAAACGATCATTTTTCCCGCCGTGAATAAACCTCTATTGGTATCACCCTCAAAGCGATATTATTTACTCCGATACGACAAATATGGGATAAGAGTTTTCCCAACAGCGTAGTCTGCTATAAAGCATCCTTGCAACATAACCATCATATAGGGTACGGGGTGCTCTAAGCGCGTCGCATGCGTGAACATCACTCCGCACTACGACAACAACAAAAAGGTAGCTGATAATATTGATGCGGCCGAGGAGCTGGACAGAAGAGGAGGTTGATGCTCTGAGAAGCCTTTACCCCAGTTCAGCTTCCTTTCATGATCTCCTCGACCAATTGCCAAGTAGGAGTCCAAATTCTATACGTCTCATGGCATCAAGGCTTGGCATAAAACGCTCCACTATATTGACAGGCATTAAGAAAGTGGGTGAAACTAAAACATCTTCGACTGCGGGGGGAGGGGTGTTAGTAAAGTGCAGTCAGTGCGGCGGGTGGATCGGGGTCTCGGTCGAAAAGGCTTCGACAAGATGCGTCATAGTGTGCGACCAATGTGGTGGCGTAAGTCTACTTACGGATTAGTTTTTTAAATTAATACATGTTACTATTTCATACCCTTTTTATACCCTGAAACCGTTGTCAATTTGGTGCTATTGGGGCTATGAGCCTTGAATTGGAGCCGAAGATGATGGTAAGGGAGGCGATGTCTAGCCCCGTCTTCGCCGTTGAAGAGGGCAGCAACATTACTGAGGTCGCCATACTGATGAAGAAACAGAAGCTAGGGGCCATAGTAATTAATAACTCAGACGGTCAGCCTGTTGGCATCGTCACAGAGCGGGACATAGTGCACAGGGTCGTTGCTGACGGCAAATCGCCTCACGGGGTGAAGGCTAGCGAGGTCATGTCAAGCCCCCTCAGGGTAGTTAAGGCAGAGACACCAATAGTCGACGCCATGAGGATGATGGACAAACTCAACATCAGGCGCCTCGGCGTCACATACAAAGGACAACTAGTTGGCATAATCAGCCATAAGGACATAATCAGGATCATTCCAACGATCATGGAGATAATGAGGGAGAACTCTAAGATCAACAGCAACTCCAACAGCTTCAGCCCCTCCACCATTGGTTACTGCGACCGCTGCGAGATGCACTCCACCAACCTCCGTGCTGTCGATGGTGAGTTCCTCTGCGAGGACTGTCGCGCCGAGGAGAAGGAGGAATAAGCCTCCACAACCCCTTTTAACCCAGGCATGAGACAACGCTTCCTACTAGATGGCATGTTGGGCTCCCTGTCTCGTTGGATGAGGATGGGAGGATACGACACCGAGTACAATAAAAACATTCCAGACGACGACCTCATTGAGGAAGCGCTAAAAGGTGATCGTATACTATTGACACGCGATGAAGCCCTCGTCAAGAGAGCGAAAAAACGCGGCGTCGATGCAATATTCATCAGCCACGACGTGGACGAGGAGGCACTCAGCCAACTATCAATTGAACTCGGCCTCACATTCGACCCAACCCAGGCAAGGTGCCCGAAGTGCAACCACACAGTGGAAAAGGTCGCCAAACATGAGGTCGCTGGCAGAGTCCCGGAGGGTACCTTCAAGACCATCGATGACTTCTGGGTCTGCCCGAGCTGCGGAAGCATTTACTGGCGCGGCAGCCATTGGCAAAGGATCATAGAAACGCTTAATGTTGCCGGAAAGGACGCTGAGTAGCTTCCGGCAGGCTTTAAAACACGCCGAGCACCCGATTGTTTAAAGAGAGAACCTGCATGACCTTCGACCTGACGATCGACGAGGGAACCTATCTTGTTCAACTCGCCAGGAGGACAATCGAGGCAAGCTTCACAAAGGCAAAGGTCAGTTTCGCCGACGCGCCTCCGAAGACCCGCGAGGTATGCGGTGTATTCGTCACATTGAACAGCCTCAGAGGTAGGGAGAAGCTACTACGGGGCTGTATCGGTTATCCTTATCCCATTAAGCCACTAGTCGAAGCGGTGAACGACGTCGCAAAAGCCGCTGCGTTCGAGGATCCCCGATTCCCAAGACTAGCCAAGAGTGAACTAGAAAAGATAGTTATCGAGGTCAGCGTTCTGACTCCACCCGAGTCGATTAGAGGGTTGAAGCCAGAGCAGTACCCATCAATAGTCAGGGTTGGCGTTGATGGTCTCATAATAAAGCGAGGTGGAAGGAGTGGATTACTTCTTCCTCAGGTAGCGACAGAGTGGGACTGGGACTCTGATGAGTTCCTATCCCAGGCCTGTGTTAAGGCAGGGCTCTCTCCGGATGCGTGGCTCCTCCCCGGAACCGACGTCTCAAGGTTCCAAGCCATTATATTTGTGGAGATAATACCCAGTGGCGAGATCAAGAGAGCAGAGACTCAGGGTTAAGGTTGGTTCAGTTGGAGGGCTTTGGAGGCTCACGGATATACTTCAGCCCCTGCGGAATAGGGCTCGGCCACGCTAGCCGGAGCGTTCCAATCGCCAACGAACTCAGGAGACTCGGCGCTGAGATATTGTTCTCAACATACATAGAGGGCGTCGACTATGTCGAGAAGCAGGGCTATAGTGTAGTCACTGCTCCTCCCATCTCCATGTCCAATGACTCTTCTGGGAGCATAGACCTCAGGATGTCCTCCATCAATCAAGGGATCAAGGCGTTCCCTACCTTCATGAGGCAGGTTAACACTGAGATCAAGTACATGAAGGCATTCGAGTCCGATGCCGTTGTCTCTGATTCTCGTCTTTCCTCGATATTTGCAGCGAAGCTGCTTGGGTTACCTGTCCTCCTCATCCTCAACCAGTTCACTCCTCTCATCCCGGTGCAGAAGGACATGTTCATGCTCTCGAGGGTCGCGGACGGTCTAATAATGACCCTCATAGGGAGGGGATGGGGCTACGCGGACAAGATTCTGATACCCGACTTCCCCGCCCCAAAGACACTCAGCATAGACTCTCTCCGTATACCGGGTCCATACCAGGGTAAGGTGGAGCTCATAGGTGCCATCCTTCCAAAGAAGCCACAGGATGCGAGGAAAAGTACGGATGTTAGGGCGGAGTTCGGCGTTACAGAGGATCAGAAGCTGATCTATGCTGGGATAAGTGGCCCGCGTGCAGAGAGGATGCCTCTCCTCAAGCTGCTAACCCCCATTTTCGAATCATTCCCCGACGAATACCGGGTCGTGATGTCGACGGGAAATCCCACCGGAGATTCGAAACCAGTCAGGAGAGGATCACTCCTTAAAATGGGCTGGGTGAAGGACAGGTTCGATCTCCTCAACGCATGCGACCTCGTCGTCTCACGTGGCGGCCACGAAACCATGATGCAGAGTATCTGCTACGGTAAACGCTCGATAATTATCCCTGTACCAAAACACCCGGAACAGTATGGTAACGCTCGGCGCGCCCAGGAGCTAGGGGTCGCCTACGCCATACATCAGAGGAACATCGACAGGGATGGAGTCCTGCTCCTCGCCGAGGAGATGCTCGGCGAGGACTCCTTTCGTGAGCGCTTATCGGAGCTCAACACGGGACACCTTGGCGATGGTGTTGGTCGAAGCATCGAGGCCCTCGCCGACATAATACATCTGTGACGTCACCGTAAGGTTTGAATATGGTGTGGTGAAAACCGTAGCTTATGTCGTACTACTACGCCAAGAAAAGGGATAGAGAAGTCTCAAAGTACTTTAACCAGAAGGTCCTGAAGGCATTCGGGGCCTTCGATGAGAAAGTCTTCGAGCCTGGCAAGCTCGACGTGAAGACGAAGGAGCTCTGCGCTGTCGCAGCCACCTACATAACTAGGTGCCCGTATTGCATCGAAGCCCACGCGAAGAGGGCGATGGCTGCTGGCGCCACGAGGGAGGAGCTCGCGGAGGTCATCGCCGTCGCCGCAGCTCTAAACGCGGGAGCGAGCATGGCACACATGAACTTCGCCCTCGAGGCTGGGGACGAGGATAAGTACCTGAAGGACGACGAGTAGGCTTACTTCACCCTATCCTTTTTATCGTCCCAGTACTGCCGAGTGCGCATATACTGGATCTTCGCCTTTAATAGGTCTGAATAGAAGTCTTTGTCTGTTGCGTGCATTCGGCTGAGGATTTGATAAGCAGTGACTGGACCGACGCCATGGACAGCCAGAGCTTCAAGGGCCTTCCTTCCGTAGCTGAGAACCATGTCTGCAGTTTTACGCCCAGTTGTGACTGTGTCGGATTCCTCGGGGAGGAGTTGTTCTCCCGACTTCATTCGGTTGAAGAGGGACTGGAAGTGGGTGGGGTCCTCACTGTGACGGAGTACAGCGATTAAGCCGGAGCCGCAGTGTGGGCAGGTTGGGTGCTCGGGGAGGTCCCTGATGCGTGCTTTTATATACCATTCATTGCAGTTCATGCAGTTCAGCTTGACTTCGCGTGCGTGGATGCTCTTCTGCATATACTCAAGTTGGTCGGGGACAGCGATGCTGGAGTCCATTAGCTCCTCGAGGTCGGCGTAGGCTTCGAGGATGTGGCGGGCAAGAGGGCTTGGCTCCTTTGCCTGTACGTATTCTAACTGGACGTGTCCGGCACTAATCTCCTCGGTGATCTGCTTCACGGATGCGAGGTCGAGCTTCTCCTTGTAGACCTCCCGCAGCGCTTCCCTGTAGATTGGGCTGTTCCTGTATCGTCGATACAGCCTTTGTAGGGCGTCGGAGCTGTAGGTCTTACCACGAGGGATTGCCCCGAAACGCTCGGCGATGAACTTCATGTTATAGGCGTAGGGGAACCTCGACTCCATATAGTCTGTGAGGCGTTTCTCCGCGTCATCTGATGTCAGTGATTTTAGCGCATTGACGATGTCGTCGACGTCGTACCTGTTGACAGTCTGTGGCGCCTCTAGGAGGATTCGATAAGCGTCGCTCCACCAACCTAGTATCAAGTCCTTCTCGCTTAGGATAGCATCAAGGATGCAGCCAAGTGTCGTGTTTACCTTGCTCCCGTAGGTGGTGTGGATGATTACGTATCGTTCGTATGCCTCGAAGAGTAGAACGTTCTTTGTGGGGATGGGGAAGCCGTGTGAAAGCTGGGCGCTGACCTCCTTCGCTACGATAGCGACGGTCGCTAGCGGGACGTCTAGCTCCGCTGATATTTCCTCGACGGCCCCGTTTAGTCCTTTCACTCTGATCCGATTGGCTATCTGCTCCCTTAGATCTCCGACTTCGTTGGCAACACTCTTGGAGACTCCGATGAGCTCCCCATCCCATCCTGGGAGGGCTCCGAGGGGGTCATCGCTGGGGAGAACGAAGAGACGGCCTTCGTCCTCGTCTATTTGGAGTATTTTCCAGACCCTTCCTCGAAGGATTACATTCAGGCCGACGCGAGCTCGAAGAGTCCAGAACTCGTCACCAACGGTGCCGATTACTTTGTCGGTAGCAACGTTGATGAATGGGTAACGTCTCTCGTCGTTGATCATGCCAAGGTTCTCGAAGTAGTATTTCTGCCCCTTCTTGGTCTTCTCCAGTTTATCTCCTCTCCTGTTCACAATCTTTATGGCGCTTAGGAAGACGACAACCTCCTCGAAGTCGCTCCATCTAAGAGTGTTGAAGCAACTGGCGCCGCTTCGGATAATAGAGAATATCTTATCCACGTCGATCTCGCCGTGGTCAAGGGTTATGCCTGTTATCTGGTGGGCGAGGACATCAAGGGGGTTTACATGTGTCTCAGTGGGTTCGAGTTCATTGTTCAATGCTTTCCTAGCCGTAATGAGAGACTCGAGGGCGTCCTCACCGTAGGCGGCAACTATTACACCTCGTGATAACTTGCCGAGTTTATGGCCGGCTCGACCAACCCGTTGGATGAGGGTAGAAACCTGACGGGGACTGTTGTACTGGATTGTGAGATCGATGTTACCGATGTCGATGCCAAGTTGGAGTGTTGAGGTGGCGACTATCGCCTTCAGCTCCCCAGCCTTGAACTTGTCCTCGACAATGTGGCGCTGCT
>Ga0299912_10004749_pt1 | contig 11134 bp, 6 predicted proteins | sample RVTome_2_FD_207667 | JGI IMG/M metagenome (GOLD analysis project Ga0299912, IMG submission 207667) | Soil microbial communities from uranium-contaminated site in the Upper Colorado River Basin, Wyoming, United States - RVT95D214 (version 2) ... | reverse complement strand
ATACTACAACTCAATCTTTTCAGGACTTGTGCCTTGCAGGAACTCTTCCAACCGCCAGAGAATATAGCTGCTAATATACTTAATTCTAAACAGTTAACCTTAGCCCTGGCTTAGCCGGACAGAAATGGGATTGAGTTGAACCTTGCAACCTGAATTAAGGTACTGCAGCAGAGGCGGACAAACCGCGCGGCTGAATTTCGTCGGTATGCGGTTACGTTGAGTGAGAAATGAGGAGGTGCTCTATACGCAAGCGCATTATCGGTCATGGCCCTGGTGAGATCGCAGTCGCCGAGCCGGGCTGGCTGGACTTTGAACGCCTGGCACAGGTCGAAATTACGTCCGAAGACGTCAACTACCCGATTGAATCGGCGCTGATTCCGGGTAAGGGCCTGGGTTGGCGGGCCGCGCAGCCTGGGGAGCAAACGATCCGCCTCCTGTTCGATGAGCCGCTGAACCTCAAACGGATACATCTAGTGTTCCAGGAAGATGAGCAGGAGCGCATCCAAGAGTTCGTTTTACGGTGGTCGCCGGACGGCGGTCAGTCGTACCGGGAGATTTTGCGCCAGCAGTATAACTTCAGTCCGCCGGAGACCGCGCGGGAGGTCGAAGACTACGACCTCGATCTCGACGGTGTGACGGCGCTGGAATTGAAGATTGTGCCGGACATCAGCGGTGGCAGCGCCCGGGCCTCGCTGGCCCAACTGCGCGTTGCCTAACTATCAGACTGACTTGGGCGGCCTATGGACCATCAGTCGCCACCGGCTGCAAGGTGGCGCATGGAGGACCAGCCGACGATATTGCGCCGTACGTCCCGCACTCTCCCCCAGCCGCCGGAGGTTTCCAGGAGTTCCACCTCGTCGTGGAACTTGAGCGTGGCGATTTGGGGTGCAGACATGGTGGGACCATCCCGGAGGGCCAGGTAGTGGACGTTGACAAAGTATATGGGCGGCGATGGTGTTGGCGTCGTCACTTTCGGGGTAGAAGGGGTTGTTGGTTCTGATAGGACGGAGGGTTCCTGGGCCGTGGGAGCCGATGGGGCTGTTTTTGTGGGGATAGGGGGGGCAGCAGGAGTTTGCTCTGCAGGGGTCTGAGGGGGCGGTGTCACCACCAGCTGAGGAGGTCCGGGACTTTTTTTGAGGAGGAATACCAAGAGCAGGGCCACGATGACCAAACCAGTGCCGATGAAAATGCCATGGACCCCAAAAAGGAGCCTCGAGCCCCTGGCCGATGCTGTAGAGGGAGTCCCAGAAATCTCCGGCAAGGCGGCCTTGCACTTGTGGCAGATTTCCTGTTGGGGGGCCACCCGGATGCTGCATTGGGGGCAAAAATGATCCTCCTCCTCCGGATGGGGAAGGTAGTTGTTACAGGTTGCGCAGTAGCGCTCGCCCACCCATACGGCCGCTTTGCAGATAGGGCACTGAGGCATAAAGTACCTCCGGATCAGGCCGTAACTTGCTGGTAGAACGGCATTGCAACAGCAGCATTCCCATACTTGTGACTCTCGGCTTCAGCCACAATAATGCGTCAACCAGTCTATTCCTGCCGATATTACCGCCATCATAGGCGAACTCGAAGCAAGTGGCAATGCGTTTTATTAAACTGGTGGCAAATGAAGTTCTGCCATTAATGGCTAATCTAATTCAGATTCTATTTTGTCAAATGCATCCTCAATTTTATAAAGAAGCCGGTCAGCCTGGGCGAGATTCCAGTCGGCTATATTCTCTTCAATACTCTTATGAAGGTTCCGAAGATTCTCTCTATGCCGGAGAAGCACCTCTCTGAACGGCGTACCATCGAAAGTATAAAGAAGCTTATCCAACTGTCCCGCTATTCCATAAAGTGAAGGATTCCGCTCCACCAGATCAGAATCTGAAGATTTTAAATAACGCGCCATTTTTGGGTAAGTCTCCTCCAGGTCTCTTGGATAATAAGGAACTACAGTAACAGTGAGGTGCATGTATTTGCTCATGCTTGATCTCCTTATAGGGGACCCACAGAATTCACAAAAGTAAATTTACACCAAAAACCTTCTGTGGTTCAGGGTCTGGTTATCCTGAGGACATGGGCCATAATAGGCCATTATGAAATTTGTGGAGGAGGTTGGTTATGACTCAGGTAGCGATCAACGGTATGGGCCGAGATTATGCGGCCCCCTTGGGCCAATAATCAAAAAGTCAAATGATCGAATGACCCACATCATCTTCGGGAACGCACCGCAAACGCCAGTCTGCCGTAGCCATAGTCCAGGTGGTGCCAGCCCTCAAGGCCGCTGTAGAAGGCGAAGCCCCAGGCCGACCAGGCGTTGTTCAACTCACCGGACCAGACCCAGGCCCCGTTGGCTTGAAATAGCGGGTCCATATTGATAGGGGAGGCCCCTTTTTGATAGAGGGCTTTCAATTCTTTAACGGTGGGCAGGCGCCAGCCGCCTCCGGCCACGGTGAGATTCTCCGCCCAGGCCTTGGCCTGATGCCAAGTGTTGTTCTGACCGGGGCCGACATACCAATCAAGGCCGGTGACGCGGTCGGTGATAATGCCATTATCGGCTTTGGTAAATCTAATTTGCGCCGGTTTAACCTCCGCCATGGGTGCGCCCTTGCCGTCCACCACCCGGCCCTCCAGGGAACTGCTCTTTCCACAGCCCCAAACCGGCAACAAAACAAAAGCTATCGCGCAAAAACGATACCATCGTGTCATGCTTGAGCCTCTTGCGGTTAATTAAGGGAAAATAAGCCGAATTTTCTTATATAGTACAAATTGGGGCGGAAAAGTCAATTTTCTCCTGATTTCGGGCATACCAATCCCTCGGCGACCAGATGCTATCTGGCTGGGAAGCCTAATGACCCCAGGTCAACACCACCTGGTAATGGTGAGCGAGGGGAAAAGTGGAAGCCACGTGCACATACCGCCTCCGGGCGTGGAAATGGGCCAGCTGGCAAAATAAATTGGGGTGGAAAGATAAATGGATGGATAGCAGCTCACTTGCCAAAGCCTTCTCTTATCACCGAGCCAGCAAAAACTGCAGATATGATTCGGCTATGTTGAATTTTCGGAGATTTGATAAGTCTCTAGTCAGAGCAGTGATCGTCACTTCCCACCAGTAGTTCAGAACGCTTCGAGTCCAACCAGGACCGGCTGAAAGATGCTGGTTTTGGCATACAACCACCTCCAACTGGTCAAGCGGCTCACGCCCGGAGGTGGTATGTGTATATCACTTCCGCTTTTCTTTTGGGGTACCACTACCGAGCGGTCCTGACCTGAAGTTCTAGGCTACAAATCGGTTACTTATGTCTTCCGGCTGGATAACGGGGAAATTTGTGAAGACCAGCCGGTCCTACAGCCACCCCGCCTCTTTGTACCAGGCGGCAGTGGCGGCCAAGCCGGTTAACAGGTCCACGGCCGGCTGGAAGCCGATCTCGGCCTTGGCCCTCTCATTACTGCACAGCCATTGGGTTTGCCGGATTTCCCGCAGCTTGTCCAGGTTCATTAAGGTGGGGGTGGAGGTGAACTGGGAGGCCAGGGAGCCCCCCAGGGCCACCAGGCGCATCAGCCACCAAGGGACATGGAAGGTCCTGAACCGCCTTCCCAGCACCCGGCCCAGGTACTCCCCTAGGGTTTGCCAATCGCAGTGGCCATCGCCGCAGAGATAATATACCCGGCCTGGGGTCCGGTGGGACCCCGCGGCCAGCCAAATCCCCATCACCAGATCGTGGACGTGCACCAGGCTCACTCTTTGGGCGAGCCGGCCCGGGATCACCTGGAGGCCCCGTTTCAGGCTTTTGAAGAGCAGTAAGGTGTCCCGGTCCCGGGGGCCGTAGACCACCGGGGGCCGGATGATGGTGGCGGGGTGTTGTCTGCTGAACTCCAGGACCGCGTTCTCGGCCCATAGTTTGGATTCGCCGTAGGTGGACACGGGCTGAGGGTCCAGGTCCTCGGTAAGGGGGGAGCCGGAGCTGGGACCCGCGGCCGCCAGGCTGGAGATAAAGACGAATTTTTGGCCTGGGGGGCCATAATCCTCGCAGGCCCGGAGCAGGTTACAGGTGGCCTCATAGTTCCCCTGGAAGTATCCGGCCCGCCGGGCCGCCCGGGTGACGCCGGCCACATGGAACACCAGGTCGGTGTCCGCCACGGCCTGGGCCAGAGAGGCCGATTCCTGGAAATCCCCGGTGACGAGGGTCACGGGGAGGTCCCTTAGCCAGGTGAGGTCGCTGCCTCGGCGCACCAGACACTTGACCCGCACCCCCTCGGCCAGCAACCTATCCACCAGGTTGCTGCCGATAAAGCCGCTGGCCCCGGTAACCAAAGCACGCATGGGATTATCCCACCGGCGCGAGGGCCTCTCCGGGGGCGACAGTCATCCAGGCCACCGAGAGCCACACCTCGTGCAAACGGACAGATGCCGCCGGGATGATCCCCTGGCTCCCCGGATCAACCAGGTCCGGAACCGGCGTTTCCAGGTGGCCGCGCCAGCAGGGGCCGTGCTCCCCCAGACCGGCGAATTCAAGGTGGATCCGCCGGGGGCCGAAGAAATGATAGCCGCAGCCTCGGGCTTTCACCACCGCTTCTTTCACCGACCACAGGAGCGCCCCGGCTTCTTCCCGGTCTCCGCGGGTGAGGGAGGTTGCCGCCTGCCACTCCGTCTCCTGAAAGACCCGCTTGAAGGGGTAGGACCCGGAGAATTCTTCGGGAGACGCCGCGTCCAACCCCAGCCAGGACCTTGGGGTTCCCAAAGCCGCCCACAGCCGCCCGGCGCTCCGGCTGAAGGAGATGGGGGGGCCGGGAAGGCCTTCCAACCAGAGATAAGGTTTGCCAAGAGGGTTTCGGGACAGGGCAAGTTCCTGAATCCTTCCGGCCCGGGAGTGTTCCTTGAGAAGGCTCGCCAGCAACTCTCTTTCCATCTGCCGGCTGGAGAACCCCCGGCCGGGCCCCCGGCGCGGCCTCGGAGCCGCGGGGCAGGAGGCCAAAAAGGCCGGCTCCCGATGGGGAGAACAGAGCACCCATTTACTCCCCCCGAGATCGGGGGGATTAGCGGCGCCGGGGCCAGGACGATCCTGCTCCACGATTCTTCCTTGCTCCATGGTCATTCGGAAAACCAGTGCATCCGGAGCTTCCTCACTTGCATCAGGATCTGGCCGTGGGCGTCCAGGGCCCGGGCATCCCAGATCATCCCTTTGGAGTCTTCAGCCCGCAGACGGGCCTCCAGGACCAGGTCTTCTTGATCTTGGCAGGGGCGGCCGACGACTATCTCCCCGATGCCCAAGGGGATCAGGGCGCGCTCATCCTCCTCGTTTCTCATCTTAATGTAAAAACTGGTCATCTGTATGAGACATTCCAGTAAGTAGGGAGAGTACTGGAGTGTGGAAGCCGGTAAGTGGGAAAAATCATGGGTGGCCCGGTACTTGGCAGTGCCTCGGACCACTCCGGGCCCGGAGCCGTCAAAATAGCGCATCACCCGATATCTGCCTTGGATATCGGTGTGCTTGTCATACCATTTTGAGATTTCCTCAGATTCGGCAGGACGACTGTCCAGCTCTTCCAGCTGCACGGGAAATTCCGGGAGATCGAGCCAGGATGGAGAACGATCTCCCCCTAAAATTACCTGGGCCCGGTAATTTAGGGATTTCTGGTCCAGCACCCTTCCCGTGGGAGAGAGGAGCGGGGTCTCCATGGTGAGTTCGCACACCACCTGCCCATCCGTATGCCGGAGGCGCCGGCAGGTGATGTGGGACATGATGGCTACCTCCGCCGGGACCTCGATGGCCTCCGAAAACTCAGCTTCCCTAACTCCTTGCACCCGCAGGTAGGGATAGAGGAGGCGGGAGGCCTCCATGAAGGCCTCCAGGGCCATGATGGTGGAGACCAGGGGGTGCTTCAGAAATTTGAAGGGCTTGTGATCCGCGATCCACAAGTCCCTTTCCTGGGAGAAAGTCCGGGTGGCCCGCACCACCCCTTCCTGGAGGTCAAGTTGGGAGACGGCGTCAATCATGGGGAATTGCTGGGGGGAATAAATCATGGTGCCGGCCGCCAAGCCCGGGGAGGCCGGAGGGGAAGCCGCGGTGTCCAGCCGGAGGTGCTTGATTGCCGGGAGATTGGACATGAACATGACCCAGGCGTCGTCGGGCCCGGCCAGGAATAGCTCCCGGCAAAAAAGTTCCGAGAGTTCCACCGGCTCCAGATAACCCACCCCCATTTTCTCCAGGAAGCGGCGGACTTCCGGGTCCTCGGCCATGCCGCCGCCGCTGATGGGGGGGAGCATCAAGGCCTTGCATTGAATGGCCGGATGGTCCTGCTTAATCTCGCTGAGGAGGGCGGACATCATGCGGTTGGCCGCGGTGTAGTTGGACTGGCCCCTGTTCCCCTGGATGGCCGCGGCGGAGGACAGGGCCACCAAGAACCGCAGCCCCTCTGGTTTGGCCGCGGTGAACAGGTTCCAGGCCCCCAGGAACTTGACGTCCAGGACCGGGGCGACCTCTTCAGGAGTCAGGTTTGCCAGCAGCCGGTCCCGCACGATGCCGGCCCCATGCACGATGCCGTCGATGCGGCCGTACTTGCCGACAATCTCCTGGACCGCGGCCTGCACCTGGCCAGAGTCCGTTACATCACAGGGGAGATAAGCGACCTCCATCCCTGCGGCCCCCAGGTCTTCCAGGGTCTTGAGGACTTGCCGGGCCCGAAACAGCCGGGCGACCTGCCGGCCCAACTCCTTCTGGGAGATTTCCGGCCGTTGTTGCATGATCTGCCAGCGCAGGGCTTTCTCCGAAGGCTCCTCTGCCAGGAGCAGCTTGGTGGTCGCCGCGTCCAGGTCAATGGAGGTGCGCCCCAGCAAGACCACTTGAGGGTTAAAGGGGGCGAGACTCTTGACCAGATGGGTAGTGATGCCGTAGCCCCCTCCGGAGAACACCACCACATCGCCCCGGTTCAAGGCCAGGGAGAGGCTATCACCCCCTGCCGCAGGGGTCACCCGCCCCTCCATGGTCATGGCCTGCCCCTTAAGATACCAGGTCTCGATTACCGGCTGGCCGGGGTCCAGGGCCTGCCGCAGCGCCTGGGCCAGGTCCGTCTCCAGGTCCAGCCGCACGGTGCGGAACAGCAGGGCGGGATGCTCCAGGGCGGCGCTCAGGAAGAGCCCCAGGAGACCCTGGGCCAGTAGGCCTCCCCCTCCGGTCTCAGCCTGGGAGCAATTAAGCGTTAGGGCAAATTTCTTGGGGGGCGCTGCGGTTAAGGTCTGCATCAGGGAAAAACAGCCCTGGAGCAGGCGGGTCAGGTCGTCCATTCCCTGGAGTTCCGGTTCCAGGCTGTCGTCCAGGAGGAACACCACCCCGGCCAGGGAGTCATCTTCACTCAGCCTGGCCGCCGCCCGGCGGGCCTCTTCCGGCTGCCGCAGGTCGAAACCCAGCCCCTCCGGCCCCGGGTTGGGCTCCAGGAAAGCGAAGGTTTTTGTATTCACGCCCCACTCCCGGCGGAATTGGTCGTTGACCTGTTCCCTCCACTCCGAACTCCCGGCGGGGAAGAGGATGGCCACCGTGTCCGACGGCGTCAGCTCCAAGGGTTGGGGCGTAAAGTCTGACAGGGGTACGGGATGAAAGGTCAGCCGCTTGAGGACCTTCCCCGCAGACGCCGGGGGCTCCGGGGCAGGTTCGGAAGCGGGTGCAGCCGCCGGCGCCGTCAGCGGCGGCGCCCCCGTTTCTCCGCTCCGACCCGCCACTTCGGAGATGCGGGAGGCCAGGTCCCGGACGCTGCGGACATCCATAAAGTCTTCCAGCCTGATTTCTATCCCGAAACGGACCTCCGCGGCGTCCATGATCACCGGCAGGCGGCTGGAGCGGATGGCCAGGTCGGACCGGAGGTCCATGTCCGGCTCGATCTCATCCCGCTCGTACCCGGTGGCCTCCATGATGAGGCGGATCATCTCTTCCATATAGTCGGGGGCCGCCGCCGGCAAGGCCGGAGAGGCCGGGGGAGGCGTTGCCGCCGGGGCCGGGGGAATTGGCGCGGTGGGAGCCGCCGCCTCGTAGATAGGGGGTGGGACCGGGGCCGGGCTCCCGGAAAACTGTGGGGATTTAAGGAGCCGCTCCAGGTTCGCCGCGGAGAAGTTGGGATCGTGCTCCCGGCGGATGGCCGCCAAAAGGGTGGGTTTCAGGAATTGTCCGAAGCTCTCCAGAACAAAGGCGTTGATTTCCCGCTGAATGATTTTCTCCACCGGGTCCATCTGAGATAAAGGGGCTGCAGCCCCGGGGGCCATTCCGGACGTCGCCGGCCCCACTGGCGAGGGCCCTTCAGGAACCCCGGAAATGGAGATGAACTTGAGAGGCTTGGAGGCTTTGAGATGACCCTCGGCCACCAGTTGGGCGGTGGCGGTCTTCAGGGTCAAGCTCTCCGCTTCCGGCAGGCAGGTGGCGATGCACCGGGGAGTTTCCAGGGTTTCGGTGATGAGATTGCTGAGCGCGTCTCCCGGCCCCACCTCCAGGAAGACCCTGATGCCGAAATCTTGCCACAGGGTTCGGACATTGCTGATCCAATGCACCGGGGACTCCAGGTGCGCCATGACGATTTTCTTGATTTCCACCGGGTCCGCGGGGAAGGGATGCCTGGTGGTGTTGGAGACCACTGGAATGCGGGGGGCCTGGAAAGGAATGGGGGCGATAAACTCTTCCAGTTCATCATGGATGACCCGCATGAGGGGAGAATGGAAGGCCATGCTGACCCTGAGCTGGGTGGCCCGGTAGCCCTCGGCCTTGATCTCCTCCCGTAAGGCCTGGACGATGGCGGTATCGCCCCCCACTACCACCTGGTTGGGAGCATTGTAGTTGGTGATGCAGGCGTTAGCCCGGCCCTGGAGCTTGGCTTCCACCAGTTCCAGGGGGGCGTCGGTGGCCATCATGATGCCGGGGTCCAGGTTCAGGTCGCAAGCCTTGTCCATGCAGATGGCCCGCATGTTCACCAGACGGAAGCCGTCCTCAAAAGAGAAGACCCCCGCGGTGGCCAAGGCCGTGAGTTCTCCCAGGCTGTGGCCCGCCATGGCCGTGGGCTCAATCCCCAGGGAGAACAGGTACTGCACCATGGCAAATTCCAGGCTAAAGGTGGCGGGCTGTTGCCAGCGGGTTTTCTGGAGGTCTTCCTCCCGGTTATTAAACAGTAAATCCAGGAGGTCGAAATCCGCGCAGGCCGCGGCCCGGTCCATCCAGTGGCGAATAACCGGGAACTTTCCATAGAATTCCTGACCCATACCCGCGTATTGGGCCCCTTGCCCGGGAAAAACCAGGGCCAGGGGCGGGGGCGGGGCGCTCTCCAGCCCCAGAAAAATTCCCTTGCGCCCCAGGATACGCAGAGTCTTCTCCGGGAGGGGGGCCTGGGGGGAGAGGGGTTCCAACTCCTGAAGCCGCTTCCGGGCCTCTGCCTCGGAATCGGCCACCACCGCCAAACGGTAAGGATGCCCGGCCACGGCGGTGCGGCCCCAGAACACCCCTTGGGGGCCCTCCGTTTTTTGCGGCGCGGCTCCGGCGGGAAGCAGATTCTCCGGGAGAGACACGAACACGGTGTCAGCCGCGTCCCGGGATTCCTCCAGATGCATGACATAGTTGGAGCCGCCAAAACCGAAGGAGTTCACCTGGAGCCGCCGGGGGCGGCCATTGGTGACCTGCCAGTCCAGGGGTTCGGTGGCTACCAGAAGACCCGATTCCTCGATGCCCATGGCGGGATCGGGGTTCCGGTAGTTGAGGGTGGGGGGAAAGATCCCGGTCTGCATGGCCTTGACGCCCCGGATGAGGCTGGTGAGACCGGAGGCTCCCAGGGTGTGGCCGATTTGGGACTTGAAAGAGGATAACACCGTGCGGCCGTTGCCCTGGTAAAAGGTTTGCAGGGCCTTGACCTCTTCCACATCGCCCTGAAAGGTGGCGGTGGCGTGGCATTCCACCAGATCCACCGCCTCCGGTCCATAGGGGGCATCCTGGAACGCGGCCCCCATGGCGATTTCCTGGGTATCCCGGGAGGACTCCACCAAGCCATGATGGTTGTTGCTGGCTCCGGTGCCGGTGATATAGGCGTGCACCCGGGCCCCCCGGCGCCGGGCCGCGGCCTCCGACTCGATGACGATCATGGCCCCGCCTTCCCCCAGGACCATGCCGTCCCGGGTGAGGTCAAAGGGCCGGCTGCCTTCCCAGGGGGGACGCTCCTCCCCGGAGATGCCCGCCAGGGCCCCCAATGCAGAGAACTCCAGGAAATGCATGGGAGTGAGAATTTCTTCCCCGCCGCCGACGATGGCCGCGTCGATGATGCCGTTGCGGATCATCTGGATGGCGTTGTAAAGGGCCACCAGGGAGGTGGCGCAGGCCGCGGACACCGCAAAGCTGGGCCCCATAAAGCCGTATTTGTTGGAGATGAAGCCGCCGGCGGTGCAGTTGAGCCTTCCTAAGAGGGTGGTGTCGTCAATGGCCAGCCGCCCGGATTTGACCTCCCGGGTGATGGCCTCCTGCAACTCCGGGGAGAGGGGAAGCACCCGCTGGATGGACTCTAAGATGCCGTCCCAGGCGCCCCGGACCATCAGATCCACCATGGTGCCCGCGGCCTCGCCGGAGTTTTGGGAGATTAAGACCGCGATGCGCTCCCGGGGAATGTCCGAGGAGAGAATCCCGGAGTCCTCAATGGCCCGGGCCGCCAGCCACAGGGTGAGCTTGGTGGCGTAAGTCATGGTCCGGAAGTCCTGGGGAGAAATGCCCAGATCCTTCCGGGAGATGTCGATGTGTTGGAACGCCCCCACCTGGCAGTAGGTTTTTTCCGGCGCTTGGGGGTGGGGATCGTAATAGCGTTGATGATCCCAACGCTCCGGCGGCACCAGGATGATGCCACATTTCCCAGCCAGGCTCCCGGCCCACACCTCCGCGGGAGACTGCCCCAGGGAATTCACTAGGCTCATGCCGGTGATAACCAGGCGGTCCCGGTCCGTGGCCCCCCGGGGCGGCCGTGCCGGGACCGGGGCCGGGGGTCTCTGAACCGGCCCGATCTCCGGCTGGGTCAGGTGGAGAGGGCCTTCCGCCAGCTCCCGATGCAGCTCCGCCACCGATTTGACCTGGGTGATGGCCCCGGCGCAAGCCCCGCTCATGAACTGGCCTTTGTCCAGACAGGTTGCCTCCGGCAGCGG
>Ga0299912_10004748_pt1 | contig 11136 bp, 11 predicted proteins | sample RVTome_2_FD_207667 | JGI IMG/M metagenome (GOLD analysis project Ga0299912, IMG submission 207667) | Soil microbial communities from uranium-contaminated site in the Upper Colorado River Basin, Wyoming, United States - RVT95D214 (version 2) ... | reverse complement strand
AGTTATAACTTGACCAGGGCCATTTCCCGGGATCATCAACTAAACCACGTTTCACCGGATTATTATGACAATAATTAATTTTCTCTCTGACTGATAATAAATTGCGGCAATTGTGATCGTAGCATCGTTTTTCCCAGAACACCCGTTTTGATTCCGGCAAGCCGATGTCCACAGAAGCGAAATATCTCCGCGCAGTGAATGATTTAATCTCCCCTATTAAGTAACCAACTCTGGTACCGGGTCTTGGGAAAATAACCAGATGAACATGTTCCGGCATTAAAATATAACCATGCAATTTAAAACCATGTTTTTCTCTCGCTGCTGCAATCTGTTCAATTAATATTTCTTTGGCCTGTAATGGGTTTAAACTGGGCTGCCTTCTGTAACAACTAAAAGTAATGAATCTGGCCGTGTCTTCATTGTCAAAATGTTTCAACCTGGGCATATTTAAATTATATATAAGTATGGTTTAGTATGCAAATATATTCTACGTAATAAAGAAACCCACCGCAAGCGGTTGGGGCACCTGTAATTTTAAATGATCGAGATAGTACTTATTTCCTCAAATACTCCCCAACCCCCTCAGCAAATCTGTCCGCCGCGATATCAAAATCCCTGAAGAACGTATCATCATCGCAAGTTGAACCTGCCAATAGCATCTTGATCGTGTCGACCGACAGCGGGCCGGGCATCAAGCGGCCAAACAGGCGGGCTTTGAGCAGTACGAAGCCGGCCGGGAAATGAATCTTGCGGACTTGGCGTTTGCCCAGCGCTTTGGCTATATTATCGAGCAACTCATCGAATGTGAATACATCCGGGCCGCCAATTTCATAGATTTTGCCGAACGCTTGGGGCTTGTCGACTGCCTTAACGAAACCATCCGCCACATTAAATACCGACACCGGCTGAAACTTATACTTACCATCGCCAATAACCGGAAAAAACGGGGCCAGCCTGATTGCCTTGGCCAGCATAGTTGTCAGATGGTCGCCGGGGCCGTAAACAAGCGATGGCCGAAATATCGTCCAGTCCAAACCGCTGGCGGTAATCACATTTTCGCCCAGATGTTTGGTCTCCATGTATTCGGTATCGATACCGCGGCCAACACCCAGCGCCGACATCTGCAGAAAGCGTTTGACACCGGCATCGCGAGCCGCGCTGACTAAGCTCATCGGTACCAGATGATGCGCGAAATCGAACGAGATATCTTTGGTTTCCTTGATTATGCCGATAAGATTGATAATCGCCCCGCAGTCCTGTAGCGCTTGCGCCAGTTGAGCGGGTGAATCGTAGTATACATAACGTGATTCGGTACCAGAGAAACTGGCAATTTTCAGAAGCGACCCCGGCCGAATCAGGGCCTTAACATGATACCCGGCCTGAACCAGTTTCTTGATTACGACCTTGCCGATAAAGCCGGTCCCGCCGGTGATAGCTACGTTCATTGGCATACCCTGCTATTGTCAGTTATTGCCGATTGACTTGTTTTCAATTAATGTATTTTAAAACCATGAAAACTAACTTAACCTAACGCGGATTAATGAGGTGGGATAGTATCAGGGGGGAATAACAGTAAGCTATCCGCTCATCGAATCCAGGAACTTGGCGTTGGTTTTAGTCTTCAGCAGTCTATCCAGCATGAACTCCATGGCATCCACAGGGCTCATCTCATTGAGGAATTTGCGCAATATCCAGATCCGGTTCAGTTCATCGGGAGTAAGTAGCAGCTCCTCCTTACGGGTGCCGGAGCGGTTGATATCTATCGAGGGGAAGATACGGCGGTCGGCCAGACGGCGATCCAGCACGATTTCCATATTGCCGGTGCCTTTGAACTCCTCGAAAATGACATCATCCATACGTGAGCCGGTCTCGATCAAGGCGGTGGCGATAATAGTCAGCGAGCCACCCTCCTCGATATTGCGGGCCGCGCCGAAAAACCGTTTCGGTTTCTGCAAAGCGTTCGAATCGACGCCGCCGGACAGGATTTTGCCCGAATGCGGCACCACCGAATTATAGGCCCGGGCCAGACGGGTGATTGAATCCAGAAGAATGCAGACATCTTTCTTGTGCTCGACCAGGCGTTTGGCCTTCTCGATCACCATCTCCGCGACTGTTACGTGCCGGTCAGCCGGCTCATCGAATGTCGATGATATCACCTCGGCTTTAACCGTGCGTTCCATGTCGGTGACTTCCTCAGGGCGCTCATCGATTAACAGCACGATTAATTTTATTTCCGGATGATTGGTGGTGATGGAATTGGCGATTTTCTGCAGGATAATGGTTTTGCCGGCTTTGGGCGGCGAGGTGATCAAGCCGCGTTGGCCTTTGCCTACCGGAGTCAACATATCCATGATACGGGTAGTCGGATCCTTCGGTAAAACTTCCAGTTTGATTTTTTCGTCCGCGTAGAGAGGCGTTAAGTTGTCAAACAAGATTTTGTGTTTGGCGATTTCAGGATTTTCGAAATTGACCGCCTCGATTTTGAGAAGCGCGAAATATCTTTCGGTCTCTTTCGGCGGCCTGACCTGGCCGGAAACAGTATCGCCGGAACGCAGATCGAACTTCTTGATTTGCGACGGGCTGACATAGATATCATCCGGGCCGGGTAGATAATTGTAATCGGGACTGCGCAAAAATCCGTAACCCTCCGATAGCACCTCCAGCACGCCCTCGGCGAAAATTAAACCGTCCTGCTCGGTCTGAGCTTCCAGGATTTTGAAGATCAGCTCCGATTTCTTGAGCCCCGAAATGCCGGGTATCTGAAGCTCTTCCGCCAGGTTCGATAGCTCGTTAATTGTTTTTGATTTTAATTCCACGATATCCATAAAAATGGCTCCTTATATTATTTTCTTTTTTGTGGATGGGATCGGGGGGATAAATTTGCAACCCCTTCAACCGATTCAAACACTTGTCAATTTTTTAAAAAATTCAAGCAGTTATTCTATTGTTTCTATTGGCGCGTCTCCCCATAGTTTTTCAAGTGAATAATACCCCCTAATTTCAGGTTGAAAGATATGTACAACAACTGTTACATAGTCCAGCAGTACCCATTGCAGGTTATTATAGCCCTCGATATGCCAGGTTTTGATTTTTTTCTCCTTTAAACCGTCAACTATGTTATCGGCAATCGCCTTAACATGAACATCAACAGATCCGCTGATAATGACGAAATAATTGGCTACATCCGAACATTTCTTGAGGTCCAGCAATTGAATGTCAAAACCATTTTTTTCTACGGCGAGCTTGCCAATAGTCTGGGCCAGTCTCTTGGGTGTCATGCCGGGCAAAGGTTATTTAACCTCGCTTTTCATTGAAGCCAGAATTTGCTGATAATCGGCGCCGATAATAACAGTTACATCGATATCAAGCAGGTTATCGGCCAGCTTCTGAAGAATCAGCTGATCCGGCCCGGTATGTAGCAGTCCGGCCACCGTCAGAGCGCCGCTTGAATAAGCGTTCGCCATAGCCGGGTCGCCCTTGCGGTCAATCACCATAGTCTTTTCGAAATTGAAAACTTCGGCATTGCCTTTATCGATAATGTCATATATAGCGCCGGCCGATGGTTCCATGAAGGCTTTGGTCATTGCCGAAGCCGCGCCTTTGGCCCCGCATCCATTTTTTAGCTGAAGGCGGATTATTTCCGGCGGCTTTTGCTCTACCACTACCTCCGATTTAGGCATCAGCATCGAAGCCATGAACACTATTATGAAAACAGACAAAAATATTATCGCCCAGCCGGTGAAGCCGGGACTTTTAATCTGTGTTTTGCTGGTTTTTTTCTTAGATAGTTTCTTTATTGGCATGTCCTCAAGGAAGGGCTAAATGAAAAAACTTGGGTGTTTAATACTCCCTCCCGCTTTCGTAAAACATCGAATTCGGATAATAGCTATCATAAAAACCGCCGTTATAATAAACGGGCATTTCGCGATAATTAAACTGGAAAAACAAATTCTTGGTCGGTTTCCAGCTTATGGATACGCCCGGCAGAATTCTGCCGTCGCGTTGATTCCTGTTATTCGAACCGAACAAGGCGCCGGTATTTTGAACATAACCGAGATCAAGACGTATTTTAAGCGGATCCGAAACCTGGTACTCTATCGAATTTAAATACACGCCCAAACTTTGTGACCGTCCGTTTGATGAGCCATACATCAAGGTAAAGCTATTGGTCATGTGGAACCGACTTGGATCAAAAAGCGAAAAAGTCGATTTGGCCGGAACGTTACTGCTCAAAGGAAAATCGCCGACTTCCTGAGCCAGAATCGGGCCGGCAATCATTACGAGGACAGCTATGAAGAAAATTGATTTCTTTGCCATAACATTTATTCTCCCATAATTCAAATATGGTCGTTTAAGTTTACCAATAACATGGTACCTTGTCAACCTTTTTCTTATTCTACCCGAATATTACCGCTTTTGTTCCGTGATTATTGTCTGCATTAAATTTAACTCGGCCTGAGAGTTAACGCCCATACCCTCATAGGGATTATCGGAGGCCAGAGCCGACACCTTAAGACCTTGGGCTTTTAACAGGGCGATTGTGTCTGTCAGATAGTATTCTGCCTGCACGTTATCAGATTTCAATTGATTTAGCACCGGCAGAAGCTGACCATAATCAAAACAATAAGCGCCGGTATTAATTTCCTTAATTAAGCGCGTCTGCATATCGGCGTCTTTATATTCGACAATAGCCTCTAAATAGCCTTTTTGATCTCTGATTATTCGCCCGTAACTCCCTGGATCATCGAGTATTACGGTTAGAACGGTAGCGGCCGCGCCGGTCTCCCGGCGGGTTCTGATTAAGGCTTTTATTGTCGCTGAGGAAATAAACGGCATATCGCCATAAAGGATTATCAAGTCGCCGTCAAAATTATTAAGATGCGGAACAGCTACTTGAACCGCGTGACCCGTACCCAGTTGCGGCTGTTGTACCACAAAATCTATCTGCCTGTCGGCTAATTTCTCCATAACCAGCTCGAATTTATGACCCACGACCAGAATTATATTTTCTATTCCGGCTCGCTTGACATTTTCGATTACATGATCAACTAAATATCTGCCATCAAGTCTATGCAGTACTTTAGGCAGATTAGATTTCATCCGCTTACCCTTGCCGGCGGCCAGTATCACCACGGCTGTATTATTTTTGACACTCAAAAGCTTACCTCGGTTTAATTTCAATATCTATTTAACAACTGTTTCGACGGTTAAAAATTAAGTGTTTAGTTTTCGTATCTAAAATTATCCTTCAATTAGCAACTCGATCTCATTACGCCCAAATCGCAAAGTAATCATTACCGAATAGCCTGACAAGCGATTTTTAATAATATCGGCAATTAATCCGGTGATAAGAACAATTATCATTATTAATAAATTACGGTTTAATAATTCGCGCGGGTAATATCCTGCCAATATTTCCTTATAAATTAGTAATGATTTTACAAAACACTTATGATTTCCGAGTTTTATTATCCATTTGTCTTGATTTCTCAATTGATGTCGGTTAATATCAAGAAGTTGGTTTATGAAATAATAAAATAAGGGTGGTAAAAGTTGAAGAAAGCATTAATAATCCTGGTAGTAATAGTAGTATTTACGGCAATAATTTATTCCAAGTGGTCATTTATCATTAATATGATGTTGCCTGCGGATGTTAGACCCGAAAAAGTGATCTTCAATATCGAAAGAGTATCAACTCAGGAATTTGAAAATATCGTTTCAGAGCTGGAGGAAAAATATGATCATGCATTTTCGCATATCGCGATTTTCCGGGACAGCAGCGTGCTGGCTTATGAGGGACCGAAAACCTGCCTGAAATGTCACGCCGAAATCGAGATTAAGGACGCAGTCTCCGGCGAAACTAAAAAAGTCAGCTTGATGGAGAACCTGACACAATCGGCGCATTATCTGTTTTATACCAAAAAACATCCAAACGTTTACGGATTCAACGGCGAACTGGCGGATAATTTCGCTATGGGTAAAATTAACCGTCCCTGCCCTAAGCCTGGATCGTTTGCCATGACCGCCTGGGTGAATTTCGTAATCCTGGAAAACGGCGATACCCTGTCGGAAGGTTGCGGGCAATGTCATGTCGGCGGGCAGTACGCCGCGCCGCTGGGCGAAATGATGCCCGGTTATAAAACGCTGGATATCGAAACGGAAACGATTGATTGCCTGATCTGCCATTCCGTGGGTTACGATATGGACCGCAAACAGGCGGTTATGGATGCCAACGGACGGCTGCGCTGGGATCAGGATCGAAGCATGAAAGCGGCGATGTCGGTGACCCGGCCTAATGCCCAGGCGTGCCTGCGTTGCCATCAGCATAATATGGGAGGCGATACATATGTAGATTCCAGCTATGAGGATTATCATCAGAGCATGGTATACAAGGGTAAGGACCGCCCCCGTATCGCGCATCCCGGTTCCAAACGCGGTACGCCGTACAATCCGCGCTGGGATGTTCATGCCGCCGCCGGTATGGATTGTATCGATTGCCACACCACGAATGGCCATTTAATCGCCAAAGGCACTCATACCACCACCATGATGGCCAACGATTTATCCGAAGTGGAAATTGCCTGCCAAAATTGTCATGAAAATAAACCACATGAAAAAAATGAGGAGTTAGCTGATTATCTCAACGAACATACCGATAAAATCGCCTGCCAGGCATGCCATATCCCCAACCTTCACCCCGACAACGCTACCATGCGCGATTTCAATAAGCCGGTGTTCGAAGAGCACCCCGATATCTGGATTTATGAGGATATCCTCAAGGAATCAGAACCGGGACGCGGCATAGTGTATGCCTGGTGGACCGGCGATGGCACATTCCTGGGCAATCCAATAGGCGACAATCCGAATGGCAAGGACCTGTACAAATTCTATAAACCTGCCCATATCTGGCCCGAGTTTGCTAATTTTGATTACGACGCCTGGTACGAGAAAACGATGCGCCCGATTGCCAAAAACGGGAGGCTTTCGAAGCTTTACGCCATGAAACTGTTCAACGGCAAACAGCATATCGATCTGCAAAATATCACGCCGTTTGGCGGTATGTATCTGCCTTATCATCTGCCCACATATTACACCACCGGCGATCCGGATAAAGCCGCCTCCAGAGAGATGGAGCACAGCATGATGAAAAAGATGTACGGCTGGATGTTCAAATACTACATGATGGATAAGTTCATGGCTTTCATGGATGCCAAAAGCTGGAACACCAATTCGTATGATGACGCCCGCAGTCTCAAACAAGTTGAGGCGCGCTGGATACCGCAGGATGCCTTAATGGAGATCAGCCATGCAATCCGTCTGGAGGGCGCCTTGCAATGCAATAGCTGCCATTCCGCCGCCGGCGTGCTCGATTTCAAGGCGCTGGGCTATGATGACGCCGATATCGGCGACCTTCAGGAAGAGCGGTTTTAGTCGGCATAAAGAGCACGATGATTTTAAAATCACTCAAGCTGAATGCATTCGATAGTTTGGGGGATTTTTTGTCAAAATAAATACTTGACATACCGGCATTTTCGCGTACCTTTTCATTAGAATTCTGAATAATTAGCTGACTCGAAAATCCGGATTCGAACTTGTTGAATTTATAATATGTCAAAGGAAGTAATATTATGAAACTTCAAAAACTTCCATTGTCAATAGCGGCCGTTTTGATAATTTTCATAACCGGGAGTACTACTTTAGCCGACGAATGGGTAAATATCTGGTACGGCAATCCTGATGGAACCCCAATTGAAGCCCGCATCGGTGAATCTGTCGGCATCGACGTGTATTTTCAGACGTCAGATACTGTTTATGTCGGGGATGCTCATTTATGTCTTGGCATTCAGGATTGCTATATCGATAGCTTCCTCAGCCAATTTTACGCCGAGTTTTATTATCCAATTAATGAATGGGATTCACTTTTTTTCTACAATCCGATTGGTTCTCCACCTAATCCAAATGGCTGGTCCAGCCAATCATTAATAGCCAGTCGGGATTTATGGCTGCCATTCAATTCGCCGCCATTGTATTTTACGGAACCAACCTTGGGCATGACTCTGGTTGTCAGATCGGTTGACGATATAAATAATTTGGGCGATACCGCCGCTTGTATTGGCTCCGGTTTACATCCATATTTAGGCCCCTCGGCTATCGGTGATACGCTTGGCCTGGCAATCCCGTTAACCGAATATTACAGCCCGATCTATTTTAGCTACGGTACGGATATCGACAATGAAGCTAAATTTTTGCCGATTGGATTTAGTGCTGTTCAGAACTACCCCAACCCGTTCAATAATACAACGGTTATCAGTTTCCGTCTGGCTCAGGCGGGGCAAGTCAGTTTGGATGTTTATAACGTACTGGGGCAACGATTAGCTAACCTTCATTCAGGTTATCTCACGTCCGGTTTTCACAACTTCCGCTGGCCGGGCGATTCGGTTCCATCGGGAGTCTATTTCTATAAACTCACCGCGGGCGCCAATAGCGAAGTTAAGAAGATGATGTTAGTGAAATAATAGACCTGCTGTTTTAGAAGCCGAAACCTGGTTTCAGACCAGATCAGCACTTATGGATGACAAGGCTTTTGCTCTTACGCGGATTTTTTGGATACACAGTTAAGATAGGTTTTAGGGTTTTCGAATTCAGCCTGACCATATTTGCTATGATTTAGCTTGACATCGCCAAACCGGGAGTTATATTTATTATCGGAAGTTCTTGATTGCTTTTCTGTTACGGGAGTAAAATTATGTTACGTATTATAACTATTGGGGCGTACCTGGTTATCCTGATTGGGGTTCTGCTTGCCCAAGATAATATTAAGGCGCCGCCGGTGGATTTTTTTCAGGAGGAAATTACTCTCGTCGTCACCGATAGTACCGCCTCCGTGAAAGGTATTTATCATTTCCGCAACAACACCGACCGGGATTTCGACATGCCGGTTGCTTTTCCTTTTTATACCGACAGCCTAAATTCGTTTCCTCATTTTATAGAAGCATATATAGAAAAAGAGGACGGTAAACAGGTTTTACCGCACAGACAGCTTACCAAATTTGCCGGTATAAGCCTGAAAATACCGCTTCAAGCAGGTCAGGAAATGACCTGGAATTTGGATTATACTCAGAAAATAGGCTCAAAACGGGCGGTTTATATCATAACTTCAACCGCCGCCTGGAAAAAGCCGCTCGAACGAGCAACCTATACATTTATAGCACCCGCTAATTTTGCCGACATAACCACCTGGCCCGCGCCCGATACGAGTATTGTCATAAATGGGATTAGGTCTATCATAAGTCACAAGCAGAATTTTATGCCAACCAGAGATATGGAGATTTTTTGGAAATAGTGTTAATTTTTTTGCTTGGTTGAGTAGCTGAAATTTTGACACATTTTAAAGGAGGTAGATAAAATGAAATCAGCGGTAATGATTATTACGGTTTTGCTATTAATCAGCATCGGCGTTTGTCCGGCTAATCCCTTGCCGGAAAAAATGGTGGCCTTCATCAATGTCGATCCGCCGCAAATAGGGATCTGGAGTATCTGGGCATCTGATATCTCCGGGCAAATAATCACAACTTCTCAATGCACCGCTACAATCAATGATGGCGTAATCATACCGGACAATTTTGGCGAAGAGCCTTTCATTTTAGATTCATCCAATACTTCCGGATTTATCATTTGCAGCGAAAGCGATTACGTGGAAGTGGATGATGGGGCTTCCTGCGAAGGGGCCAGGTTTGGGCAGTATCGATGGTATCCGGCGCCGATTCCGGGACATTCTATCAAGCGATATCAATACTATGATTGGGATATGCCGTCGCTTGTAATGTGCTTCGAGGATGCCGAACCGGGCTATGGCCAGACCGATATAATAATAAATGAAATAAATGCTCACAGTACCTGGGACGTTAAAGGTAATTTCATCGAACTGTACAACACTTCCGACCAGGATGTTAACATAAGCAGCTGGCGTATTATTGTTGATGATGTTTATCAATTGCCAAATAACGCGATTATTCCAGCCCGCGGCTTCTATGTGATAGATAGTGACCAGTTCCCTGAAAATTTCGATCTGACCGCTTCTATGGAAAACCTATATCTAATCAAGGCTATAAATCCTGACAATTATATGGCCGTCGATCAGGTTGGCTGGTCATCGGATCATGGCGTTAATGTAACTTTTATGCGCTATCCGGATGGAGATACTCAATATGATGGCTGGTGGTGGTACGCCGCGTTCGAGGGCTATAATGATCAGAGTTCTACGACTTTCGAAAACGGCTTCCCATCTCGCGGCGCGGCCAACCGTCACGATTGCCCCGGTTTCGTCGTAATCGGCGCGGCCGCTGATTCAATTGATGATGGTTCCGCCAGAATCCACTGGACCGATCCGATCTGGGATGAGCAGTTCGATCATTCGGTATTAGTGAAAAGCCTGGAAGGTTATCCAGAGACGCCATCAGAGGGAGAAGTCATCCACGAGGGGACGGATCAACAATTTACCGACAATTACATTCCGCCAAGCGGGCCAGCATACTACACCGTCTTTGTCTACGATTTAGGCGGTGAATACTCTACTCCAACCGGTGAATCGAAGACCTATATCTGGTTCGGCAGCGCAGGGGTTGATGACCCAGTTTTACCGGAAAAGATAAGTTCCCTAAACTGCTACCCCAACCCCTTCAACGCTCAAACCACTCTCTCATTCTCGCTTGAAAAACAAGCCGTTGTTACAATCTCGATCTATGATATCACCGGCCGGCTGGTTGATGTGCTGACATCGCAAGCTTATGATGCCGGCAAGCATTCGCTGGTTTGGGATGCTACAGGTCAACCTTCGGGGATATATTTCGCGCGGCTGAGGGTTGGTGAAGCTGTTAGCACAAGCAGGATGGTATTATTAAAATAGAAAGGGGTAAATTATGAAGAAGTCATTTGTATTAGTTTGGCTGTTAGTGCTTGTATTAATGGCGTATTCTAATCCCAGGCCGCCGGCGGAGGTCACTCGTATATCCGCTTATCCGCCGGAGATAGAAATTGAGTGTTCATTCGGCGAGGATACGTTAGATATTTCAGGTTGTATTATCGTTACTTCCCAGAGTTATGCCACTGTAAATCCAGGGACGATTTATCACAGTG
>Ga0299912_10004747_pt1 | contig 11141 bp, 8 predicted proteins | sample RVTome_2_FD_207667 | JGI IMG/M metagenome (GOLD analysis project Ga0299912, IMG submission 207667) | Soil microbial communities from uranium-contaminated site in the Upper Colorado River Basin, Wyoming, United States - RVT95D214 (version 2) ... | reverse complement strand
AAGGGCTCTGGATGACGGCGATCCGCAGTTGAAAAGGCTTGAAAAGACCATCATTCTGGCACGGGTAAAGCGGCGAATAATGGATTCTATCTCCCGATTCAGGTCCGGATTTAGCCGGCAGAATTCAATTCTCTAATTTTTCACACTTATCTTTTATTTGCAAATTCGCGCCAGATACGTTAGTCTATTGCGCCCGGCCGAGTGGCGGAATGGCAGACGCTGGGGACTTAAAATCCCCTGCCCGTTAGGGCGTGTGGGTTCGAATCCCACCTCGGCTATTGTTCGTGTGAAGAAATTACACCGTATATTATGAATAGAAAAAGAACCCTGAGCGAAAACGAGGGGTAGATAAGCCGGGCTTTGTCAGCCGGCTATATTTTGGAGAAAAGGATGGCGAATAAGAATCCTAAGCTTGATGATGTAGCAAAACCTAACCTGTATCGTGAGATGTTTCCATATACCGAATTTCCGGCGGTAGTCTTCGACCGCGAACGGATTGACTACGAAATCCCGGAACAAATCTGGATTACCGATACCACATTCCGCGACGGCCAGCAGGCCAGGCCGCCTTATAAACCCGAGCAAATACTCAGGATTTACGACTTATTGCACGAGATCGACGGCGGGACCGGCCTGATTCGCCAATGCGAGTTCTTTTTGTATTCGGATCGCGACAGAGAAGCAGTCGAGCTGTGCAAAGGGCGAAATTATAAATATCCCGAGATTACCGGCTGGATCAGGGCCGTGGCGGCGGATTTTAAGCTGGTCTCGCAGATGGGGCTGGCCGAAACCGGTATCCTTACCTCGGCGAGCGATTATCATATATTCCTGAAACTGAGAAAGACGCGGGCACAGGCGTTGAATGGATATCTCGATATTGCAAGGGCGGCCCTGGACAGCGGGGTGATTCCACGCTGCCACTTCGAGGACATTACACGGGCCGATTACGATGGTTTCGTGCTGCCTTTTGCCGCTGCGTTGATGAAACTGGCCGAAGAGTATGACATGCCGGTTAAGATTCGCCTTTGCGATACGCTGGGATTCGGCCTGCCATGGGCTGGAGTTGCCCTGCCGCGAAGCGTACCGAAACTCATCCACGGGCTTCGACAGATCGGGGTTCCGTCCGAGTGGCTCGAATGGCACGGCCATAACGATTTTCATAAGGTTCAGGTGAACGCCGCCACGGCGTGGCTGTTTGGCTGTTGCGCCGCCAATGTAGCGATATTCGGCAACGGCGAGCGGACGGGCAATCCGCCGCTCGAAGCGCTGGTTGTCGAGCATGCTCAGCTCAAAGGAATGACCCAAGGCGTTAACTACGCTGCGATCACGGAACTGGCGGAGTACGCGCAAAATGAGCTGGATGTCGAGATTCCGGCGAACTATCCGCTGGTTGGAAAGGATTTCAACGTGACGCGGGCCGGCATTCACGCCGACGGCCTGTTGAAAAACGAGGAAATATATAACTGCTTCGACACGCAAAAGTTACTCAACCGTCCAATCGACGTGGCGATAACCGACAAGACCGGGGCCGCGGGAATCAAGCACTGGATCGAGGCCAGGTTCGAGATTGAAATCCCAAAGCACGACCCGCGAGTCACCTGGATCAAAGATCAAATCGACGCCGAGTACGCGGTGGACAGAGTATCGAGTATTTCGGACAAGGAAATGTTCCAATGGGTGCGGGACGCCTTCGGCGACGATGTGCCGAAAGAAAAATCCGAATAGTAGGGGCAACCCTGTGTGGTTGCCCCGGGCAGGCACATGGGCCTGCCCCTACGAACAACCAACGATGAACAATCAAGTTAAAGCAGTATTGTTCGACCTCGGCGAAACTTTGCTGAACTTCGGTAAAGTAAAAACTACCCGGCTGTTTCGGCAGGGGGCGAGGTTATCGTACGATTTCCTCAAAAGCTGCGGCCAGCCGGTCGGCAGCTTCGAATATTACTGCTGGAGCAATCTGATCGCACTGCGCTTTCGGCACTTCATTTCCAACATCACGAAAAATGATATAAATTCATCGGCGCTTTTAAGAGCAATAGGTACGAAAAAAGGAATCATGTTCGATGCACAACAGTGGCGGCACTTTGCGTGGCTCTGGTATGAGCCTCTGAGTAAAATTGCAAAGACCGAATCCGGCATAAAAGAGACCTTGGCCGCTCTAAACCAAATGGGGCTGAAGCTCGGCATCGTCTCCAACACGTTTGTCAGTTCATATTCCCTGGAGAAACATCTTAAGCAAGTGTGTATATTGGATTTTTTTACGGTCAGAATGTATTCGTACGAATTTGATTTTCGTAAGGGCGATACCCGGATATTCAAAATCGCCGCCGAGAGAATTGGCGAGGCGGCGGAAAACATCATGTACGTCGGAGACCGCATCGACAAGGACATTATACCGGCGCTGAAAATCGGCATGAAAGCCGTCCTGAAAGCCGCCTACACCAACGCCGGAAAAACACCGCCCGACGGAGCCTTCAAAATAACCCGCATTTCCGAGCTGCCGGTCCTGATAAAAAAAATCAACGCCGCCGTTCACTGACCGAGAGCCGGGTCGATAAAAAACACAGAAGACCTGCTGACAAACAAACTCAAATGTGCTAAGCTAAATCTTACGAATGCAAAACGGAGGTGTTTTTCACGCATTTGTGTGAATATCCTTATGTGAGATACGAAAAGAGCTCAATGAAAGGAAGTAAAAAGTATGTTGTCCGGATCAGATTTAGGTATCATGTCCCTGGATATAAAACCATATAGACAATGGTTCAGATCACGATGATGAACACAAGGATTACATCAGCCAAGCGGGTCACATGGGTCGGTTTCTATGTGAATCTGGTCTTGACCTCTTTCAAGCTGGCTGCGGGTATCATCGGCCACAGCGGGGCGATGGTCGCTGACGCCGTACACTCGCTCTCCGACTTCGCTACGGATATTGTCGTGCTCGTCGCTTTCAGGCTTGTGGGCAAGCCTGCAGATAGGAGTCACGACTACGGACATGGCAAGTACGAAACTCTCGCGACGGCCATCATCGGAGGCGCTCTCCTGCTGGTCGGTGCCGGCATCTTCTGGGGCGCCGCGGTGAAGATTTGGGGCGGCCTGACGGGCAGGCATGTCGAGGCGCCTGGGTTCATTGCGCTCGTCGCCGCTGTCGTCTCCATACTGGTTAAGGAATGGTTGTACCGCTACACCGCCAAAGTCGGGAAGCATATAAACAGCCAAGCCGTGACCGCCAATGCGTGGCACCACCGTTCCGATGCTTTCTCTTCAATCGGCACTATGCTCGGTATCGGCGGGGCTATTATATTGGGCGAGAAGTGGCACGTGCTGGACCCGCTGGCTGCCGTTGTCGTGAGTTTCTTTATTGTCAAAGTATCCTTGGAGATTTCAACGGGAAGCATCAAGGAGTTGACCGAGGAGTCTTTGGATGAGGCTACCGAAACCGAGATTTTGCAGATGGCGTCGAGCACCGCGGGGGTTGCCAGTCCGCATAACTTGCGGACCAGGCGCATCGGCAGCGACGTAGCCGTGGACCTTCACATTCGCATAGATGCGGACATGTGCGTATCAGATGCCCACACAATCGCGTCCAAGGTGGAGGAACGCATTCGTGCACGATTTGGACAGTCAGCCTTTGTTTCTATTCACATTGAGCCTGTATTGCGCGATGCGATGCAGGCGCGGGACGAAAAGAAGAAAGATGCGAACAATCACATAAGCGCCGAAAGTTAATAGCTGCGTAGTGGCTGCTGCCGGAATTCAATTCCGGGTACAATATACTTAATTCCAGCCTCTGCCTGCTTGCCAAAGCTCCCCGGTAATCCAGGACACTCATTGTCCTCTATCAAAACCTGTCATTATCAATCGCTATTCATCGGAAAATGAACGAACAATCGTTTTAACTTACAAAGCCTAATATTTAGCCATGGGTTTAATCCATGGCCTGCAAGAAAAAAGCCGGGCTCAATTCTTGAACCCGGCGAGAGAATCTAATACGCATTTCAGCGATTGATTTAACTGTTCCGTCTGACCAAATACATCCCTGTAATTATTGTGACAACTATATTATTCGTAGACAACTTCGGCACCTTCGGGTATTTCAAAATCGAATAATCCTTGAGGTATCGTCATGTTGTATTCGAAGCGATCCACACTTTTGACTCCCTGGCCCGGTGCTCCCTGAATTGTTTCAGTGTTGATGGGCAATTTGGTCTTGGGATCAACACTGATAATAAACTCCCTTCCTGCAAAGTCTTTTCGAGCCGGAATATACGCATGAACTCTGATGACTTGTTTCTGAAGATCCTTGTCAAATTCAGATTGAAATTCAAGCTTGCCGTTGAGCCTTTGAATTAAGTCCGGCAAATCCTCAAAAAGCTTGGAAAATCTTACTTCGGCTGCAGGAACGTATTCGTTTCGAATTCTTACAAGGTTTTTATCTTTGTAGTAGTAATAGGTTTTTTGTGGAGTTGCGACAATCAACAGATTGCCCTGATCCGCGTAATAATATTCCTCCTGTCCAGTCTTAGGATCGATCTGGACCCAGACTTCTCCCTTGCTGCCATCCCAATCGGTGCAATATGCGCGGACTGAGCTGACTGAACGCATGGCCTGGATTGTCTGCTCTATGGCATAGGCCGGCGTTGCGGATCTGTCTAATAGACTCACGCTAAGTACAACTGCTAAGAACACCATCGCAACTGTCGCGAGCTTTGTTATTTTGCTGTTCATGATCATTCTCCATATATTCGGCGGTTCGGCAGAACACAGGGCCTCGCCGCCGGTTGTTTGTGATGTGAAAAATTCTATTTCTTTTTTATGCGTTTGTTTCCATTTATCAAAATCGAACTTTGGTTTGTCCCGGCGGATAGCGCCGAAAATCAGCTCGTCTAACTTTTTATTGCCCTTGTCCGCGTTCATAACCGGTTCTCCGGAAAACCATTTCTTCTTAAATAGTTTGCCATTTTTCTTTTTGCCCTTGCGATTCTGCCGTTGATCGCTGCTGATGAGATTCCCAGGGTCGAGGCGATCTGTTCGTACGAGAGGTTGTTGTAATATCGTAACACGATCAGCTCTTTTGCGGCGTTTGGCAGTTGCTCAATAGCCCGGCGAATCGCGCGGTTGTTTTCATCGTCGTTATTCTTCTGAGCCACTTGTGAAAGGTCTTCGGTGCTGATGTGCTTGGCTTTGGCTGCGACCATATCTTTGGCGGTGTTTCGGCAGATAGCCGCCAGCCACGAAGCAAATCTTGTCCTGTTCTTCAAATTCTTGAGATTTACGAGCGCCCTGGCGAAGCTTTCCTGGGCGGCGTCTTCAGCAAGCTGATGGTCGCTCAGAACCGCGTACGCGATTGCAGCCATCGCAGCGTAATATCGCTGGCAAAGCTCGCCGAAGCTCTCAATGTCGCCGCTGGTTGCCGCTTCAATCAGATGTATTTCCGGTCTCTCAGGCACATTTCAAAGGTTAACCTCCAAACTTGTCTTCCGCCAATCAGCGTTCGTTATATAGTCTGGCAGAAGGGGAGAAAATAAGCGCGAAAAATATCTGTTTTGTTTTTATTTTAGTTGTTATCGCCGCAAAGTGGCCACAAAAAGCCAATTCTTGGAGGAAAAAAAGGGTAATTAAAGATGCAAGGCACATTTTCTGATTCGCTCTACAAAACGCTTTGTCATCCCGACCGAGGCGGAGCCGAGTGGAGGGATCTGGCTGCGAACGAAAAGCCGGTTTAGGCAGAATCCAGATGTCTTGACTGCGCTCAATATGACAGCACAGCACACGTTCGTTACACGATACGCAATACGTAATACCCAGTATGAGATACTTCTCACGGAGATTTTTTCAGAATTCACTTGATCTTCGGCAAAAATTTAGTATAATACCAAACAAATTGAATACAGGATACATAAAACAGGAGACTTTGACATTTACTATTTACTATTTACTATTGACTCCGTCCAAGAAAGGCCGGATCTTCGATATTGGAGCGGAGCGCAAATCCGGCTGCGAAGCGCGACGGATTGACTATTTCTCGGTGTTTATTCGTAATACACTCTTTCAAAACGTTGTTTTTTATGCACGATTTTTGTTTTGGCTAATCGTAACCTTTTGATTTGTAGCATTTTACGAAGCTTTTCTATAAGACGAACTTTTTGGTTGCGGCCAAGGGCGAAGCCCGAGGCTGCGCCAGGTTAATTCGTGGCTAATTTGAAAAAACAAAGAAGTAAAAAGGCAAAAAATGATAATAAATAAGACAATTTCGTCTCTAATATGCGATAAGAAGATAAGATGATGAAAAATTTTAACTAAAAAATGCAAAAAAAGCCAATTTTATGGAAGCTATTCGGTGTTAATTCGTGTTAATTCGTGGTTAATTTGAAAAAACAAACCCAATTTACGGCAGGGCGGAATTGGCGCAAAGTCTTATATGAAAGGTGATTATGAAGAATTTCATGCTTTGAGTCGGCGAAAAAACAAAGCCAAACAAAGCCAATTTATTAGCATTCAGTGTTCTGCGTTCGGCGGACAGCGTCAAGATGAGAAAAAAGGCGATTTGAAAAAACAAACCCAATTTGCCCCGGCCCTAATTGGCGCAACGTCTTTTGTGAAAGGAGATTATGACAATAAACCGGTCTGCGGAGACGAAAAAAACAAAGCCAAACAAAGCCAATATGCCAGCCTTTGGCCGGAAATCCTAAGCACTAAGCTCTAAATCCTAAATAAAAGGCATAGGAGCCAAATAACAGATCCGAAGGCACGTTTGAAAGGGTACGTTTGAAAAAACAAAGCCAATTTCAAAAGGGCAGAATGAGCGTAAGTATCTATTTGAAATGGGATTATGAAGAATTTCATGCTTTGAAGGCTGCTGAAAACAAAGCCAAACAAAGCCAATTTCTGTACCGGCAGCCCGGTTCACCGTTTATAATGACGGGATTGTCCAAGAAGGACCATTAACTTTGTATGTTGTTGTTCGACATACGATATACGAAATACGAGTTATGCAATACGAGACACGAAAATATGACTGACGCAGCTTATCAAAAGTGTATAAATCCTGGCTGTGGGGCGGAATTTGACTGTGGCCAGGCGATGTTCAAATGTCCATCCTGCGGCGAATTGCTGGATATTCGCTATAACTGGGACGACATTTACGTTCCGAGCAAATTGAGCGAGTTCGCAAAGCGCTGGGCAACCAGAGACAATCCGCTGGATTTTTCAGGCGTTTGGCGGTTCCGCGAGCTGCTGAACTTCTGTGAAGACCAGGACAAAGTCACAATCGGCGAAGGCCAGACGATCCTGCAGCAAAATGACGCCGTGGCTGAATATGTCGATATGCAGCCCGGGTGTTTGTTTCTGCAGTACGAAGGTCTAAATCCATCCGGCTCATTCAAAGACAACGGGATGACCGCGGCATTCAGCCATGCAAAAATGGTCGGCGCCACCTCGAGCGCGTGTGCATCGACGGGCAATACTTCGGCATCGGTTGCGTTATACGCCCATAGCTGCGGCGTGAAATGCACGGTCTTTATCGGCTCGGGAAGAATCGCGTTCGGCAAGCTCAGCCAGGCGATGGATTACGGGGCCCAGACGATTCAAATACTCGGCGACTTCGACGACTGCATGAGGCAGGTCCAGGATGTCTGCAAGAAGCTCGGACTGTACCTGCTCAATTCACTCAATCCGTTCCGGCTCGAAGGGCAAAAGGCCATTATGTATCGCATTATAGAGGGCCTGAGCTGGGAGGTGCCGGACTGGATCGTTGTGCCCGGCGGGAATCTCGGAAATTCCAGCGCCTTCGGCAAGGCCTTCTCTGAATTGAAACAATTGGGCTTGATCGATCAAATACCGCGGATGGCGATTATTAACGCGACCGGCGCCGATACTTTGACCGACCTGGTCAATAACAAAAAGCTCTGCTGGAATGACGGCCGCGTTGACCAGGCGATCATTGACGACTATTACGCCGATTTGACGTCTCGGAACTTTTCGCCGCACACCTGCGCATCGGCGATAGAAATATCCCGGCCGGTCAATCTGAAAAAATGCCTTCGGGCCATCGATATTTGCGACGGCGTCGTCCGTGCGGTCACGGACGAAGAGATTCTCGACGCCAAGGCGATCATCGGCAAATATGGATTAGGCTGCGAGCCGGCCTCGGCAGCGACTATTGCCGGCTTAAAACACCTCCGGGTCGAAGGTCTGATAGACGCCGGCCAGCGAGTCGCCTGCGTATTGACGGGTCATGCGCTCAAAGATCCGGACAGGACGATCAACTACCACAAGGACAAACAGGGGCAGTTCAGTAACCCGCCGATAGAGGCGCCGAACGACCTCGATGAAATTCTCAAGCTGATAAGCTACAAAAAAAAGCAAAATTGAAGAAGTCGTTGCCGCAGAGCGGCGAGCGGCAACTCCGCTATTTGATATTTGATTTTAAACTTTTTTGTAGCCGGTTTGGGAGTGGAGGACATCGATGAAAGTAAGCATATTTTCCAGCGGGACGTCACCCTCGACGGCGTGTGCCGGGGCGAAGACGTATCCGCCGTCGGCGCCGGCAGCCAGGAGCTTACTCGTTGCGCTGCTTACATCTTCGACCGAGCCGTACGGCAGCGTTCTCTGTGTGGAAAGTCCGCCGTGGAATGCGAGCCGGCCCCGGTACCTTTTAAGAATGTCGAAGACGTCCATGACCTCCGGCTGGAACGGATTGAAGCAATTGAGCCCGATATCGATCAGGTCATCGAAAAGCTCGTCGACCTTGCCGCAGGAATGTATGAAAACGCATTTGCCGGCGTCACGAACCGGCGAGTACATCCGTTTTAATTCCGGGAAGATGAACTGCCGCCAGAGTCGCGGTCCCATTTGCAGACCCGTCTGCTGGCCCCAGTCGTCGCCGAAATATACCGCGTCAATATCGTATTTCAATGCTTCGGTGAACTGGGCGATGTTATAGTCGGCTATCGAACGCAACAACCGGCGCACAAAGTCGGGATGGTCCAGGAAATCCATCATCAGGTTCTCCATCCCGCGCAGCGTCCAGGCCCGTTCGTACAGCGAAAAACCAATTTTGAAGACCCGGAAACAATCGGCGTATCGGGATAGTTTCCCGGGAATGTCGGCGAAGAAACGGCTGTTCAGAGGATCGGGAAAATCGTAGCTCCGGAGTGTTGGCTCCGGCAGGATACGACCTTCGACTACGCCTATGTCTTTGTCAACGCTGCGGTCCCAGACGACACCGAAGACATCGCGGAAACGGTCGTCGCCGAGGTCGGTGAAAAAACCTATGTCACGACCCAGCTTGACAAAATGGTTATCCAGGACCTGCTCCAGGTCATCCTGCCCGAAATGCTTTCGCAGCTTCTCGGCCGCCTCGACGGTAAAATTACAGTGCCACGGTACATACGGGACCTTGCGTCCCTCAATCGCCAGTCTGACTACTTGCCTCTTATTCATTGACTGGTTCCGAAACCGTTTTAACCTCGAAGCTGTTCTTAGGGGCAGAAGAAATTTCGTCCATCGCTTTTTCGGTCAGGCCGCGAAAGCAAACATCATCGCCGAAACGTTCGATTTCAACATTATGCAGCCCGACAGCTTGCGACAGCTGGGCCATTGGTCCGGTTATGCCGACGCTGCTCTGTGATCCGAGTATCTTCGGCGCGATGTAAACGATGATTTCGTCGGCAAGGTTCTCTTTTAAAAATGAAGTCAAAATGGTGGGTCCGCCTTCTACGAGTAATTGAGTAATGCCGCGATTGCTCAGCTCGGCAAGCAGATAATGCAGGTTGGAGCGACCTGTGTCCGGATAGGCAAGCAGTTCGACACCTTTGTTCGACAGCTCTTCTGCCAGATGGGGATTTGCATGGACAGCTTTTTGGCTTGTGAAAATTGTAACGGGGCTTTCATCAATCGATGCGAGAAGCCGGCAGTCCGGCGGAATTCTAAGAAAGCTGTCCATTACGATTCTGGTGGCCTTTTTGCCTTTGTTCGGGCGGGCTGTCAGTAGTGGGTCATCAGCGATGATTGTATTGATGCCGACTAAGATTGCCTGGACCCGCCGGCGTAATTTGTGCGCGTCTCTTCTGCTTTGCTCGTTGGAAATCCACCTTCGGTCGTCAATTCCGTCGGCCCAGGCGACTTTTCCGTCGATGCTCTGAGCCCATTTCAATGTCACCCAGCACTTGCCGGTGGTGATGAATTTAACAAAGGGAGCGTTGAGCAATTGCGCCTGAGGTTCACAAATCCCGGTATGCACCTCGATACCGGCCTTGCGCAATTGCTCGATGCCTCTGCCGTTGGCGTGCTCCGACGGATCGGTCATCGCGACGAAAACTTTCGCTATGCCGGCGGATATGACAGCCTGCGTGCAAGGGCCGGTTTTGCCCTGGTGAGAACACGGCTCGAGAGTGACGTACATCGTAGCACCGTTGGGCCTGACGCCCAAGGTCCGGCAGTCTTCGAGAGCGTTGATTTCTGCATGGGGCCCCCCGAAATTCTTATGCCAGCCTTTGCCAATAATCTGATTGGCTTTTATGATGATAGCTCCGACCGCGGGATTCGGCTCCACCGAGCTTATACCCCGCCGGGCCAGTCTCAACGCCATCTCCATAATCTTCTCGTCATTGATACTCATTTTACAGCATCCTTTTGAGAGTGGGCCAATTGCTTTTTGCCGAGTCCATTTTTTCAATTCAAGCAAAACTTGAACTGTTTGTCAAGAAAGTAAATCTGCTAAGTCATCTTTGTGACTGTTCTTCCATCATTTTCAAAAACTGCTCTTCGTCTATCACCTCGACTCCGAGTTTCCTTGCCTTGTCCAGTTTACTACCCGGATTCTCGCCGGCCAGCACAAAATCGGTTTTTTTGCTGACGGAGTTCGATGGCTTGCCTCCGGCCTGCCTGATTGCCTGCTCGGCCTGTTGCCTGCTGAGATTTTCCAGCGTCCCGGTGACAACGATTGTCTTTCCGGCCAGTCTGTCCGAACGCCGGGTTTTTGGCTGCTCAGGCTTTACTCCGGCGGCTAATAACTGGTCGATCACGGACCGATTCTCGGGGTCGCGAAAATATTCATAAATACTTTTTGCCATCGTCGGCCCGATTTGGTCTATCTCTGCAAGCTCCTCTTGGCCGGCTGTCATCAGGGCGCTGAGCGA
>Ga0299912_10004746_pt1 | contig 11143 bp, 4 predicted proteins | sample RVTome_2_FD_207667 | JGI IMG/M metagenome (GOLD analysis project Ga0299912, IMG submission 207667) | Soil microbial communities from uranium-contaminated site in the Upper Colorado River Basin, Wyoming, United States - RVT95D214 (version 2) ... | reverse complement strand
TGAATCGTCGGTCTTTTACTAATATATATTCCCGCGCCCTGAAAAAATTCCATGCTAATAGCATATTTACTCGCACTAAAAGCAAACTGTATGCCTTGTTTATAATGGTCATGTATGGCCGCGATTCCCGCTAATATGCGCATAGCGCTCATGTTTGCAATAGCGATACGCTTAATACATTACAAGCGCGAGGATTACGCTATTGTTGTTAGCTTTGCGCGTCTAATTGAAAGGCAGCCGATCTCCACTTACGCAACTTGATTCAAACATCCTGCAGAAGTCATTCCCAATATTCAATTCAAATTAAGCATCAGTGACTCTATTGTCAATGTTTATCAATCAGGGCAATATCGGCAAACGGTGACTTGCTCTAATTTTAGAGTGCCACCAAACGGGTTCGGGATCCGGTCATTTCGTCATCAACTTAATTTCTCGGCATAAAAAACCCCGCCGATGGGGCGGGGCTTTTTGGCCAAATCGTCAATTTTGCTACTTGAGCAGAACCATCCTCTTGGTCTGAGTTTTATCCGCGGTATCGAGACGATAGAAATAGACACCTGACGAGACCGATTCGCCACCATTTGTGGTCCCATTCCATGCCACCGAATGGCTTCCCGCCTGCAGGTTGCCGTCGATGAGCTGCTTGATCTCCTGGCCGACTATGTTATAGACCGCCAATGAAACGCGGCTGCTCGCCGATAAATCGAAGGTGATTTCGGTGTTGGCGTTGAACGGATTAGGATAGTTTTGTTTGAGATTAAAATCAAGCGGCAATGAACCGGCTTGATCGTCGATTCCGACGTGTTCATCGCAAACAACCCTGATACAAATATCCTGAATTGAACGATCGCGTGAGGAAGCGTAGGTGCCGGTATTTTCCCAGCCGCGACGGCAGAGCGGTAAAGACTGATCGACCCCGAATGAAATTCCGGTGCCGCCGCTGAGTATAGCCGCAAAGAACTTGTCTCCGGCGGGAATGACAACATCATCGACGGCGAGAGTTACCCAACCGGTATCGGCGAAGTTCGCGGTATCCGCCCATAAGATATTATTCTCATCAGGATTGCCGTTGGCATCGGCCGGCATGATGAAATAATAGCCCGGTGTGCCGTCCGAAAGGATATTGCCCTGGAATTGCGTGATTGTCAGCCAGTCTGGAGCTATGAATTCATTCGCAAAACCGCCACCACCACCCTGCCAGGACGTCCAGGATACCACGGTATCGGTGTAGGACAAGGTTGCCGGCAATATGACACTGCGCATCTCGCAGGTATCGGAATTGTTGAGAGAGAAATCATCGCCGGTAAGGGTAGTTCTGAATACGACCGAATAGACGGTATCAACGGTGGGCGTGAACGTCAGCGGAAATTCGATCCAAACCGCATCTCCCGATTCGATCTGACCGATGGTTATGGTTTCATTGTAAACGTTGGAAAATAGCTTTCTGACGCGGCAGTTGAGGCTGAAATCGGCTTCCGCCTCCGTGCCGAAGTTCTTTACCCAGGTACCGAGCGTTACGGGCACATTCGTGTGGACGAAAATTCCACCGGAAGATTCATTCATTGCGCCAGCGATACCAACGTCATCGAAGATAAAATTAGGATCGGGATCGGCGTGGATTCTGATGGCCAAGCCGTCATGGGGCATCCTATCAGGCGGCTGCAAATCAAAGAAATATCGAATTCCGGTCCCGCCAACCAAATCCTCAATGCCGATCTGGACGCGACCTTCGGTGTTCATGAAATCGCCGCCCTGCTCGCCATACTGATAGGTTATTGATGAATCGGTGGCACACAGGATCAATTGGAATGTATGGGTGTGGCCCTGGACATAGGGGTCATCCCATTCTAATACATTAATCCAGGACACGATCAGAGTATCGGAGTTATTGGAATAGTAATAGCACTCATTCGTGCCGTATGGCCCGACAAAAGTAAGGTCGCAGGCAAGAGGTACTACGAGGTCATTGGGCTGAGTTGGGCTGGGTATCATCCCAAAGGGCTGCGAATAATTGGCAGCGGACGAAAATGAAATATAACCATTCGAGCCGATGAAGAAATGATCGACCGTGTACCAATAGAACGGAAAATCAAAACCGATATTGAAGGGCCCCACGGCATTATCATCGGCCAGGCCTTCGACCGCTATGCCGTTATGTGTTATGTCCACCCAGTCGTAAACCGGGCTGCCGCCATTATCGTTATCCACCCAGGTATAGCCATAATCATCCGGGGCGGCGCTGCTGTCAGTCGGCAACGGCAGCATGGGCAATGTGAACGTGGACTTCGCGGCAAAAGCGCCGCCAACCAGGAAAGTCACCAAGAACAAAGCAATTACTAATTTTTTCATTAAAAGTTACCTCCAGTAATCAAAACTTGCAAAATAATAACAAAATTTTCGTTAATACTTCACCTCCTCATACGGGCATAAGACCCAGATGTTAATCCAGTTATCGATAATCTACTCCTATGATTGCTTTCATTCGTATTAAGAACCACTTCGATTTCCCCGAAAATGCCTTAAACCTGAAACCTACCCATAAATCCACCGCAAGATGGAGTTAAAGGAAATTTAAAAATAAACCCCAAAATGTCAAGCAAAAACGCCGATGTTCTCATAACCCTGAGTAATTTACATCCCTTCGCCCGAAATATTCCCTATTTTTCGAAATTAAACTGCAAATATAATGCCCATTGAAGCCTTATAATATCCGCAATTCATGAGCTTTCGGGCGCTTGGTTAATAAAGCAGCCTGAAAAAACAAGGCCCGCCGGCGTACTATATCCGGCGGGCTCTTAAAATTAGACTATTTAAGATAGAGCAGTCTCTTGACGCTTACTCGGTCACCGGCTGTCAGCCGATAGAAATAAATCCCGGTCGCAACTTCATTGCCGCCATCATCGGCACCGTCCCAGATTATCTGATGGCTGCCCGCGTTCGCAATTCCCGAAAACAGGGTTGCCGCCTTGCGGCCAAGGATATCGTACACGTCCAGAGTAACGTTCGCTACCGACTCGGTCGTGAAGCTGATGACCGTTCGGCTGTTGAACGGATTCGGATAATTCTGCGAAAGCCCGAACATCGCCGGCAGCGTGCCTTTAGTTTCATCGATGGAAACCGGGCTTAGCGGTTCGAAATTGCCGCACCTATATTTATCATTGCCAAAAGCGCCCCAATTCACATTAGCGATAGAAGCGGCGGCTTTGTAATCGAACAACTCCAGGTTGAGACCGCTATTTTGCACTCCAAAGACAATTTCCAGATCGCCATCGCGATCCATATCCCAGATCGCCGGGGTTACCACGACTGTCCCGGAGGCGGCTGTCGGAATCGGGAAATTCGGCAGCGTTTGCCCTGAGGCATCAAAGCCGTAAATCAAGGTTTCCGACGTGCCGTTGCCGATTATAATGTCAGGCAATCCATCACCGGAAACATCCGCGATTGCCGGCGATACATTTATGGCCGAACTGAGGGTTTTGGGAAATCCGGCCAGCGGCGAACCATTGGAATCGTAAGCATACAGATTCGAATTTGAGGCGCCGAATACGATTTCCGGCGTTCCATCATCATCCAGATCGCCCAGGGCCGGGGAGGATTTAATTTGCGAGCCGACATTAACGGGCCAACCTGTTACGGGTGAACCATTATGGTTAAGCAAATAGACGGCGCCGGACTGGGTCGCCACAACGATCTCCAGTTCGGGATCTGCCGGATCGATATTGCCTATCGCGGGCGCTGTCCAGACGCGATTGTCAAGTTCAACCGGAAAACCGGGGACTTCGGTCTTATCGGCGTTGAATACATGAAGCTTATTATCAAACCCGCCGACGACAATCTCCAGCTGCTCGTCGTTATCGATATCGCCGATTGAGGCGGTGCCATACCAGTTGTTCGGCGAACTGACCGGCCAATCGCCAAATTCGCTGCCGTCATGATTGAAAACGTCTAATTCGCGCGTGGCGAATCCAGGCTGGATGATCTCCAGATCGCCGTTGCCATCGAGATCGGCCAGGCTGGGCGTCGCAATGAGACCCCCACCTGTTTCAATCGGGAATCCCAGTAACAGGTCGCCGTGGTGATCCATGGCCATCACATCACCATTGCTTGTGCTCGCAACGATTTCAAAATCACCGTCACCATCCAGATCGCCGACCGCGGCCCCGGTAATAAAATCATCAGCGCCCGTAACCGGCCAACCCGGAGTGATCGAGCCATCAAGCTCTATCGAATACAATTTATTGTCATTACAGCCTACCAGGATTTGAAATGAACCATTCGCATCGAAATCGCAGATCAGGGGATGTGATTCGATGGCGTCAGGCAAGCTTATCGGAAAATTCGGCATAGACAGGCTGACACTGACCGGGACGTCCAGCTCCGTGTTGTATGGATCATCAGCCGTTATCGTTAGCGTCAAAAGATATTCACCCGGCGCGATTTCTTCGCCGTAGGTCAGGCCGAACGGATCTGCGCCGTTGTCCATCGTTTCGCCGCCACCCGGGAAATCTCCAAAATCGAAACCCCCGTCCGTGATCGTGATGCCGGCTGGTGCCGTTAAGGTGGCCACCACGTTTTCGGCATCCTGCCACACGTTCCGTAAGACCACGATCAGGTCGATCGATTCACCGGGATTGATGATGCCATCACCATCGTCAGATGTCTGGGTGACTGACTGATCGTAAAGCTGAATGTTGGGATACTGGGAGGCGCCGAGCGCCGCATAAGCGTTAACGCGCCCCGCCCCGATCAAACCCTCGTACTGCGGATTCAGCGAATCGATGTTATCAGCGCTGAACATCAGGAGATTGGTGAGTTCGGCGGGGTCCGCGTCCGGATTTTGAGCCTTGACCAGCGCTGCTACCCCGGCCACTATCGGCGATGACATTGAAGTGCCCGAAAGGGAAGCGTAACTGTTTGTCGCCCAGGTCGCATAGATGTTCACGCCTGGTGCGCTGATATCTACCCATCCGCCATAATTGGAAAAGCCAGCCATATGATCGCTCTGGTCGGTCGCCGCCACACCCAAAACGTTGTTGTAGGCTGACGGATAATTATAATAAGGGGGAGTCCAGTAATCGTCGTTGCCGGCGGCTGCCACGATCAGCACTCCGGCCTGGGCTACGCTATTGCAGATATTCTGATGGCTCGAATTGTAGGAAGGCGATCCCCAGGAACAATTGATTATGTCGACTCCGTTATCGGCGGCATATATCATCCCCGGATAACCCTGGGTCAAATCACCGTTGGCATTCGTAATCTTCGTAACCTGGATCCTGGCGGCAAAACCGATGCCCGCGCCGCCTATTCCATTATCCGCGACCTCAGAAGCGCATCCGGCCACGTGCGTACCGTGGGTTGGCGAATCTTCGGCGGGGTTTGGGTCGTTGCGCCCGAGGTCATAACCGACAACATCGTCATTGTAGCCGTTACCGTCGTCATCCTCACCATTCAAATCCCCACCCTGACCTTCGGAGAAATTGTCAAATATACCGTTATTATTGATATCTTCAGGCTCGTTTATATACATATTGGCCTGAAGATCGGGATGGCTGTAATAAACGCCTGTATCATTGATCGAAATCACTGCATTGGCACTGCTATCTCCGCGCAAAATATCCCACGCCAGAAATGCGGAAATTTTCGGCAATGCCCACTGGCTGCTAAGCGATGGATCGTTCGGCGTATAAAACGGCTCGTCAATGCTCCAGAGATCGGAAAGCTCGATATCTTTATTGGCCAGGAAATAATCCTTGACCTCAAGCGCATCTTCGCCGGACGCCAGCTTGAACAGATACATCCTTTCGACCAGCGCACGCAGAATTTCGTTTCTGACCGGGCGCGGATAATACGGCTCGACTGCCGTCACGTTGTGCCGGGCGCACAACAGGTCGATACCATCATTGCCGGTTTCGGCTATGCCGGAAACGGTTTGGTAGGTATTGAGCGCAGAAACTCCCGGCCGAATAGTCACGATGAACCGGTCGATTATATATCGCCCGCCATTGCTCATGGTCTCGATTTGAAGCTGCTCCTCGGCATAAGCCCCCGCGGCCAGCAGCGCTGTCATAACAATCGCAAACCAGACTTTCATTACTACTCCCTTCACTGCAATTTTCATTTATTTTAATAGCAATATAAGCAATTTCTCGCAAAAGCAAGCATAATTCCCGCCTGAGAGCTATTCATCTCAAATTGCATGCCGCTTAGGCCGCCAAACAAGGCGACACGCGCGCTTTGGGTCGATTCTCAAATCGCTTTCGATAAGGCCTCCCACAATAGCCTGTAAGTTAACAATTCTAAATACATTAACACTGAAAATTCACGCGAAGTTTTAATTCGACGCTGAAGTCTGAATTAATATACAACTTTTTTGCATTTATTTTCAAGTAATTTATGCTATATAAGACGCCATGACCAAAAGGCAGCGTTTGCTCACCCTTCTGGCCATCACGATAGCAGGCCTGGTTCTCCGGCTTATTTTCCTGGTGGCCATGAAGCACGGTTGGCCAGGGTGGGACAGCCCCACCATCGATGCCCTTTATCATCACCTCTGGGCCAAGCAGATTGCGGCGGGGCACGTTTTGAGCGGAGGTCCGTATTTCCGGGCGCCCCTCTACCCGCTGCTGCTGGGCTTGATTTATGCGATTTTCGGTGTCAATTTCACGATAGTCGGTCTGATGCAGCATCTCGCCGGCGCATCGGCGATACCATTAACATATCTTCTCGCCAGGCGCTTCTTCCCTGAGCCGATTGCTCTGGCTGCTTCCTTTCTGGTTGCGATAAACGGGGTTCTTATATATTTCGAATCGCAGATACTGCTCGATTTTTTGACGGTTATATTGATGATGGGATTGATCTATCTACTGATCATTGCCCGAGATGGTCAGGAGGCGCTACCCTATCTCGCTGCGGGGCTGCTGACGGGGCTTTTCGCGATCACGAGGCCGAATATCCTGGCGGTCGTTCCCCTTATTTGTGTCTGGATATTTATTAACCATCGGCCGATTAAGGCAGGCGGCAAATACGTCTTTTATCTGGTTATCGGGACTGCCCTGGTCGTGGCGCCGATCACATTGAGAAACATTATAGTCGGCGGCGATTTCGTCCTGGTCGCCAGCCAGGGCGGCATTAATTTTTATATCGGCAACAACGAGCGTGCCGATGGCTACACTGCCTTGCTGCCTGGCTTCGGGCATAACTGGCAGTATTCCGACGCCGAATTCGAGGCGGCCACTGCCGCCGGTGTTAAGCCGGGCACGCTCAGACCATCCGAGGTTTCCGCTTATTACTATGATAAAGCTCGGAATTTTATTGTCTCAGCCCCCGGCGCTTGCCTCGCGCTCCTCATCAAAAAGCTCTATATGTTCTGGAATGGCTTCGAAATATCGAACAATAATAACCTCTATTTTTTGACCGATTACATCGGCCTATCGATTTTTCCGCTATTTCTTTTCTCGCTAATTTCGCCGCTCGGCCTCGTTGGGGCAGTTCTTTGTTTTCGCCGTGACGGCCGTTATTGGATTTTTCCATTTATGATTTTTGGCTATATGGCTACGGTCCTGGCGTTTTTCGTGACCGCCCGGTTTCGCCTGCCCCTGGTGCCGCTGCTTTCCATAATGGCAGCATTCGCGGTCTATGAAATTTTTACGGCGCTAATCGAAAAACGTTTTAGATATGGGTTCGCATTATTGACGTCAGCACTGGCTCTCGGCCTCTTTGTCTGGACCGATTTTTACCATCACCATGATCGCTCGATGGCCTCCGCGCATTATTCCCTGGGAAACATGCTTCTGAAAAAGGGCCAAACGAAAGAAGCGCGTCAGCAGTTCGAAATAGCATTGTCTGAGGCCTCATGTGTGCGAAATGCGCATCTCAATCTTGGGGTAATCGCCTTCTATGACAATGATACAGCGACGGCCAGAAGCGAATTTATAGACGAACTGATAACCTGTGGTTCTTCCCCTCGGGCTTATAATAACCTTTCGTTGCTCGCCCGGCTGGCCGGCGATCATCAAAGGGCTTACGAGCTGGCCGATTCGTGCGTCAGGCTGTTTCCCAATTTTAAAGATGCATATATCAACCGGATACTGGCGGCTTATGCTACCCATGATCAGAGATTGATTGATACGGCTGTCGGAAATTTCATCAATGAATTTCCCGATAATATCGCCGCCAGGTATTATCGTGGAGTCTATCTGGCTCAGGTTGCCGATATCGACGAGGCCAGGGCTGATTTTGAGAATGTAATTGCCTCAAGTGAACGCGATATAGTGGCCGAATACGACCTTTCTGAAATCTATTCTTCTTCCCTGCCTTATGGCTATGATCCCCGGAAAATTCGGGCCCGGGCCCACTATCAGCTCGGCCTGATCGAGGCCACCGGAGGGGATTATGCGGCGGCAGTCAACGCGTTCTCCAGTACGCTGGAAATATTACCCTATGATCCGGACGTCCTTTCAAATCGCGGCCTGGCATATGACCATCTTCATGATTACGAGCTGGCTGAGAAGGATTTCATTGGCGCAATCTCGATAGATAGCACCAGGTCGGCCTATTATTTTAATTATGCGATGACGCTCGGCAAGATGGGCCGTTACGCCGAAGCGGCTGAAAAACTGGAAAAAGCGCTTGTCATCGATCCCGGTCTCACGCAGGCCCGCGAAATATTAACCGCGCTCCGCAGGCGCCTTAAATAGCACGGCGGGTTTCCTCGCGTAAATTACCGTCTCAACATGATAAAAGCTTTTCCCCGGCGGCCCAAACGTCACCGGCAGCAATCTCTCGCATGCATCGGAAATGTTTTTCCGGGCATTTCTGCGGACCATGTGTGCTGCAAGGCCGGCAATAAAGATATCTGTTTTCCACAATTGCGCATTTTGACGAATAGGGGGCGAATCCGAATTTCGGCGAGGTTGGGCCGAATATGGCCACTACCGGCGTGCCTACCGCGGCCGCCAGGTGAGCCGGGGCAGAATCGTTGGCAATGACCAGAACTGCTCGCTGCATGATCGCGGCCGATACAAGCAGATCGGTTTTGCCGGCAAGATTGACAGCAACGGATGCAGCTCCTTTATTAATCGCTTCACACACTTCGAAATCGGCTGGTGACCCAAGCAGAGCGATTCGGTAACCGGATTTTTCACCGATCAAATCAATTAATGCGGAGTAACCCACCCAGCGTTTCGTATTCCAGATTGAACCCGGCGCGAGGACGATTAGATTGCCGCGACCAAGGCCGTGTAATTTCAAAATATCAAAAGTTTGTTGCTTCTCATCGTCCGAAATAAAAATCTTCGGAGTATAACCAACGGTTTTCGAAAAGCCGGCACATAAAGCCAGGCACCTTTCCACCTCGTGGCTGTCCGTTTGATAGGGAATTAGATCCGTATATAGAAAAGCCGCCGGTGCAATATCATAGCCGGTTCGCTGGGGGATATCTGCTACCAACGGCAGCAATCCGCTTTTTAGATATCGCTGAACGATCAAGGCTGCGTCGCATCGGGCGGATTTTAGCGCTGACGCGGCCCTGATGAGCGAGCCTGGCCCGCCGCGCTTGTCATAAACGATTATTTGCTGGACGAATGGATTATTTTTTAAAAGCGGTGCGGCATCCGGCCTGACCACGGCTACCGCCTCATGTCCGGCGCTTTTCAGCGATTCGAAAACCGGCGTGCAGAGGATCACATCGCCAGGAAAGGCGGTTTGAATAACAGCAATGCGGGACATTGGGTGGCTATGCTAATCTTCTCATACTGTCAAATAAACTATCCCGATAATTTGCGGCTCCCGGTTCCGCGATCGGTTTCGCGCAACCGATCGGATTTTGCCTACGCAGATTTTTTGAATAGCCCCAGACCCAGAGCTATGGCGCCCGAAATCGCCGCGGCGGCGCCTCCCGCGAGAACAAGGTACATGGCCGTCAAATAAACTCCTCGATATACGGCGTAGAGCCCGAAATTATACAAAATAAAATAGGCGGCCAGACAGCCGGGGGCCGCGGCCAGCGCGATTTTTAGAACGTGAAATAGAAGAGCCTGATAATCTGGACGGCCGATCTTTTTTATTATCCGCGTGGCCAGTAGCGAAAAATTAGCCAGCGCCGCTATCCCCGGAGCCAGGGCCAAACCGACAAAACCAAGCTGGCTCATTAGCAGCAGGCTGGCAACAATATTGACCGCCACAGCAATCGCGGATATCTTTACCGGCGTCGCCGTATTTTTATATGCATAAAATACCTGTGCCGAAAGCCTGACCAGGCCGAAGAAGATGAGACCCGCGCTGTATGCCTGAAGCGCGGCGGCCGCATTTAGCGAATCGGCCCAGGCGAAAACACCGTGCTGATAGATTAGAGCGCAGATTGGTCGAGCCGCCACAATCAAAAACAGCGCCGAGGGCAACAAAAATAATATCTGCATTCGGCAAGATCTCAGGTATTTTCCAAGCACCTTCTCTTTTTGCCCCTCCGCAGCCAAGGCCGATAGTTCCGGGAGCGAGACTGTCGCCACGGCCACCCCGAATACGCCGAATGGCAAGTGCATCAGCCGAAAAGCATAATTCAAATTAGCAATACTCCCTTCCGGCAGAAATGATGCCAGCAGCGTGGCCGTAACCACGTTTACCTGCACCGCGGCAACCCCGATGGCGGCGGGCCCCATCAAGCTGATTATCTGCCTGACCGATCGATCGGCGAAACTCACCACAAATTTAAATCGAAAACCGACCAGGTAAAGTTGAGGCAACTGAATTAGCAGTTGAATAATGCCGCCGGCCAACGCTCCCCAGGCCATGGCGATTACGGGCGGATCGAAATAGCGTCTGAAAAAAAGGCCGGCGACAATTAAACCGATGTTGAACCCCACCGGAGCCAGAGCCGGCAAGCCAAACTTGCCGAAGCAATTCAGCGTCCCCATGACTGCCGCGGCGCCCGCCACGAATATCAAAAACGGGAACATAATCCTCGTCAGAGTGACCGTCAATGTGAGTTGTTCCGGCGAGCTGGAAAATCCCGCCACGATAACGCGCACAATATAGGGAGCGGCAGCGATTCCGATCAGGGTGATTGCCCCCAGCACGACCAGCAAGATCGATAGAACAGTCGACGTCAGCAGAAATGCCTTCTGCTTCCCCTCATCTTTGAGTCGTT
>Ga0299912_10004745_pt1 | contig 11143 bp, 10 predicted proteins | sample RVTome_2_FD_207667 | JGI IMG/M metagenome (GOLD analysis project Ga0299912, IMG submission 207667) | Soil microbial communities from uranium-contaminated site in the Upper Colorado River Basin, Wyoming, United States - RVT95D214 (version 2) ... | reverse complement strand
TTACCTTTTTCCAAAATAGAAATAATTTCATCAAGCCTCTTCTGATGGTGTTGTTTCAATTCCTGAATTCTCTCTTTGCAGTTCTTGAAAATGCCCCTATGGCCGGGCAATACAAGTTCAATATCGATTTCATAGACCTTGTCTAAGCTTGCCAGATACTCCTTTAAGGGATCCCAATCATCAGACCATAATTGGATGTTGGGAGTGATGTCATTAAGAATATGATCTCCAGCCACGAAGATCTTCTTGTTGGGTTCGTAAAGACACATATGCCCCCAGGTATGGCCAGGTGTTTCAACGCACTCGAATACATAATCCCCGATGCTTATTGTGTCGCCTTCTTTCAAGATATGAAAAGTCAGGCCCTTTTTTGCCCTGAATTTAAGACCAGGATGGCTCTGGAGGGTTGCTTGAAGCTCATTCTCAGGGTAACCATTCAAACGAGCAAAGTTAACAAAATCATCCAACCGAAAACCAGATCTAAACCGGTCGACATCTGGCTGGTTGAAGTATATCTTCGAGGTATCTGTCATGAGGTTCGAGACGAGGCCAAAATGATCTGCATGCAGATGGGTAATAAAAAAGTCTGTTTTCCTTATATCGACTCCAAGTTCCCTCAAACCAGCTTGCATGGCATTCATGCACTCTTCTTGATTCCACCCCGTATCAATAATCAAATTTCGTTCCGTGTTCTTTATCACGTAGGAGTTGAGGGCTTTCAGGGGACTCTTGGGAAGAGGAATTTCGATTTTGTATAGATTTGCCAAAATTTCTTCAATCATCGGTCTACTCCTTAAAACTTTTGGGTCATTTTTGCACCCAGCTCGGTCGGGCTTCTTGTTGGAATACCTGGGAAATAAGAAGTCCTGCTAAAGAAATGACTGATCCAGGTTCAGAGCTAATTGCCATGTAGGTCTCTAATCAATAACAGCTATTTCTGATTTCGCAAATTGCTGAAACCACCTACAAAGACGCAGTTTTATCAAGCCGAAACAATTGAGGATTACTGGTTGAAAGTGAGCACAAGATCCGAATTCGGTGGCGAACTTCAGCGAGTCCACTGCAATGAGTCACGATCTGTCAGAGCTCGATTTTCCTCCGAGTAACGCCCATTTGCGTTGCTGCGTATCTTATGCAAGATTATGTAAAATATTTTTTATGAACGTACCATGGTAACCATAATAACCAGAGCACCCAACATAAATCTATACCAGGCGAATGGTAAAAAATCCTTAGTCTGAACATATCGAAGCAAAAAGCCAATACTGACTATGCCGGTAATACAAGCAACCAGCATACCTATCGTAAAGTTTAAGGTTATCACAGACGAATTCGCAACAACGTGCGGCAGTTTAACCATGGCAGCACCGAAGATAATGGGAGTTGACAACAAGAACGAAAATCTGGCTGTTCCTTCTCTGGTCATCCCCATCAATAACCCTGTGGTCATAGTAATACCCGAACGGGAAACCCCCGGAATAATCGCCAGTGTTTGGGATATCCCAATTAATATACTTGTTCCAAAAGTGATATTGTTTATCTCAATATTCTTAGCACTTCTACGATCTGCCCAGTACAGAAAAATGCCCATCAATATCAACATCATGGCAATTAAAAGCGGGGATCTGAATATAGTTTCGGCTTTTTTTTCTAACAGGAATCCTCCCATTGCTCCTGGCACACTGGCCGCAACCAAATACCAAAAGCATCGACCTTCTGCGCTTCGGACGTCTGTCAAGCCTTTTATAATTAGTCGCCACCAGTCTTTCCAGAAATAGATAACCACCGCAACAAGCGTGCCGACATGTAGGGCAACGTCGAAAGTAAGTCCCGGATCTGTCCACCTGAAAAGCCAAGGAACCAAAACTAAGTGTGCTGAACTTGATATGGGCAAAAACTCTCCCAAACCTTGGGCCAATCCGAGCATTACTGCCTGCAATATAGTCAAATTCTACCTCCTGATTTACAATGATCCAAAAGAGATATGGATGCGGAACACACTTTTCTTTCCCTGTATCCAGTTTCCGCTTTGCTCCTTACTTTTATCGATAGTGTAGAAAAATATAGACAATGAGTCAAGGAGCAAAAAATATTGATGTTCATTCCAATTGAAATATTGTATGGATTCATCCGCCTACGCAGGAGACCACGGGCTTGCCCGTGGGGCTCCATCGAATTCCAAAATCACGACTACAGGAAGGGGTTCACGCTGAAGCATGTGCTCGCATTTGCCTTCACTCGGTCTCTCCAGTCTCTTGCCGCTTCTCTCCCTTCCGGGGCTTCCAAGTGCTTAAAACAGCCAAAGCATAGGCGAGGGCTGCGACGGGTGGATGGTCTAAAACATTTTTGCTTATGTCGTCATGGGAAAGGCTGGCAAGATAACTGGGGACGGCAGTATCGCAAAAATGAAGGGTTTTTCTCCCCGGTTGACTGTATTTCTTTATCAATTGGACATAGAACTCAAGTTTCTTAGGGTCCTTTAACTGCGGGGCTTCTGTTAGGTAGAAAGGATGCAGGCCCAGAGAACGACGGTCCCTATTGAACTGATCAAGAAGTTTCATCATTGCCAGGGAAGTTGTATCACCATAAAATCTTATGATTTCCATAAATGGAGAAAAATCTCTCTGCAGTTCCAAAGCACGTTTTAAGAAGACATCGATACTGGATTCACTAGATTCCGTAAGGACCCTAATGTGGCGAGCCTCCAATTCAGTATTCTCGAACAAGTCCACTGCCGCAATAACCAGAAAACCATCTTTAGTCTCAGGCCAGGCAAGGCCACCCACGATCTCCCCATATTTCTCATTTGTGCCTGTGTTGAAGTAATAACGTTCCCCATCCGAATAAAACTTTTTCTCGATAATATTCAACATGAGACCTCCTGCACTCTCCCCAAAAGGAATTTACAAGGGATGGTCCTGCCGTCACCTTGTAGTGATTGCTTTTCCGTCCCTTTGGCTTATTTACCAACCCAGATAGAGTTTTGGTAAATCGTCGTTAAATTCCTTAGTGGAATTTTGAATTTTGATCCTTTCCGGTTTGAGACTCTACTCTGACATATCAAGCCTGCTCACATCATAGTTCAGATTACCAGTGACACTGACATTCTCATTCTTCTAATCATCATGTTGTTATGACCTTCATTGGCGCTATTTCTTCTGTGCATCATAGGCTTTAATAACCAGATCCGTCATGTCAGTAGACTTGGAAGTGAAGAGTACAATATTCTCATTTTTCTCCAGAATGAGGGTATAGCCTTCATCTGCTCCTAACTTTTGGATTACTTTTTGAAGACCGATAAAAATATTCCTCTCTATCTCTATCCGTTTCTGGTTGTTCTCGTTCTGAATGTCTTCCCCCCATCTCTGAAAATCTCGAAGCCTGCTCTGTAATTCCTTTTCTTTTGCTGCCCTGGCTTCAGGGTTCAACATCGGACCCCGCTTCTCCAGAGATTCTTTCATATCTTGAAGCTCCTTCTGTTTTTCAGCGATGAGACGCTGAAATTTCTCCACCTCCTGAGTAAGCGCTTTTTTAGCTTCTTTCCCCGCGCTGCACTCATTGACCGCTTTCTGGATATCGACGGATCCGATTTTTATATTTATGCTTTGGGAGTAAACCGCTCCAGTGTGTAATCCTCCTAACACTACAAGAAACAAGACTCCGACAACCATTCTAAAACTTTTTCCGACCATTGCCATTTCCCCCGTAGTGTTTATTAATGGATATCATTTTCTAGGATATGATCCTGACTCTGCAATTTCTTAAGGGCCGATGCCAAACATGATGATCGCTTGGTTATAAAGCGGATTAAGACATGTAAGGCCAGCTAAGAAATGAATAGTTACGGGGGTTTCTCAACAGCGAAGGATAAAGGTCTTTTCATCACGTGAACATATTATGAAAGGAAAATGGGGGGACTGTTCGAGGAGAATGATTTCCTCAGGAGATATAATGGGAAAGGCACTTGATATAAATGCTTTCGATTCGTTCTGCTCGCCAAGCAGTATATGTTCTTGATCAGGATTCTCAAGAACTAAATCTGAGGAAAGAAAATCAGCTTCTGCTAAATTATAGGAAAGGAAATAGGCTGAAAACAGCAGTGGGATAGAAAAAGAAATCACAATAATCAGAAAAATCTGGACGGGCTTTCTTTTCATCTAAACTTACGAACCGACTCTATTACACTGACCCGGTGAGCTCTAAAAAGAATATCAAACTAACTCATTGACTGCATCGGATATTTTCCGACTATTTTTTTGACAAGTCAATACATAAAATATGACCGTATAGAATGCTGAACAGCCCTTAGGATCAGAAATCCCACCTCTACTAAACCAGGACAACAAAGAAGTGAACTCACGTTATTGATTTCCAAATGTTCTATCCTGAAGGCTAACAATTAAATCTCCCTTTCAGTAGGAAGTGATGAAATTAAACTATTTCTTCTGTTGGATTATGTATCATGGGCTCCTTTGCTTTTCATTTTTTGACCCCCCACCCTCACCAATGCCAATAACTCCTCTCTGGTGATGATCCCCTTCTCCACAAGCAATCTGGTGATGGGTTGCTGTGAGACCCTCTGCAATATCATGTATTGGCTATTAAATGACAGTCTTTATTATGGCTCTTAAAAAGTCCAAGAATAATCTTTAGCCTATTGGATTTTTTTTACTCTTTCCACTATTTTGGGTAAGATTTCTCCAGTTTTTCCCTGGATGAGATAATCTGAAATTATTCCGGTCAAAGGAGTGGGGTCGGCATTTATTTCAATTATAATTGTGGCTGGATTAGCCATCTCTGGTAAACTGGCAAAAGGATAAACTACTGCCGAGGTCCCACAAATTAGCATTAGATCGCATTTCCAAGCCTCTTTTTGACTTCTTTCAAGAGCATCACTTGGAATGGGTTCTCCAAAGAAAACTACATCATCTTTGGTAACTCCTCCACATTGGCAATAAGGAGGAAGCTTTCCCTCCATTCTAATTTTTTCTAAATTGAGTTCATCTCTGCTGAATCTTCTGTTACATACGATACACCTAAACTTATTAATGCCTCCATGATACTCAATCACTTTCTTGCTCCCTGCCTTTTGATGGAGCCCATCCACATTTTGAGTAATGACGCATCTTAATATCCCCATCTTTTCGAGTTCAGCTAAAGCGGTATGCCCGGGATTAGGTTGAACCTTTCCAATCTCCCCCAGAATTGAAAAGAGCCTTGACATAGAACCCTGAGGGTCCAATCTCTCTTCCCAATATCCTTTTGGATTAGCCTTGAATTGATCATAGACTTCATAGGCCTTCATTTCAGCCTCAGGATTCTTAGTCCAAATTCCATCTGGTCCGCGAAAATCAGGGATTCCGGATTCAGTTGAAATCCCTGCACCAGTTAAAGCTATCCTATATCTTGCCTTGATTAGATCTTCGGCTGCCCTTTGTATTAAATCTTCCATCTCTCATCTCCTCTTCTTGCAACTAAAGTGTAAATTATATCCCGTTTGCAGGGTTCTCCACTTCCCTCTACCAGTGTAAGCCTCCAAATGTTGAGCGTGTTTCTGCCAATTCTTTGTATAGAGTTCAGCTAATTTCCTATCATGGATTATTAGAAGATTCTCGGCATTGTTTTCCTCAGCAGCGTTAATGAAGTTAAAAGAGCCAGTTAGCACCTACAAGTCTTCACCCAATGATAGCTCAGGAAGTTATTGATTATTGGTTGAAGTGTGGATGTAAAAAAGCAGGGAGATGTAGGCAGTGGTAAACAATCTACTCCCCCTGATCCAATTTCGTATCAGAGCGTTAGGCACTTACATGTTTAAGTCTGAGAATTTATCTTTAACATTTTATTAGAAGAAACCCCAAAAGACCTCCCCTCCCCCATCAAAAGGGGGAGGGATTAGGCGGGAAGATTTCAAATATTTTTGGCTAGTCATTGGATACCTATTTCGGCAATTCAAACAGTTGTCCTCAGCTTTTATAAAAGGCAAGACGTTCATTCTATTTTAAGTCCCTTTCGAGAAAGTTCTCTGGACAATTGCATCAATCTTACCGCCAGATTGTAGAATACACGATGGAGGGCGAAGTTTTCCGAGGTTATGGGTTCGGCCGCTTCCAGAAGGGGCCGGTTTTCCCGATCTCTATGAGCGTGGTGATCATTTCGCGGGCATACGCCCGGCTGCGAGAGACCCAGTCTGGGTCTAGGCGCCTACGAAAATAGTTGCCTGAAAAGAGCTTGATCAGATCAGAAAGGGGGATTATTCCCTCAGCAGTGGTCGCATCGAAATGGACCCAGTTCCTAATATGCTCTTCCGACCGAAAGAGGTTCATGGTACTTCAAGCATAGGGGGCGTTTTCAAACCACTTCCAGAATGGGACAGCCACATACCCCACCAGACCTTCTGGATCGGTTCGCAGGATTTGACCGTCCCGGATCTCCACCCGAATCGGAAGCCCACAATCGAGACAGGGCGCATCGATCTGAACGGTTTTGCCTGGAAAGAGCCAGCAGACCGCTAGCGATTCGAACCCTCACTGGCCGAACCACTTCTGCTGGCCCTCGATGGTTATGCGATACTGTGTGGGAAGGTTGTTGAAAGGAGCGAAGGAGGTGATGTAGTCTGTATTCGGAAATAGCCATCCAGGAACCCCCGCCGCAAAAAGGTCATGAAGGGCTTTTCGCCCTTCCTCTATGGGAATTCCCAACTCGCAAGCGATCTCGGTATAGTGTGGCGCTTGCCCAGATTCCGCCATACGCTTCATAATTATATGGAAGATCTGGTCCAGTTTGCTTGGTTCGCTCATGAGAATTACCTCCTGTGATTAGGTTTATCAATGCTTCCTCAGCCTTTTTCTTAATAATGCCCCATGGCCCGGGGTTCCACCCTCGAACCATGGAAATTTTCCGAATTTTTTGGGTTAGGGTTACGGTTAAAAGCGACAACCTTCATTTTTTTCTCCTCCTTTTAATTTCTTTGCTGATGTTCCAGGCTTATCTGGGAAATAATCTATTCCAGTGAGAAAGTCAACGTAAATTGTGAGGATAGGAAGGCATCCCATACCCAGACGTGTGTCTTATTGATTTCCAGTTGAAATGTTACATTGTGGTGTGAAGCTTAGAAATCACGACCTTAGGAAGTCATTCTCACCTTCAAATTTACTATCCCTTTATTATTGTGTCCATTTTTTGCATCAAATTTTGGTCGGGAATTTGGTCGGGACTCAACCCATTGAGAATGGGTTCAAGGGGGTCTGGAAAGGCTTTAAAATGGCGGAATAAGGCAAATTTGTCGAGCTTTCACGTCGGTGTTGCTTTCACTTAGAAAGGAACTCAACAGAGCTGAGGATGGGTTTGGGCAACAAGCCGGAAACACTTGACCCCTTGGCCCCTGGAACCTTAGCCCCTTAGGTCATCGGCTTTGGCCGAATCAACCATCTTGCTTCTCCCCGATCCTAAAATTGGCCAGTCTCTCAAGGGCCTGTACCATTGCTGCGTGATCCAGTTCAGCGCCACCTGAAGCTGAAACTGCGGTGAAAAGTTCCTGGGCCGTTGTGGTATTAGGTAGACTTACCCCAAGCTCTTTGCCTGTCTGGAGGGCAAGGCGAAGGTCCTTCTGGTGCAGTCTTATTCGAAATCCTGGCTGAAAAGTTCGCTTAATCATCCGTTCTCCATGAACGTCGAGGATACGACTTTGTGCAAAACCACCCAAAAGCGCCTCTCTCACCTTCACCACATCTGCGCCGGCCTTTGACGCAAGAAGAAGCGCTTCCCCCACAGCCTCAATGGTGAGTGCCACTACAATTTGGTTGGCTACCTTACAAATCTGTCCATCCCCGTTACCGCCTATATAGACGATATTTTTACCCATCTTTTCAAAGAGCGGTTTGATTCGTTCGAATACCTCTGCCTCTCCGCCCACCATTATCGACAGCGTTGCATTCTGTGCCCCGATCTGACCACCCGATACCGGCGCATCGAGCATCTCTACCCCCTGGTTTCTCAATCTTTCAGCAAATTTCCGCGTTTCTATGGGAGAAATAGAGCTCATGTCAACAACCGTTGATCCAGGCTTGATGCCACTGGAAACCCCATCCACACCGAACAATACTTCTTCTACATCAGGGGTATCTGGAAGCATCAAGAAGACAATTTCAGATCTCTCTGCCACTTCCTTTGAGTTCTTGCATGGAATTGCACCCAACGCCACAAGCTCTGCTACGGACCCGTGTGTCCTGGTGTACACATAGAGAGCATACCCCGCTTTCGTCAAGTGACCCGCCATCGGTTTGCCCATTATCCCTAAACCGATAAACCCGACTCTCACCATGGCATTCCTCCTTTACCCCGTTAGAAAGCCTCTGCATTTATGCCGGGGATGGTAGAAACAGAAAGCACCAGCTCGTTATTTAGGACGGGGTCAAAGCCCCGCTCTTTCTAACTGGGTTTATAAATATGGCTTGATCCATTCCAGTCCTTCTTCTGTTGTTTTGAGCGGCTTATATTCGCAGCCAATGAACCCTTTGTAGCCCGCTTCATCAATGAAACGAAAGAGATTTTGAAAGTTAATCTCCCCTGTTCCTGGCTCATGCCGTCCGGGATTATCAGCTATCTGGATATGGGCTATTTTATCGAGATTATTCTTTATCGTTTCGGCAAGGTTACCTTCCATTACCTGCATATGGTAGATGTCGTATTGATAGAATAGGTTGGGGTGGTTCACCTCTTTTATCAGAGACAGGGCTTCCCTTGTAGAGGAAAGATAAAAACCCGGAATATCCTTTGTGTTAAGTGACTCAATAAGAAGGCGGATGTTTTCCTGGGCCAGCATTTTTGAGGCGAGCCGAAGGTTGTTCACCAATGTTTCCCGTATTGTGTTTTCTGACAGGTTTGGTGTTAATCCTACGAGACAGTTGACCTGCGAGCACTTCAATGCCTTGGCGTATTCAATGGCCAGCCCCACACCTTCCTGAAATTCCCCTATTCTGTCGGGCAGTAGAGCTATGCCCCGTTCCCCCGCTTCCCACCTGCCAGCGGGGAGGTTGAAAAGAACCTGTGTGAGGCCGTATCGCTGCAATTTAGCAGCCAGCTGGCGAGCTTCATAGGCATAGGGAAACAGGTATTCGACAGCGTCGAATCCGGCTCCTGCTGCCCGTTCGAAACGATCCAAAAGATCAACTTCTGTAAAAAGCATGGTAAGGTTTGCACTGAATTTAGGCAAATTTTTCTCCTTTGGACCGAGTAAAAAAAAGCTTGAAACTTAAAATGATTATATCATATAAGCTAATATCATATGAAGATAACAAGATCAAGCGATGTTGTGATTAAGTTTCTATTAGACTTAATCATGGAGGGTGAAGTCAAACCCGGCCCCGCCTGATGCATTCGCGACCTATCATATCAATTTACGATTGCGGATTGCGGAATGCGAAAATTAATATATTGTAACAAAAAGCAAATATTGCGAACATCTTCTACAATTGAATGGGAAGCAATCAGGGTGATGACGTGGACGGTGCGAAAGTGACTGGGCAAAGGAATGCGATCATGAAGATCTTTTACGGGGCATTGCGGGCGGTTGATCCATACAAGGCAACTGCGCTTCACACAGACAGGATCTTGTCTGTCTTCAGGAATGGAAATTACAACAAAGTCTATGTTGTTGGCTTTGGAAAAGCCGTCATCCCGATGTTAAGAGCAACCATAGATGAAACCGGACAAATCATCACAAGTGGAATAGTCATCACAAAATACGGACACTCAATGCAAGCTCAGAAAAGCGATAAGATAAAAGTCTATGAAGCTGGTCATCCATTGCCTGATGAAAACGGATTAAGAGCCACGAGAGAGGTTTTGGAACTCCTGAAAAGTGTGGATGATCACACCCTTGTTCTCTGTCTCATCTCCGGCGGGGGTTCTGCCCTCCTCGTTTCGCCCTATGACGGTATAACCCTTGAAGAGAAACAAAAGACTACCGATTTACTTCTGAAAGCTGGAGCAGATATCTATGAGCTCAACGCGGTGAGGAAGCATATTTCACATGTGAAAGGGGGGAGGCTCGCTGAGACAGCCTATCCGGCGGAAGTCCTATCCTTGATTCTTTCAGATGTCATCAATGATAGACTGGATGTTATTGCATCCGGGCCAACTTCACCTGACAAAACAAATTATTTCGATGCCATAAAAATAATTGAAAAATATCGTCTGGAAGAAGAAGTTCCTAAGACTGTTATGGATCTTCTAAACAAAGGGTTGCAAGGCTTGGTTCCTGAAACACCCAAAGAAGGCAACCCTGTTTTTCAAAGTGTAAATAATATCATTATCGGAAACAATAAAATGGCAATCCATGCTGCGAAGAATGAAGCTGAAACCCTTGACTACAAAGCAACCATCCTTTCCGTCGAGATTCACGGTGAAGCACGCGTTGCAGCAAGATACCTCGCAAAAAGAGCTATAGAATTGAAAAACTTAAAGAATTCCGTTCGCAAAATGTGTTTGATCGCCGGTGGAGAAACCACTGTATCGGTCAGGGGCCTTGGAAACGGGGGAAGAAACATGGAAACCGCCCTTGCCTTTGCCCTGGAGATCGAGGGCATGAGTGGCATCACATTCCTTTCCGCCGGTACTGATGGTACTGATGGGCCTACGGATGCAGCAGGGGCTATTGTAGATGGTCAAACTGTTATGAAAGCCAGAATGATGGGACTCAACCCCGAAAGATATCTGCAAAACAATGATTCTTATAACTTCTTCAAGAGCATTGATGAGCTATTCATTACAGGTCCGACCGGGACAAATGTGATGGATATTCAGATTACACTCCTGGATCTTTAATGCAAGCCGGTCATGTTATTGTCCCGATCGGGGAATGGGAGAAAGACCCTGGAACCCTTGCCCCCTGGGCCTACTTTTTAGGTTTCAAAAATCTTTTCGTTATTTCTTTTCTTACTAAGGATAGTCTCTCTATAGTCATGAACTTCTTTTCCTTTGCCGTAGTTTCTTTAGGTTTGCGGTGTCCGCCACCCAGTGTCCTACAGACCTATTTTTAACTTTTGTTTTTCCCCTAAAATGCAAACCTGTAAACGCCTTTAAAGATTCTCCTTTGTTCTACATCCGCCTAATATCAACTAATAGGGAAACTACAGTGTGGACT
>Ga0299912_10004744_pt1 | contig 11146 bp, 8 predicted proteins | sample RVTome_2_FD_207667 | JGI IMG/M metagenome (GOLD analysis project Ga0299912, IMG submission 207667) | Soil microbial communities from uranium-contaminated site in the Upper Colorado River Basin, Wyoming, United States - RVT95D214 (version 2) ... | reverse complement strand
ACCGGGCCCCTATACCCCCGAGAAGATGAGCGCCAATGTGAAAGCCGTGGGGGAGACCCTGTTCACCCAGTATCTTTTCCCGTTTGAGGTCGTCTCGATTTTACTTGTGGCAGCCATCGTCGGCGCGGTGGTCCTGAGCAAGAAAAGAGTCGGTAATCAATGACCAGTGGTCAATGATCAATGATCATTGACTGAAGACCAAGTGACTATTTGACTAACGACCCTGTGACTCATATGTGAGGTAATCATGATCCTAATACCTTCCGTTCCCCCTGTGCTGTTTCTTATTCTGAGCGGGATCCTCTTCACGATCGGCGTCATCGGGGCCCTGACCCGGCGCAACGCCATTGTCGTGTTCATGTGCATTGAATTGATGCTCAATTCGGTCAACCTGAGCTTCATCACCTTCTCACGTTTTCTTCAATCGATGGAAGGTGTGCTCTTTGCTTTCTTCGTCATGGCGGTGGCTGCGGCTGAAGCTGCCGTCGGGCTGGCGATCTTTGTAATGATCTATCGGTCGCGCGAGACCATTAATGTGGATGAGATCAATCTACTCAAGTGGTGATTCGATTGCGGAATGCAGAATGCGGAATGCGGAATGAAAATTCCAAAATCCGCAATCCAAAATCCGCAATGACGAGAGGAGTCATTCATGCTCGATTATGTCTGGTTGATCCCCGTTTTTCCGGCGATCGGATTTATTCTGAACGGATTCCTGGGCAGGCGGTGGGGGAAGGGCTTTGTCAGCTGGGTCGGTCCCTCGGCCATCGGCCTCTCCTTTCTCACGGCCATCTTCATCTTCTTCGACCTCCTCGCCAGGCCGCCGGCCGAACGCGTCTTTGAGAAGGTGATCTTCGACTGGGTCGTCTCCGGAGCTTTCAAGACGGTGGTCGGCTACCAGATCGATCCTCTTTCCATCCTGATGGTGCTGGTCGTCACCGGCGTGAGCTTCTTCATTCACATCTACTCGGTCGGATACATGCATGACGATCCAGGGCTTCCCCGGTATTTCACTTATCTCAACCTCTTCGTCTTCATGATGCTCACCCTCGTCCTCGGCAACAATTTCCTGTTGATGTTCGTGGGGTGGGAAGGTGTGGGCCTCTGCTCCTATCTGCTGATCGGTTTCTGGTTCGAGAAGGACTCGGCCTCCAATGCGGGAAAGAAGGCCTTCGTTGTCAACCGGGTGGGAGACTTTGGATTCCTCCTGGGGATTTTCCTCCTCTTCACCCAATTGGGGACATTGGATTTCACGGAAGTTTTCGCGAACGCTGGCAGGCTCGATCCGGGAATGGTAACCGCCATCACGATTTTGCTCTTTGTCGGTGCCTGCGGGAAGTCGGCCCAGATTCCGCTCTATGTCTGGCTCCCCGATGCCATGGAAGGTCCTACGCCGGTCAGTTCTCTAATTCACGCCGCCACCATGGTCACGGCCGGTGTCTACATGGTCGCCCGGTGCAATGTCCTCTACAGCATGGCGCCTGTTTCCATGGCGATTGTCGCCATCGTCGGTGTTGCAACGGCTATCTACACGGCTTCCATCGGCTTCTGTCAAAACGACATCAAAAAGGTCCTCGCTTATTCCACGATCAGTCAATTGGGCTATATGTTTCTGGGTGTGGGGGTCGGGGCCTTTAGTGCGGGCATCTTCCATCTGATGACCCATGCCTTCTTCAAGGGCCTTCTCTTTTTGGGCGCCGGAAGCATCATGCACGCCCTCAGCGGCGAACTGGACATGAGGAAGATGGGAGGCCTCAGGAAGAAGATTCCTTATACCTTCTGGACCTTTTTCATCGCTTGTCTTGCCATTGGCGGAATCTTTCCATTTTCGGGCTTCTTCAGCAAGGATGAGATCCTCTGGCAGGCCTTCTCCAGTTCCCATGGCCATTTCCTGCTCTGGCTGGTTGCGGCCGTGGCTGCAGGCATGACGGCCTTCTACATGTTCAGGGCCCTTTTCATGACCTTCTGGGGGGAATCCCGGGTGGACCACCATGTCGCCCACCATATCCATGAGTCTCCCAAGATCATGACGATCCCTCTCATGGTCCTTGCACTGCTCTCGATCATCGGTGGCTGGATTGGTTGGCCGCACGCTCTCGGGGGAGCCAATCACATCCACGAGTTTCTTGCTCCTGTATTGGGAGGAGGGGCCGCTCCAAAGGCCCATGCCGGTTTCACATTCCTTTCTCAAGCCTGGGCTTCGACGGGCGAGGGAGGCGGCCATTCCGCCGCACTTGAGATTTTCATGATGGTGGTCTCTATCGTCATCGCGCTCATCGGGATCGGGATCGCTTATCTTTTCTACGTGAAGAATCCGGCCCTCCCCAAGCTTCTGGCCGAAAAGCGAAAAGGACTCTACCGGCTGGTATACAACAAGTACTACGTCGACGAGATCTATGAATTCCTCTTCATCAACTCCCTCAAGAAGCTGGGAATCGGGCTCTGGAGGGGTTTCGATGAATTCGTCATTGACGGGACGGTGAACGGTATCGCGTATTTCTTCGGATGGCTGTCAGGCCGGATGAGAAGGATCCAGACCGGATTTGTTCAGAACTATGCCTTTTCAATGATCATCGGCGGAGTGGTGGTCGCGGGGTATTACATTATCCGCGCGCTCTTCTACTAGAATCCCCCGTCTGCCCCCCTTTCGTAAAGGGGGTGGGGGGATTGCATTGCATGATAAAGGAGTTGTTTTCATGACTATCTTGGGAATCCCGATCCTGTCTTTCCTGATCTTCTTTCCAATATTGGGCGCTGTCGTTCTCCTCTTCATCGATAAGGAGAAATTGGGCAGCCTGAGGGTTGTCACGCTCCTCTTCTCCCTCGCCGAGTTCTTCGTCTCCCTGCCTCTCTTCTTCGCGTTCGACAGCACCACAGCGGCGATGCAGTTCTTGGAGGACCGGTGGTGGATTCAGGCGTACGGAATCAGCTACAAACTCGGAATCGACGGGATCAGCCTCCTCCTTGTTCTCTTGACCACCTTTCTTACCGTCCTCTGCATCCTCTGCTCCTGGAGGGCCATCACCTTCCGGGTGAAAGAATACATGATCTCTTTTCTCTTTCTTGAAACGGGGATGATCGGCGCACTGGTCTCCCTGGATCTCGTCCTCTTCTATGTCTTCTGGGAGATGATGCTTATCCCCATGTACCTGCTGATCGGCATATGGGGGGACCCGAAGAGGCGAATCTATGCGGCCATCAAGTTCTTCCTCTTCACGATGGCAGGAAGCGTTTTCATGCTGGTGGCTATCCTGGCGCTCTATTTCATCAACTTGAAAGCCACTGGGAAGCCGACCTTTGATGTCCTTGAGCTCTACAAGCTCGGAATTCCCCTTCAGACGCAGTACTGGCTCTTCGGGGCCTTCGCACTGGCCTTTGCCATTAAGGTGCCGATGTTCCCGTTCCATACCTGGTTGCCCGATGCCCACACCGAAGCGCCGACTGCGGGGAGCGTGATCCTGGCCGGTGTCTTGCTGAAGATGGGGACCTATGGTTTTCTTCGGTTTGCCATTCCCCTCTTCCCGAATGCGGCCTTCGACCTCCTTCCGTTGGTCTGCATCCTGGCGCTCATCGGGATCATCTACGGAGCCCTTGTTTCCATGATGCAGCCGGACCTGAAGCGACTGGTTGCGTTCTCGAGCGTCAGCCACCTGGGATATGTGATGCTTGGGATGTTCGCCCTCAACACCTATGGGGTTCAAGGTTCGATCTATCAGATGCTGAACCACGGGATCAGCACGGGCTCCCTCTTTTTGATCGTCGGCATGATCTATGAAAGGCGGCATACGAGGCTGATCTCCGAATTCGGGGGACTCTCGAAGGTCATGCCGATCTACGCGGTCTTTTTTATGATCGTCACCCTCTCTTCCATCGGTTTGCCCGGAACGAACGGGTTCGTCGGGGAATTCCTCATCCTGCTCGGGGCTTTTCAGTCGAACATCGTATACGGCGTATTGGCAGCCAGCGGCGTGGTCCTGGGGGCCGCTTACATGCTCTGGATGTTCCAGAGGGTGATGTTCGGAAAGGTGACGAAGCCCGAGAATGAGAAGCTCAAAGACCTCAGTGCCCGGGAGGTGGTCATCCTCATCCCGATGGTCATCATGATTTTCCTCATGGGGATCTACCCGAAGCTCTTCTTCAGCAAGATGGATGTGACGGTTGAAAACTTTCTGAAAGATGTCAAGGGAAGAATTGAGATGAAGGCGGATCTGACCGCTCCGAAAATCATTGCGGAGATTAAGAAATAGTAATGTCAAATGACAAAATCCAAAGTTCAAAGGAAGTTCAAAATCCAAATCTTAGGATTTGACATTTGAACTTTGAAATTTGAACTTTTTCTCTTCCTGATGGGAGGTCTTAATGAAGATACCAGAGATTCAACTCTCTCTCATCTATCCCGAGATGATTATTACGGGCTTCGGATTCCTGGTCCTTCTGGTCGATGTTTTTTCACCCAGGGCCACCAGGAAAGATCATCTGGGAGTTCTCAGCCTGATCGGAATCGTGGCCGCTCTGATCGCCGCGTTTACCCAGGTCGGGTCTGTCCGGTCGGGATTCGAAGGCATGTACATCTGCGATGGCTATTCGATCTTCTTCAAGGTCACCTTCCTGATCATCGCCTTCCTGACCGTCTTGATCTCCATGGGATACACGCAGAGAGAGGGCATCGCTTTCGGCGAATACTATGCGCTGGTCCTGTTTGCGACCCTCGGCATGATGCTCATGGCCGCAGGGACCCATATGATCACGATCTTTCTGGGTCTTGAGACAATGTCGATCTCCATTTATGTCCTGGCAGGGATCATGCGGGAGAACAAGCGATCGGTTGAGGCGGCCCTGAAGTACTTTCTCCTCGGCGCCTTTGCCACCGGATTTCTCCTGTACGGAATGGCCCTGATCTACGGGGCGACCGGCTCCCTCTACTTCAAAGATGTGGCTGCCTACATCGCTTCGAAGAACCTTTTGAGGAGCCCGATGCTTCTGATGAGCCTTGTTTTCCTTACCATCGGCTTCGGGTTCAAGATCGCCGCCGTTCCTTTCCACATGTGGACGCCCGATGTTTACGAAGGTGCTCCCACCTCGATCACGGCTTTCATGGCCACAGGGGTGAAGGCCGCGGGTTTCGCGGCCTTGGTCAGGGTCTTCTTCTCCGCCCTGCCCGGTTTCCGTCCCGATTGGATTTCAATCATGTGGCTCATTGCCGTTGCGACGATGACCGTGGGGAATATCATCGCCATCTCGCAGACGAATATCAAGAGGATGCTGGCGTATTCAAGCATTGCACATGCCGGATACATCCTGGTGGCATTTGTGGCGGGCAACGACCTTGGGATATCCGGGATCCTCTTCTATCTCATGGCATATGCCTTTATGAACCTGGGGGCTTTTACGGTGGTCATCCTGCTTGGTAAGAAGGGTGAGGAGAATACACTTATCAGCGATTATGCAGGGATTGGATTCAAGTACCCCATCTTGGCGGCGTGCATGACGGTGTTCCTTCTCTCCATGGCGGGCATTCCTCCAATGGCGGGGTTCATGGCGAAATTCTATGTCTTCAGTGCAGCGGTGAAATCGGAATTCTACTGGCTTGCGATTCTGGGGGTCCTCAACAGCGCCGTTTCGGTTTATTACTACCTCCGGGTCACCGTGGTGATGTATTTCAAGGAGTCGGAGCGGGAGATCTCCGGTCTTCAATTCGCGCCCGGCGCGGTGGTCGCATTGATCCTTGCAGTGATCGGAACCCTCTACATGGGCCTCTTCCCGGCCAATTTACTCTCCTTTGCCCAGAAGTCGATTGCCGGACTGATGTAGAAACGACTCCCTGGCTGCCATTTGAAGCGATCAGGAACACAGAATCTGGTTCGTCCCCTTGTCTTGAGCGCTTTTTTCAATTCAGGTTGACTTCTATGCAATAAATCTGTAGTATCCTCTTCTGAATGGATACTTCTTCTCACTTCATGCCTGCACCCCCATCTTCTTTGCAGAATGAAGGGAGTTTTTGTGGTAAATCCATCGAAGGAGGAGAGAATGGCGACGGTGGAACGTCGATCAGGAAAAGAACGAAGGACGGGTATCGAACGCAGGAAAACCAATAACTCCAAGCGTAAAGGTTCGGAAAAGAGAACCGGACGGGAGAGGAGATCCGGAAGAGAAAGAAGGAGACTTTTGTCTTAGTCAACCTCTTTCGAATCTCAAGACTGCGAGAAGAAACGCTTACTTACATAACTATTGGAATGTATAGCGGGAACTCCTCTGAAAGACCGCGCAGATGACCTCTGACGATGATTTCGCCCCACCCCCCGCAGGAGGGTACCCTACGAAGCTCCGAAGGAGCGTAGTGGGGTATGCTTCGGAGGGTTCCGCCCGATGAAGCATGTGGAGGAGCCACGGGCTTTAGCCCGTGGGGGCTCCACTTGCCGATAGGTATTTGCCTTCCAATATGGTCGTTTCCCAAAGAGATCGGAAGGCCGAAAGGGCGTTCGCCCAATTCCTTGAAAAAACACGCCGTTCATGTTAATTTTGAGTCCGTCTTATGATAGAGATGAACCATGTCTCGAAGACCTATTCGACACGGATTAAGGCCCTTTCCGACGTCACCCTGAAGGCTTCGACCGGAGAATTTCTCTTCATCGCAGGGCCGAGCGGGTCCGGCAAGAGCACGCTTCTTCGTATTCTTTTTTGTGCCGAACGGCCCGATAGAGGAGAGGTGATCGCGAACGAGATCTGCATTACGAGGAAGGGTTTTAGGGATGTTCATCGTTTGCGAAAAACCATGGGAGTCATTCTTCAGGATTTCCATCTGCTGCGGGATTGGACCGTGGGGAAGAACATTGCCTTTGCCTTGGAGATAACCGGGCATGCGGGAGGAGGGACGAAAAGGAAGATTGAAGAAGTCCTGAATCGCGTGAATCTCCTTCAAAGGCTGAAAGACCCCATCTTCTCGCTTTCGGCGGGAGAGCAGCAGCGTGTGGCGATTGCACGGGCCCTCGTCAATGATCCGCCGCTGCTCCTGGCCGATGAGCCCACAGGGAATCTGGATCGTACCATGGCCCATGAAGTGATGGAGATCCTGGCTGATTTGAACCGCAGGGGAACGACCATTGTCTTCGCCACCCATAACATGAATCTGGTCCAGGACTATCCCTACCGGGTGGTGCATCTTTTGGGAGGAAGGGTGGTCCCTCCCCCTGAGCACGGGTGAGAAACCGAAATGCTCTCTTTTGCCCGTTACATGATGATGCGTGCCCTCCAGAACATGAAGGGAAACCTCCTTCCCAATATCACCACCATCGCCATCATCGGCATCTCCATGCTCATTTTCTCGGCCTTCTCCCTTATCGCCCACAATCTCACCTCCTTTCTTAAGATCTGGGAAAAGAAGATCGAGGTGATCGCCTACCTGAAAAAGGAGATCCCATTGAAGGAAGTGGAGGATCTCCTCCTTCATGTACGAAGTCTTGAAGGCGTCGAAAGCGTGAAGTACGTCTCCCCGTTGGATGCGATCGCCTTTATGGAGACGAAGCTTGGCCAGCAGAAGAATCTGCTCGAGGGCATCCAACCCGACATCCTCCCTTCCTCCTTCGAAATTCGACTCCACAAAGATTATCGAACTTCCCTGAAGGTCCAGGAGGTCGCTGCCGGGTTGAGAAGGATTCCGCAGTTCGACGACATCCAATACGGCCAGGAGTGGGTGGAGACATTTTCCGCCATCGTCCACATCCTCCGCATCACCCAGTGGATTCTCGGAGGCCTTCTTCTCATCGGGATCGTCTTCATTGTCTCGAACACGCTGCAGCTCACGATCTCCTCCCGGCGGAAGGAGATCGAGATCATGCATCTGGTCGGCGCCAGCCCTGCCTTTATCCAGATCCCCTTCTATCTTGAGGGCATGTTCCAGGGTCTCGTCGGAACGGGTCTGGCCCTTCTCTTTCTCTTCTTTTTGTATTACAAATTGATATTGTACAAATTTTTCTTTGTTTACCTTACCCCTTCGATGAAGGAGTGGCTGGCCGGGATTTCGATCGCCTTTTTGGACTGGCGCACGAGCGCGATCATCCTTGGGGTGGGTACGGTCCTCGGCCTTTTCGGCAGTTTCGTCGCCTCCATAAGATTTCTGAGATACGCAAGGGTGGCGTCCCAATGAAAAAGTGGAAATCTCTTTTGATCCTGGGCACGGTGGGATGGCTCGTCTCCTCCAACGCGGCTCCGGTCTGGGCGGCTCGGGCCGATCAGATCGAAAAGGATCTCTCTCAAAAGAAAAGGGATCTCGGGGAAGTTCGAAAGGAACTCTCGCGGACCAAAGAGAAGGAGAAAAAGATTCAAGGAAAGGAGTCTTCCATCCTCGAAAACCTCCAGAGGCTCGAAAATGAGATCTATCGAAGGGAAAGGGAACTGAAGCAGATGGAGGGGAAATTGGCCCGGACCAGGCAGAGGCTGCAACAGACAAAGGGCCAGGTCTCGGGCCTCAACAGAAGGGTTGAGACAACGAAGGAGGAACTCTCTTCGAGATTGGTTGCCCTCTACCGGATGGAGAGAACCTCACCGGAGACACTTCTTCTCTCTTCCCATTCCTACCTCGACCTGTTGAAGATGGACAAACTCCTGAAAGTCATTATCCGGCATGACACCGACCTGGCCGACGCCTATCGTCACCAGGCTGCACTGAAGGAGAGATATCAGGAACAGCTGCTCGGGGACCAGGTCCAATGGGAAGGCAATATTTCCGAAGTGGAAGAGAAAAAGAGGCAGATCGAGAAGGCCCGGAGGAGCAAGCAGTCCCTTTTGAAGTCGATCCGGAGTCAGAAAGTGGTTTATCAAAAGGTCATCCGGGAGTTGGAAGATCGGGCAAAGGAACTCCAGGCCCTGATCAATAAACTGGAGCGACAGAAAAGCTCCCTGGCCTACATGAGACCGGACCTTAAGAATCTCAGAGGCAAGTTGATTTCGCCCGTACAGGGCAAGGTCATCAGCCAGTTCAGGGAGAGAGGGCAGAATGGAATCGAAATCGAGGCCCCCATGGGTTCCGAGATTCGCGCCGTCCTTCCGGGCAGAGTTCTTTACGCCGACTGGTTCAAAGGCTTTGGAAATATGCTCATTATCGACCATGGAAATCATACCTTCACGGTCTCGGGCTATGCCTCCGATCTGTTGAAAAAGGAGGGCGATATGGTCTCTCAGGGGGAGACGATTGCCCTCGTCGGAAGCGCAGGATCCCTGAAAGGATCCTGTCTCTACTTCGAAATCCGGCACCGGGGAAAACCTCAAGACCCGTTGGTCTGGCTCTCTCGCCCGGAGGCGACCAAATCGGTGCGTAAAACAGAAAGGAAATAAGTGGCAAAGGAGGATCTTATGTTTGGTTGGAAAAAGGAAGGTCGCTACAAAATCCTGCTGATCATCCTTCTGGTCTTCATCGCAGGCGTCGCCATCGGTATGGCCCAATCCCGCAAGGTATCCGCCGTCTCCAACCCCCTCTATGAGGATCTGAAGGTTTTCACAGACGTTCTTGGTCTTCTCCAGAAGGAGTATGTGGAGGAGAAGAATCCGAAGGATCTCATCCAGGGCGCCATCAAAGGAATGTTGGACACCTTGGATCCCCACTCGGCGTTCATGCCTCCCGGCGTCTATAAGGAGATGCAGGAAGAGACGAAGGGCCGGTTCGAGGGACTGGGGATAGAGATCACGACCAGGGATGAGATCCTCACCGTCGTTAGCCCGATCGAGGACACGCCCGCCTTCAAGGCGGGTATTTTGGCAGGAGATCAGATCCTGAGAATTGACGGGGAATCTACAAAGAATATGAACCTCATGGACAGCGTCAAGCGACTCAGGGGTCCAAAGGGAACGAAGGTGACCATTACCATCATGAGGGAAGGGTTCACCACCCCGAAGGAGATTACGCTGACCCGGGATGTCATTCCCATTCGAAGTGTCCGTTATGAACTCATGGAGAAGCAATACGGCTATGTTCGAGTCTCCCAGTTTCAAGATAAGACGGATTCCGAGCTGGACAAGGCCCTGAAGTCCCTTGAGGAAGAAGCCAAGGGCGGCCTGAAGGGTATGATTCTCGATCTTCGAAACAATCCGGGAGGTCTTCTGGATCAGGCCGTGAAGGTCTCGGACCGCTTTATTGACTCGGGTCTGATTGTCTCCATGGAGGGGAGGAGAGAGGAACAGAAGATGAAATTCTTTGCCCGCTCCCAGGGGACGGTTGCCGCCTATCCCCTGGTGGTTCTGATCAACAGCGGAAGCGCCAGCGGCGCTGAAATCGTTGCCGGGGCCATCCAGGACCACAATCGCGGCATCCTCCTTGGAACCCAGACCTTTGGGAAAGGGTCGGTCCAGACGATCTTCCCCTTGAAAGACGGATCCGGGTTAAGGCTGACGACCGCCAAGTATTTTACTCCCAGCGGCCGTTCTATCCAGGCGAAGGGGATTACCCCGGATATCGTGGTCAAGCCCTTGCAGGCAAATGAGGAGAAGGTGATACCCGAGAGACATCCGGTGGAAAAAGACCTGGAGAGGCATTTGATCGAGGTGGAGAAGGGAGTAACGAAGGAGAAGGAAAAACCGAAGAACGAAGAAACAAAGAAGGAAGAGCTGAAAGAGAAGAAACCCGTCGACAATCAGCTGGAACGAGGTATTGAACTTCTCAAGAGCTGGGAGATCTTTAAGAAAGTCACAACAGAGAAGCAGGGCTAATCGACGATGACAAAATCGTCACAACGAAGGGCAAAGAGATGGCTGGGCCTTCTCCTTGCCCTTTTTCTTGGCGGATTCCTTGCTCTCGGAGTCTACATCCTCCTGTGGGAGAGGCCTCATCCTCCGGATGCCTTTTCCAAAAACATGTTCGTCGCTGAGAAGATCGTTCAAAGCCAGCTTTACGAAATCGGTATCCCCAAAAAAGATGTCGTCATTCTACGATCCACAAAGAGGGAAGGGGAGACTGTTTGGGCCGAATCCAGTCTCAGAGTTGAGATCCCTCGATCTCTCTCTTTCTCCGTTGTGGAAGCGAGCTTCAAGCAGTCCCTCTCGTCCGCCGGGAAATCCTTCTCCATACAGTCCATGCAGAAGGAGAAGACCCTCCAGTTAACAGTGAAGGTCATGGACCGTGTCACCCATCGGCTCACGTTCGTCCATCTCGAGCCGA
>Ga0299912_10004743_pt1 | contig 11146 bp, 5 predicted proteins | sample RVTome_2_FD_207667 | JGI IMG/M metagenome (GOLD analysis project Ga0299912, IMG submission 207667) | Soil microbial communities from uranium-contaminated site in the Upper Colorado River Basin, Wyoming, United States - RVT95D214 (version 2) ... | reverse complement strand
CGATAGCGCATCTTACCCCCGCGAGCGCTTCCAGGGTTGCCTGTGAAATCTCACCAAGCGGCGTCAGGAGCAAGGGCGCGTTCCGTTCCCGGGCCCAACGGAGCACGTCGTGGTCTCCTGGGGCGAGGTCGTCTTCGCACACGAGGACGAAGGCGTCCGCCTCGGCCAGGTCCCGGCGCGACAGGTTCCGGCGCAGCGCGGTCTTGAATCCCAGCCTCCGAAGATAGAGCGCCGGATAGAGCGCGGCGCGCTCGGCCAACCCAGGGGCCCGCCAACGCTCGGGCAGCTTCCAGAGGATCTGTGGCATGGCGGCGCCGTCCAAGGTTGCGGTCAGCCGCGCGGGCGGTGCGCGGGGTGGCGTCGCGCGGTCACTCGCCGAGCGCCGCCGCGCCGGCGGCGGCGAGTTCATCGGCCAGCCGCTGCGACAGCAGCTCCGCGGAGCGCACCGCCTCGGCCAATCGCTGGCGTCGCTCTTCGACGTCCCGACGGGCCTTCAGGGCGGCTTCGAGCGCGGCCTGGGACTGGGCTTGGATCTCGGTGGGCGCCGCCTGGGCCGCGCCGCCGGCCTTCCCTTGGTATGGCGTCACCTCGACGCGTTCGCGAGCCAGTTGGGTGAGCCGTTTGGCGATCTCAGCCCCGTAGCGCTGGTTGATCCGCAACGCCTGCAAATCCTCATTGTCCCGCGAGCGCGAGGAGCCGCGCAGGTGGGTCGCGAGGACGTGGCCAAGATAGAGGTGCGTCAGTCCCGCCCGTCCACATCGGAGCATGAAGTCCATGTCGTTGTACCCGATGGGGAAGTCCTTGGCGTCAAGGCCGCCGATCGCCAGGAACCGGTCCCGCGCCATGGCCGCCAGGGCCAGGGTGACGCCCGGGCAGGCGTGGACGAACCGCGCGTAGGTCGGATCGGCGCTCTCTTCCAGGCATGGTCCGAAGGGGTCGTCGCCCCAGGGCTTGAACACGAACCCGTAGGACCCGGTGTCCAGCGCTGGATTTTCAAGGCGGCAGCCGACCGCCCCAACCCCCTCCAAAAGGGCCCAGGCCGACATCTGCTCAAGGGCAAGCGGATCGTCCAGGACGACGTCGTTGTTGCACAGCACGACGACCTCGCCGGTCGCCGCCTGCACGCCGAGGTTATTCTGCGCGCTGTGATTGAACGGCGCGTCGTAGGCCAAGACGATCACCCGCGTCTCGCCCAGCATGGCCTTCGCGCCCTCCAGGACGCGGGCCGCCTCGGACGGCTCGGACCGGTTGTCGACAAGGACGAGCTCCAGATCGCCAGTCAAACGTTGGCGCGCGAGCGAGTGGAGGCATCGAAGCGTAAGCTCCGCGCGATCCCTGAAGCAGACCACGACGCTGGTCTTAGCGGCCCTGCGCGCCGGTAGCAGCGCGTAGGGGAACGGATGGTCCGACGGCGTCCGTTCCAGGGAGAAGCGCTGGCCCTCCTCGGCGAGCAGGCCCATGAAGACGTCAAGGTCGGCCTCGACGTCCTTGCGACGCGCCGTCGGCTCGAATCCGACGGCGACCGTCAGGGCTTCCGGGTGCGTCCGCCAACGCAGGTCCTGTCCGGCCAGCCAGAAATACAGCGGATCGAGCCGACCGCTGGCCAGGGCCGCCAACGCCGCGTCGGGGCATGCTCCGAGCACGGCGCCGCGAACGGCCAGGGTCGAGTCGGCGACCGCGCCATGCCGCCACGTGACCGGGTCGAACTCAGGTCGCCTAAGCCTCACCCCAGCCGATCCCGCTAAGGGCTCGTCGGCTCGGTAACGGGGCCAGACGGCCGCGTCGCACTCGTCCATCTCCATCACGACGCCAGCGGCCGACGGGTGCAGGATGTCCTCCGGGCGGGCGAAGAAGACGAAGGCCGAATCCCGGGCGATCTGGCGCAGGGCCGCTACGTCCTCCGGCGGCTTATGAAGGCTGACGACGGGGTACGATTGCCGGGACCACAGGCGCGCGCCCAGGCCCGTCAACACGCCGCCCTTCAGCATGATCAAGGCGGCTGGGCGGCGGGCGTCCTTGAAGGTCAGCCTTTCCCTGCGCAGCCGGTTGATCAACCTCGGGACCAGCCGCGCCTTGAACATGCGGCCCGCGTCGTAAGCGAAATGCTCGAACGGCGCCGAAGCCAGCATCTCGCGGGACTCCGCGTCGTCCAAGTAGCCGGGACAGTCCACGATCCCGTCCTTGGAGAACGGACCGACGGTCACGTAGCCGCCGGCCAGAGGGGCCGGCGCGTCGGCGGCGAAGATGGTCACGTCGTGCGGGCCACCTCGCAGCAACGGCTGAAGGTCAATCGCAAATCCGTACCCGCCATCGCCGATCCCCTGCCGGGCGATGTCTGGCCGTGTCTGGTCAGCTACAGCGCTGGCGACGCGCGTTAGTCCCTGCCAGACCTCGATGGTCAGGCGGCGGGCAGGCTCGGCCGGCGCCCAGGCCCAGCCTTCAATCCTGCCCTGCGGCGAGACAGACTCGACGCGGCCTTCGACACGCCCCGGACGGTCGTCCAGAGTCGGCGCGGGCGAGAGATCGGCCCTGGCCAGCCGGTCGAACAACCCGCCTTCGAAGATCAGCGGACCGCCTTCAAGAACCGAGCCGCCGCTGCGTCTCCGCACGTCGAAGAACCGGATTTTGCCGTCAAAGTAACACTCGGGGATAGGAATGCTGAACCGGGCGCGTCCGCTATGGGTCTCGTCGGCGACGCCGGAGAAGGCGTCCTCGCCCGCGACCTGTACCTCAAGCGCGCGATCCGTATCGGCGCCGTCCGATGCGATCCAGCCAACGATGGCGTTGTCCGCAATGCCGGTAACGGCGCCGTCGCTCACGAACCGCTCCTGACTGTCCCGCCGTCGTGTCGCCTGTCCCGTCCGCGCCGCTGCGACAAGAGTGAGAATTGTGCTTCCCGCGCTTGCCCAAGGTCAACTGCGGGACGGCCCCGGCCAGCCGGCCTCACCGCAGCTTGCCCAGCTTACGCCGCAACGCGTTCAGCTGCCGCAGCGGCTTGGTTATGCGCCAGGACGGAGATTTCATGGCGAGGTCCAGCGACGTCTGCAGGCTCTGGCCCATGGCCTTCTGCTTTTCGAGCGCGGCGCGGAGCGTCTCCACCTCCTCGCCGCGGACCTCGGCGGCCCTCAATGCCTCGACCGTCCGCAAGTTCAGGGTCCTCAGCTCGGCGACCTTGATCTCGCGCTTGGCGACCAGGGCCCGAGCGTCTTTCAGGTCGCGAGAGGCGTCCTTGAGTTGCTCGGCGAGCTTTTCCTCGCGTGCGGCGAACGCTTCGCCCTGACGCCTCAGCCCAACCAACTCGTCGTGTGCGCGGTTGAGCTCCTCCAGGGCTGTCTGGCGTTTGATCGCGAGCTCCCGGGCCTCAGCGCGATCTAGGGCGGAGGTCCGTTCGGCGCGAGCCAGCGCGAGCGATAGCTCCTCGATCTTCCGCTCCGCCTCCGCGATCATGGTCTGCGCCTTGACGCCCACCTCGTCGGCGACCTTGCGGGCGGCTTCACGCCACCGCTCGACCTCCGCCTGTAGCGCCTCGGTCTGGACCGCCAGTTCCCCGCTCGTCCGCTGCACCTCGTCCGAACGCTCGCGCAGGGCGTCCTGCGTCTCGCCCAGCCGCGCCCTCAACTCGCCGACCTCGCGGTCGAGACTTTCAATTTGGGCATCCTTCTCGCGAAGGGCCGTCTTGGCGTGCTCGAACGCGTCGTCTCGGAGACCCTGCGCATCTTCGTGATCGCGTCGTATCTGGGAAACCTCGGCCAACACCGGCCGGAAAGCGTCCGAAGCGACGTCTAGGGCTTGCCGGATGCGATCCAGCTCGGCTTCGGCTTCTTCGGACGACGGGTCCTGCTCAAGCGCGCGGAGCGCGCTATGGACGGCGACGGCCCAGGGATACGCGGCGGACATCGCGGCGCGCGCGCCCATGCCGGCCTTTCGCTGACGGCCCTGCCCGGCGACCAGGGCGTCGATCTCGTCTTGGGCTTTGTCGAGGCCAGGCCAGGCCAACCCCAGCCGCCGCCCGACCGCGTCCAGGCAGGCGCGCCAGTCTTCCACGAAGTCCTCGTAGCCGACCAGGCAGCGCGGCAGGCCCCTGACGCTCGCCTCCGCATCCAGACTTTCGCGGAGCCAACGAACGAGCGCCCCCGGACATCGGGCGATATCGTCCGTATCTGGAGGATGATGAAAGGGGATCGCCACCCTCACCTCGGCGCCGGCTCGCTTGAGCGCTTTGGTCCAAAGCGCCAAGCGGCTGGTTCCCGGAACGTTCAGCACGATGAGCCGCCGGTCGGCGAAGCCTTCCTTCAAGGCGGCCGCCAGGTCGCGGATGTGGGCTTTCGCCGCGGGATTGGTCAGCCATGCCGACGACGACAGGGGTGAAATCGGAGATTGTGCGTTCCATTCGGCCGTCGACGGCTCGCGCAGCGCAGCGATCTTCTCAGCCTCCCGATAGTGGAGAGCGTCGATAGAACTGTCCGTCAGCCCGCAGGCCAGATTTAACGCCTTGGCCACCGTCGTGGCGCTTTGGTCGTCCTGACCCAGCACGACAAGGCCGATCGGCCGCACGGAAACCGCGGCCGCGCGGGAAGCGCGCGCCGCCTTCGATGTCTTTGTACTTCCGGCCATGGCCTCGCTTACAAGAACCCGATGCGCCGGCAAAGCGGTTCGAACGGAGTTCGCGCGCGGCAGCGCCGTCTTGGCGGACCTTTTTCAACAATCATAAGATGTACCTTCCATTCGCGTGGGTTGGCTGTCTAATATGCCTCCCGCAGTGGGGTGTTGATGACAATTGGGTTCAAGGCGCGGGTGCGTGACGTCGCCATCGCGAGCTATCGTTATCGCGTGCTCGCACCGATAGCGGCGTTGAAGGCTCGCGGCCAGGACGTGGAACTGTACGACGAGGCGCACTTCGACCGGTATGAGGCGGTGCTGTTCTCCAAGGCGTTCCTGCCGGAGGACCAGCGCCTGGCCGAACGGCTGATCGCCACAGGGAAGCGCGTATTGCTCGACCTGTGCGACAATATGTTCTTCAATCCCAAGGACTTGCCGGAGTATCACCAGGTCCGTGAAGACCTGCTGAAGATGATCGCACTGAGCGACCGGGTGATCTGCTCGACGGACGTCCTGGCGGACATCGTCCGGGACGAGGCCGGCCTTCCCTACCGGCCCGCCGTGGCGCCTGACCCCTATGAGCAGGCCGCCGTGGAGTCGGCGCGGCCAACGCCTTTCGGCCAACCGGCGCGGCTTCTCTGGTTCGGGCGGTTCGGGACGGTCAATGCTCCGTCCGGCATCTCCGACCTGGCGTCGATCCGCCACGCCCTGGCCGACGCCTACGCTAAACGCCCGTTCGAGTTGACCGTCTGTAGCGACAGCCGCAAGCGCTTCGACAAGGTGCTCAACGCCTGGCCGGTTCCGACGCGCTATGTGGAATGGAGCCCGCAGGTCCTGTCCGCCGAGATGGCCCTGGCCGACGCGGTCGTGATCCCGCTGACGAAGAACCCTTTCATCTCGGCCAAGACGCACAACCGCCTGACGCTCGCCCTATCGGCCGGGGTTCCGGTGATCGCCGACAGCATCGACGCCTATCGCGAGTTCGAGCGGTTCTGCTACCTCGACGACTGGCCCCGCGGGCTGGAGGCCGTGCTGCTGCGGCCGGACGAGGCCCGGGCACGGGCTCGGGGCGCGCGGCAATACCTTGATCTGTACTGGTCTATGGAGGCGATCGCCCCCGCGTGGGAGCGCGCGCTGGGCCTGCCCGAGCCGGACTTCTCCGCTCTTTCGACGGGATCGTCTTCGACCGCCGCCGCGGCGCCGGCCCGCGCGCTCGCCTGGCTGGGGCGGGAGGGACGCAACCAGCGTCCTTGGCTGCTCGCCGGGAGCGAGGCTGATCCGGCTGAAGTGGCTCGGGCGCGGGCCGAGGGCTTCCTGGTGATGGCGCTGGGGGAAGGGGCCGCCCGGTTCGCGGCGGACGTCGCCTTCGCGCCGGATATCGAGACCGTCGCCCGCTGCGGCGAGGCGCTGGAGGCGAACGCCGGCGCTCTGATCATGCCGACCTATCCGCACGTGGAGGGCTGGGCGTCCAGCCGGACGCTGGCGGCCTGGACGGGCGAACTCCCAGCGCTACAAAGGCTCGCCGCGGCGGACCGCCTGTTCGGGGTCGATCTGTGGACCGGGCGGACCGGGGGTCTGGCGGGCGACTTGGGCGAGGAGGCGCCGTTACGGATGCTCGTCGAGGCCGGCGTGCGCATGGCCCGCCATCTCGGTGTCCGCCGCCGCGCGGCTGGGCTTTCCGGGTTCGAGGCCGCCGCCCCGTTCATGCAGACCGTGACCGGCGGCGTGGCCCGGCTCAGGCGGACCAGCGGCCTGTCCTATGGCCCATATGGCTATCCGGTTCCGGCGCGGATCTTTGTCGGTGCGGACGACGCCCAGCTATTGGGCGCGCGCGTTCTCGACTACAGCGTGCAGAAACACTCCACCATGGACGTCAAGGTAGAGGTGCTCGACTTTCGCCGTATGCCGGTTCCCAAGGATCCCAAGAACCGCTCCAAGACCGGGTTCTCGTTCTGCCGCTTCGACATCCCGCGCCTGTGCGGCTACGAGGGCCGCGCCGTCTATGTCGACGCCGACATGCAGGTGTTCGCCGACGTCACCGACCTTTGGACCCTTCCGCTCGATGCGGCGGATATCCTCTGCGCGCTCAGCCATCCGCTCGACGGACGCGTGCCGCAGACGAGCGTGATGCTGCTCAACTGTGCGGCCCTGCCCTGGCGGGTGGAGGACGTGGTCGCGGGCCTTGACGAGGGCCGATACGGCTATAAGGCGTTGATGCAGCGGCTGTGCATCCATCCGGCCGACCGGGTGAAGCCTTTCTTGCCGCACTGGTGGAACAGCCTGGAACGTTACGAGCCTGGGCGGACGTGCCTCATCCACTACACCGACATGCCGACGCAGCCTTGGGTTTTCCCCGAAAACAAGAACGGCGCCCTCTGGTACGCGGCCCTGGCCGAGGCGGTGCGGGAGGGGTTCATCGCCGAGGCCGAGATTGACGAGGCGCTGGCCAAGGGGCACGTGTCTCCGCACTTGCGCGCCTGGGCCGGCTTGTCGGGAGATTCCGGATATCCCGCCGCGGCCGACTCCTGGGTTGCGCCGTACCGTCGCTTTACGGGCGAAGAGGCCAAGGGCGCGGCTGTCGCGGCCGCGACCCCTGAGATGAGCGGCGAGCGGCTATGAGTGCGCGGCGTGCCGGGGTCTAACCATGCGTAAGGTGCGAGACATCTACTTCCCGGACTCGGACAGCAGCGCCAGCGTGGCCTACGCCGAGACAGGCGACGTCGATCCCGAGATTCGGGCGTTCGCCTTGGCCCAATGCCGCCGTTTCCGCCGCGCCGTGGACGTGGGCGCGCACGTCGGCTTGCATGCGCGTCCGTTAGCGGAAGTGTTCAATGCGGTGGAGGCGTTCGAGCCCCAGGCCCAGGCCTTGGAGTGTCTTCAAGCTAATCTGACCCAACCCGGCTGCCGGACGCACCGCGTCGCCCTGTGGAAGGCGCGGGCCATTGGATACATCACCCGCCGCCTAGGGAAGGATAGCGCTGCGGCTGTGATCGAGGTCGAGCAGGCCGCCGGCTTCGGCCCCGTCGCGCTGCGTCCGCTGGACGATTACGACTGGCCGGACGTCGATCTAATCATGGTCAACATCGGCAAGAGAGCGGGCGAGGTTCTGGAAGGGGCGATGAAGACCATCGCGCGCAGCCGGCCGGTGTTGTGGATAGACCGCGCCGACATGCGGCCAAGCCTGATGCTCGAACTCGCCCTCGTCTTTGGCCAGGAGGGTTATCGCCTCCTCGCCACGTCCGGCCGAACGGCGATCCTGGCTGCATCCGACGATCAGGACAAGGCCGTCCCGCCGGGCGCTGCGCTCGTCTCGGATGCGGACGGGGGGCGCTGGCTGACCTTCCGGCAAAAGGCCGGCGGGACGTCCCCGGAGACACGGCTGCTGCTCGACGACCAGGCGCTCCGCGTCGAGCAGATCGGTTACCGGGCCGACGCGGGAAGGGGCGCGCTGGCCGTCGTCCAGATCCCGGCGGGTTTTGATGCAACCCTTCCGCACTTCGTGCGGCGGCGGGACGGCGAGACGCCCGTCGAGGCCGGCGCTCTTGCCGAAACCGATCTTGACGCCCTGGCTAGGGAGCGCCTGAAGAAAGGCCGCTTCGCCGACGGGGTCTTCAAGTTTTCCGTGCCGGTGGAGTGGCTGGCGACAGGCACGGACGTGGTGGTGACCGTCCGGGAGGCCGGCGACAGCCGGGTGATCTTCCGACGCGATCTGCGCGAGATCGGGAACCTGGATGAGATCGAGGCCCGCTGGCCTCTTGAGCTTGTCGATCTGAAACCCCGCAAGCTGACGGTGCATCTGACGCGCCGCTCAGGGCCGCCCCTGACCGAAGAGCTCGACGGCTCGGTGGATCCAGGGCAGCTCGGTCCCGACATGGTCAACTGCTACATGAACCGCGGCGGCGGCGGGAACCCGGTCATCCGGGCGTTCGCCGGAGCGATCGGCGCGCGGACCTGCTACGCCGAGGATGGGCGTCGAGACGGCGTCTCGGTCGTGTGGGGCGTGCTGAGGGGAAGCAAGGACGTCATCGACCGCACGGCAGAGAAGGACGGCATCTTCTTCTACATCGACCACGCTTACTTCGACCGTGGGCACATGAAGAATTACAGGATCACCCGCAACAGGTTCGAGGCGGGCCGCATCCGCCGCTGCCCGCCCGACCGCATCCAGGCCTTGGGCGTCAAGCTCGAGCCATGGCGCCGGGGCGGCGACTACGTCCTGGTCTGCCCGCCGACCGACTACTTCATCAAGGCTCATGGTTGCGCCTCCTGGCTCAAGGACACCTTGGCCGAACTGAAGCAGTACACCGACCGCCAGATCATCGTGCGTGAGAAGCCCAGAGCCGGAGAGTCGGTTGTTCCCCTGGAAGAGGCGCTGGCGGGCGCCCACGCCCTGGTGACGCACTCTTCCAACGTCGCAGTGGAGGCCGTCATGGCCGGCACGGCCGTTTTCGTCAGCAACACCAGCGCCGCCGCGCCAGTGGGGCTGACCGATCTCAGCCTGATCGAGACGCCCGAATATCCGGATCGCGACCCATGGCTGGCCCACCTTGGCTATTCGCAATTCTCATTCAAGGAAATCAAGTATGGCGAGGCGTGGCGATTGCTCTTGGATTGGGAACAACGGGAATTCGTCTGAGCGCCATGAACAAGTCATATGATGGCGAGGGCGCTTTTTCTGCGGTGCGCGAGCGGTCGGCTCCGGGGTTCGACGCGCGCCGACGCCCTGGTGAAGGCATGGTGCTGATGGGAAGCCGTTTAGGGGCCATGGGCCGTCGGAAATATGTCTCGCTCAAGGCTGAGGCGCGGTAGGTCATGTCGAAACCTGTTTCCAAGACGTTCGGCGTGGTGACGACTTGCTCCCAGCAGGGGTGGGGCGAGTATGGCTCCAAGATGGTGAACGGATTTCTGAAACATTTTCCCGAAGACGTCAGGCTCTACCTTTATGTAGATTTCAAGAAGCCGATCGCGCACGAGCGCGTCATTGTGCGGAGCATCCCGGAACTCTGTGCGGACTTGGTCGCCTTCCAGGACGAAACGGCTAGGTTCGACTTCGCCCGGGGCGAACGCGTCTGTCACAGCGGGCACGAAGTGGCCTATGACGCCAGTCTGATCTGGAACGCCCGGAAGTTCAGCTTCAAGGTCTTCGTCGTGGAGCACGCGGTGCTGAACGCCGCCGAGGACGTGATGATCTGGCTAGATGCGGACTCCGTCGCCTTCGATGACGTTCCGCTCGAACTGCTCGATGCGACGATCCCCGCCGACTGCATGATCGGCTACCTTGGCCGTTCCTGGAAATACTCAGAGTGCGGCTACGTCGCCTACAACACAGCTCGTCCGCTGACGCGAAGGTTCGTCTCGTCGGTCGCCGGCATGTACCGCACGGGCGCGATCTATTCCCTCAAGGAGTGGCACGACAGCTATGTGTTCGACGTGGTGCGGCGCGAGTTCGAGACCCGGCTGGGCGCGCGAAGCTTCAACATTTCCAAGGATGTGGCCGATATCGACCATGTCTTCGTCAATTCCGAGATCGGACGACATGTCGACCACCTGAAGGGTGGGCGTAAGGCCGACGGCCACAGCCGGCCGGGCGACGTCGTTCGCCACGCGGACGTGGCGTATTGGGCCACTGTCGCGGGCAGCGCCGTCACGACCGCCGCCGCTGAGGCGAATGAACGGGAAGCGACGGGGGCTCAGGAGTAGGGGCGGTGTCTTTGGCGAAGGAAAAGACGCGGAAAGCCGGCGATGATGCGAAGGCGCCGTCGCTCGACGTGGATGGTCGCGTGATCGGGCTGGTCGGCTCTCGCCTGGTCGGATGGGCTCGCGATCGACTGCGCGCCGATGAGCCTGTCGTTGTCGAACTCGTCATCAACGGCGAGGTCGTGGGAAAGATCGCCGCCGATGGCCCACCTGTGGAGTCCTCGCCGTCGCCGGATTCGCCGCCCCCACCGGGGAACTGCTGGTTCAGCATCAGGATTCCTATTGAATACAGGACGGGCCGGGTCCTGAACCTTGATGTCCAGACCGAGGCGAGCCCGGCCGTGCTCGGGCCGTCGATTCAGACGCGGCTACATGGCGCCTTGAGCGGCAAGCTCGTGGACATCAGGGACGGCTATCTGCTTGGCTGGGCGTCGAACACGGTTGATCCTAGCGAACCTGTTGAGCTTGAGCTGCGGGTCGATGGGGCGCTGTGCAGCCGGTTCCTCGCGAACTTGCCGGCGACCAGCTCGAAGAAACGGCGCTTCGTCGAGGCGCTGCCGACGGACATCCGGGACGGCGAGATCCACCAAGTGTCGGTCTGTTGGGCTGGGGGACGGGATGCGCTGCCCGGCTCGCCCATAGCGTGGCGGGCTCCCGAGCCGGGTCCAGCGCGGCCGATCGCCCTGGACAAGCTCCCCGACCGCACGCCTTTGCGCAGCCGGCCCAAATATGTGTTGCCTCGCGCGGAGACCGTGGTCGCCGAGGCGCTGATCGCCCATGACGCCCTAATGGGCGTTCTGCCAGATGTGATGCGTGAGCAGCGTGAGCGCCTGCGCCGCGGATTGTTCCG
>Ga0299912_10004741_pt1 | contig 11147 bp, 12 predicted proteins | sample RVTome_2_FD_207667 | JGI IMG/M metagenome (GOLD analysis project Ga0299912, IMG submission 207667) | Soil microbial communities from uranium-contaminated site in the Upper Colorado River Basin, Wyoming, United States - RVT95D214 (version 2) ... | reverse complement strand
ATTACGACGAATCCGTTGAAGTTCACGTAATGGAAACGGATAAAGTTGAAAAACACATGAAAGCAACCGAAATTTTGGAACCATCAGATATGACTCTTGAGGATATGATGCACGATCTTTCGAAAGAAAACACAATGATCATAACGGAAACCGAAGCTGACGATTTTAATTTAGATGTTGGTGACGAGACTTTCGTGATGTTTTCTCTTGGAATTTCTTACCCCGATCTTGCAGATGCTCGCGATTTTAACGACGATAATGCAATTGAAGATGTCTATGTTGTAAGCTTAGAGGTTGTTGCTATTGTAAAAAAGTTCCAAGGATTTGCAACTGGTGAGATTATAGGCCAAGAGGAAGGTGTTTACAATATTTTTATTTCTTGGGAAACTTACGAAGAAGCTGCTAAAAATAATTTACCTGGTGGTAATACTGACATTATTTTTAGACAAAAAACAATTCCAGAATACGATGCTGGTATACCTAATTGGTTCAATTTTTCAGATGTATATCCAATTCTAAATACTATTGATGGGATTGATTATTATACAACGAGAATGGATTATATCAGTCCTACATACGATTTAATTCCAATGAATCCTTTTATAAACTTAACTACATCTGTAGTAGGTATCAGAACAAATTACAGCAACGAGTTCAAATCTGACTCTAATTTTGGAAGTCACAGACTCATAGAAAAATCGGACGATTATAATGGAACAACAATGGAGGAGCTTTTAAGCAATAAGTCTGCTAATGTATGCGTTGTAGATCAAACTTATGTTAATAATATGAAAGCATTTGATCCGACTTTCGGTATTAATTCTAATATAACAATTTTCCCTCAAGAGTTCACACTTTCGTATTTGACTTTACCAATGAATGTGTCGGCAATAAATGGAACGAAAGATCCATTTTTTTCTAGTGAAACTTTGATATACTTATCTGATAATAATTGTTTGAAACTAATAAGCAATAAAACATCGTTAGAAGCAATAATTACAGTGAATATGACATACACTCATTTAATTAATCCTTATAATATTACCTTCGAATCTATTGTCAACTCGACTATTGACAGTTTAAATTTAGAAGTTTTTAATTACTTCACAGGAAAATATGAAATGCTTGGATCCATTAATAGTACAACAGAAACAAATCACACTTTCACTTTCAATCAAAATATGCCGCCGTTTTCATATATAAATCAAACTACGGGTTTAATGAAGCTAAAGGTTATTGGCTATAATGTGACATACGACGACGATTTCAGCATTAATATCGATTGGGTAAACTTTTTAGTATACAAATCAACCAACAGTTTAATTACACCATATCTTTGGCCCCAGTATAAAGTAATTGGAATAATTGAAGATCCAAAATTATATCGAACTGAGAGGTATAGCTGGTTATCCGGTTTGCCATACGTTGATGTAGCTGAAACGGAAAACGCAGTTTATATCAACTACGAAAAGGCAAGAAATCAAGTATATATTCAATATAATGGGTCAATTAATAACGGAACAAACGACAAAATTACGCATGTTTTCATCCATTGTAAAACAATTGAAGATATATCTCTTACATTATCTAGCCTAAGATCTAACCTTCCTTCTAACTACACCGTAATTGATACAAAATCTAAGACTTTAGAGTTTAGAACATACGCATTTGACTGGTACATTTGGATTGAAGAAGGAGCCGATGACGAAGAGATTTTAGATGAATTAACCGAGTTCTTAGAAGAGAGAGGTTATGTTGTATTATTTGCTTTTACAAACTCTTATATAACTCAGATATTTGAGAGCATGATCGACCTCATTACATTGATTATGAACGGTATTTTAGTTTTTGCAATAATGATTGCAATGATAGGGTTGGCGCTTCATAGCCTTCTTTCAACAATGGCGCGTCGAAGGGAAATCGGAATGCTAAGATCGATAGGATTAAGCAAAAAGGGAGTAATAAGAACGATATCAGGCGAAACTATAATTATTTCTTTCTTAGGAACGATAATTGGTATATTAGCCGGTTTATTAACGGGAGTTCTAATGGTTTCGTCTATTCCAGATACAGGATTCTTAACCGTGACTCTAACTATTCCGTGGCTTACTATTGGAATTTTAGTATTAGTAACGTTAGCAACTGCAATCTTAAGTTCAAGATATCCGTCGAGATGGGCTGCCAATATAAATATAATTGACGCAGTAAGAACGAGGTAGGTGATTTAATAAATGGAATTAAATGCAAACAACAACGATATTATTGAAAAAAAAAGCAATTCTAAAGCAATAGAAAGGTTATTTCGAAAAACCAACGAAAACATTGATCCAAACTTAGTTTTAGACGTAAGAAACCTGACGAAAAATTACTTGGTTGGAAATTACACTGTCGCTGCGCTGAATAACGTGAGTCTTCAAGTTAAAAAAGGTGAATTAGTAGCTATTGTCGGTCCGTCTGGATCAGGTAAATCTACTCTCATGAACTGTCTTGGAGCATTGGATTTTCCCGATTCAGGAGAGATTATATATAACATTGATGGAAAGGGAGCTGGAAGCAATATTTCAAAAATGAAAAGTAGAGAGCACAAGGAAATGCGATTACATCAAATTGGGCTTATTTTTCAATTTTACAATCTTTTTCCTATTTTAACAGCGTACGAAAACGTTGAATTACCCATGCTTTTAGCAGGAAAAAGCCACGAACAATGCGAAGAAAGAGTTAAAATGCTACTTAAATCAGTAGGTTTGGGAGAACGGATGTATCATCGTCCAACCCAAATGTCAGGCGGAGAACAACAAAGAGTTACAATAGCAAGATCTCTTGCAAATGACCCTTTAATTTTATTAGCCGACGAACCAACTGGAGAATTAGATACTGATACAACAGCTCAAATCGTTAAAATATTTCTCGATTTAAAAAACGCGGGTCAGTCGATATTGATGGTTACGCATAATCACAGAGTTGCTGAAACTGCAGATAGATCAATTACGATAAGCGATGGAAAGATAACAGAAGAGCATAAAGGCGGTAAAAGTATTAGAGAAATTTGGTACGATTAAAAAAAGGAGGAATAAAAATATGAAACTTAAAAAAAAAGAAAAAGAAAGTAGTTTTGTAAACAATGACGATGGCCAATACAAACCCGATCCTAACTCAATGATTCACGTATTTGACTTAAAAAAAATATACAAAATGGGAGATGCAGAGGTTAGGGCTTTAGATGGAATTACGATGAAAGTACCAAGAGGTGAATTTGTGTCAGTTATGGGTCCATCCGGTTCTGGAAAAACTACACTTTTGAATATGATTGGAGCTCTTGATAATCCTTCTAGCGGTGCAGTTTTTATTAATGGTATAAATGTATCAAATATGAAAGAAGCGCAGCAAACGAATCTTAGATTACGAAATATAGGATTTATCTTTCAATTTTATAATCTTGTTCCAGTCCTTACCGCGTACGAGAACGTAGAACTTCCGTTAATTTTTGCAGAACAACCTGAAGAGGAAAGAACGAAAAGAGTAAAAAAGTTTCTTGAACTTGTAGGCTTGAAAGATAAAATGGATCACCTTCCAGCCGAGCTTTCTGGAGGCGAACAACAGAGAGTAGCAATAGCTCGTTCTCTAGCAAATGAACCGGCATTACTTATTGCAGACGAACCTACGGGAGAACTGGATACTAAAATGGGAAGAGAAATTATTAATATACTTCGCAGCCTTAACAAAGAATTAAATCAAACTATTTTAATGGTCACGCACGACCCTGTTGTAGGAAAATTAGCTGATAGACTTCTAAGAATGAGAGATGGAAAAATTATAAACGAAATAAAACTTAAATAAATTTTTTTTTACATTTTTCTTTTTTTTTTACAATTTAAATTAAAATCGTTACATAGGGATTTAGAAATGCCAAATTGATAATTCGCAAGTTCAATTTAAAGTCCTGTATGAAATTGTAAAGTTTTAAAATTTAAAAAAAAAAGAATTTGAATTATTGAGGGGGCTTAGCGCTAGGTCGAGATTCTGTTGCGGGTTTCCCATCAATACCCCAATGAGATTTTGGTATTTCATTAATAATTACTTCTACAGCTTGTTGGGGAATCCCTAAATCTACAAAAACTTTAGTCACTCCCGCAATCACTTTTTTGATGTTTTCTAAAGAAAATCCTTTCCATACATATATTTGAGCTAATGGCATATGAAAAACTCGTTTTTTATTATCAAGTTATAATAAAATTAATATTTTAATATACTTTAAAATATTCAATTTGTTTAAGTGAATTTGTTTAAACTCGAAAAAATCTTATCTTTTTAAGTAATTATTGTAAATATTTTACAAGGACGCCCTACTCCAGATTGTTCGATTTTTTCTTCGATTAGTTTTTGATTTAGTAGAAATTTTATTGTTTCTTTCAGCTTACCACCTCCAATTTTTGTTTTACTACTTAATTCTCTTGTACTAATTGGGCCATTCTCTTTAATAACATTGTAGACTAATTGAACTAATTCTGAACTACTAATCGTTATTTTTTTAACGACTGATTTAATATCAAGCCATTTTTTAGATTCCTTAGCATAAAATGGACCATAAAATCCATCAAAATGAAAGATTTCGTCGTCAATAAATAAAATAGTGTTAAAATAAATAGAATCTATTAAAATTAATCCATTATTAACAATAATATCGTTATACCTCATAAATTGGCAAGTTCTTTCTTCGGTTTGAATAATTGTTATTCCAATTCTTTTTAGAATATTAGTTATTTTATCAAAATAATCTGTTATTATTTCAAAATCTCTAATTGAAAAATATAGTAATAATTTAATTCCTCTCATATATGCATTATATAAAACAGGTTCTAGTTTTTTAATTAAGATAGGAGGCAAAGCTGACATGTAAATCTCATTTGTAGCGTTATTAATTAGTTTAAAATAATTTTCAACTGCTAAATTAATATCCGAGTAATGATAAAAGTTAATATCTTTAACACAAACTCCTTTAACACTCTCTTGGATCTTTATATTTTCATCAATTTTTTCGATTTGTTTTTTAAAATCTTTTACTTTTTCATTTAACACTTCGTTTAAAGCCACTTTAGGATCGATTCTATAGTATTTTTTATTTTTATCACTTTTAGAAGAAAACAATAATCCCATTTCTTCTAAAACCGAAAGATTGTAACTTACTTGAGAGTAAGAAAAATTGAACTTTTCCTTAATCTCGTTTATTGTTCCGGTTCGATTATTTAATATGTATTCGTAGATCTGGATTTGAAGATCTGAAAGTCCTATCTCTTTTAAATAAAACAGATATTCTTTCAACATAATTGAATTTAGTGTTTTAAGTGTTCTAAATAATTTGTGACAAAAAAAAAAATTTATTTCTAATTTATATTGGTTTTTAATTAATTCAATTCTATTTATAAATTAATATAAAAATTTAATTTATAAAATAATAAAATTAGTGTGAAAAAATGGCGCAATGTAAAGAATGTGAATTTTATAAACCTATTGACACCGTAAAAGGCGATTGTTTTGGACACGAGGTTCCAGGAAATCTTGACACGTCTAAGTGTCCTGCGAATGCGTTTAAACCTAGGGCTACGACTACAACAAAGAAAAAATCAAAAAAATAAACGAACTTTAGAAATATAAAAAAGGTTGAAAAAAATGGTTGAAATTAACAAAAAATCGTTAATATTTGGAATAATTTTAGGCTTTTTATCGTGGTTGTGGGCTTTTATTATTGTTGGCTCAGCAGTTTACGATTTTATTGCGAACAAACCAATTGAAAATCCTAACTTAGGTGTATATATAACAATGTTAATCGTAAATGTAATAGTCTCGATTGTCGTAGCTTCGCTTTATTTATGGAAATACGAGCAAAACAATCCAATAATACCGGACAAATGGGCTATGGATGCTATAGTTTTAGGCGTAATCATATGTGCTATGAATTTTTTATTAGATGTCCTTTTCTTTGGCGTTTTTGCGCAAAAGAATTTAATATCGTATTTCTTTCTTGAAACTACAACCGGATACTTTTATCCTTTGATAATTCTTATGACATTATTATTAGCCTATTTAATTTACGGTAGAAAAAAGCAATAATTTGAGTTTTAAAAATTTTTTTTAATTTTATTTTTCTTAATTTTAAGATTTATATTTTAATTGATAACATGTTTTAATTGATACCATAATTCTGAATATTATAATCTATGTTGTGAATTATAATGGTAAAAATAAATTCTAAATCTTTAATAATCGCAATTATTTTTGGCGTTGATTCGTGGTTTTGGTCGTTTTTTATTGTAGGGCGTGTTTTTATAGATTTTGAGACGGGAGATCAAATTAAAAGCCCTAATTTTACTTTTTATGCGATTTTATTAATTTTAAATGTAATTATATCTTTATTTTTCTTTACAATATATCTTTGGAAGTACGAGAGGGAAAATCCGATAATAATAGATAGGTGGGCACTTGATGCTATAATTTTTGGATGTATAATTTCTGGTATGAGATTCTTCTTAGATTGCTTGGTTTTTGGTTTAATATTCAGTTTTAATTTAAGGTTATATTTTTGGATTAAATCCTTATCTGGATACATCTATCCTGCAATTATTTTTGAAATATTAATACTTGCTTATTTTATTTATAGAAAAAAAAATGATAGATAAAAAGAAAATAAGAAAATAAAGCGTTTTTTAATTGCGTTTGTTTGGATTGGTTTTTACGAGCTTTTTAAACGATTCAGCTTCAAGATCTTGGTACATTTCTAGTTCGTCTTTTAAAAAATCCTTCAACGCGATTCTTATTGTTTCAGATCTCGAAGGATAAACACCAAGATCGTTCAAAATTTGGATAGCTTCTAAATATTTTTCTGGTAGATTAATTGTGATTATTTTCATATTAATCTTTAAAATTATTAATTTATCATTAAATATGTTATAATTTAATTTGTCGGGCTCTATATAAATTGAACGTATTAAACATCCTCTATATTAACTCGTTAATTTTACACGAATAAAAGATGTCAATTGGATATTAACGCCTAAACAATTAACGGATTAATATTTGATTAAAAAACAATAATACCAAAAAAAAAACTAATAAAGAGAATTTAACGATTTTAGGTGTAATATTAACGAAAAAGAAGATGTGTAAAGATCTGAATGGCTAATCTCTGTAATATCTTTCATATAAACAAGTTTAAAATTCTCTTCTCTTTTTAAATAGGTTATTCCTCTCATCTTATGCTCTTTATCGAAAAACGCATCGATTTTTAAAGCGTTCTTCTTGAGTTTTGCGGGGAATTCCGGCATCATGTTAAACGAAAAAATTAAGTCGGGATCAGACTGTTTATTCCCTTTAAGAACAAACAAAATATTTGGTTCCACGATAGCAACGTAACTTTCTAACGAGTGAAAATAATCGTCAATTTTTACCGGTATATTTGTTTTTTCTTCGAGTTCAAAAGCGTTACAATCGCTTATTTTTGGAAATAAGAACTTCTCTTTTCCTCGAAACGCTAAACTCATTTCGTTTGCGTTAAGATATTTTTTGAATATAGGATCCTCCTTTTCTAAGAGAAACTTTTCTGTCAAAGGAGTTGATTTAACGTAAATTATTAAAGATCCAGAAGCCATTAAATTAATTTTCTGATAATAACTCTTAAAAATTGGATTATAGGGAATATTTATTATTTCTTTAGAACCACCTAATCCCATTTGTGCCAAAACATTCGATGGAATCTGACTTGTTAACGTAAACAATAAAAGACTCCTAAAATCTTCTAGTTCAATAAAGTTTTCAAAATTTTTAAAATACTCTTGAACTTTATTAATTATTTCTTTTAATTCGCTTGACATATATATTCTACTCTTACAATTAATTAATTCATCCTATTTTAAATAGTTTGATAGAAAATCTTTTAGAGCGTTCTTAACGTCCGAAGTTATGTGATGCTCAATATCGCAAGAAATTTTGTCTATTGCTTTTTTGTCTTTAATTTTCAGCACATTTTCGAAAAAAAAGCGTAATAATTCGTGGGTTTCGTTCAATTGTTTCGCAATTCTTTTTCCTTTTTCCGTTAATCTAATAGATTTTCGCGGTGTCCAATCAATTAAACTAGCTTGTGCGAGTTTATCTAGCATTCCGGAAACGCTTGCAGGTTTTACTTTTAAAATTTCAGCAAGTTCTTTGTTCGAGACCCATCCTCCTCTCTTTTTGCGAGAAATCATGTATATTTCGTCCAAATATTTTTGATAACTCTCGGGGATTTCTTCTTGATTTCCTGTGCTATTGTCGTTTTTGAACATTGCCAATTTAAGCAGTAAAAAATCCTTTTATATTTCAGTTTTAAAGTTAAAACTAAATTAATGTATATAATTTTTCGAACGATAAAGAATTAATATCGTTGTAGACTTTTAAATCAATTTAAAATCTAATGGTTGTTTAACAGATTTTTGTTTCGCGTTTTCTAGTAAAAATTCCCCTTTTTAATCCATTTGTTTGAATTAAATATTTTAAAACTAACACAATACAATTTTTTATAAATATTTTAAATAAACTGTTCGAATGAGTTAACTATAAATTTTATTTTCTGATAATAATATTTAATATAAAATATATAATATTAAGTATAACGAACTCATGATATTTAAGAGGTGAGTCAAATAGCTGAATTTTATGTGCTCGAAATATATATATTATTTTTTATGGCAATAATTATGTTTATAACAAGTATTGGAATATTGTATTTAGGTCATAAAAAAGGCACACCTAATGCGATTTTATGGGCTCTTTTTACCTTCAGTAGAGGCTTACATTGGCTTGTTGAATGCGTTTCAGATTATTACGAAGAGATCTTGAATGAAGAAATGTTTATTTTTAGTCAACTTGAGTTATTCATGGCTTTTATTTCATCTTTTATTCTTCTTGCTGCGTGTATCGAATATAACGGCATGATTCGCCGTAGTATGGGAAAAATTATTGCTGTTTTATCGTCTATATTTCCTCTCGCTTTTATACTCTCGATTAATGAAGAAACATTAAATGAGATTGAAGATATCTTCATAGTCAAGGGAGATATAGTTTCAACTGAACTTTTTCGGTTTCTTTACGGATTTGTTTTACCTATCATTTCTATAGTTGCTCTTATTATCACTTTTTTGTATTACTATTCTCAAACCAAAAAAGGTAAAATATTCTATAATCCTAAATTCCTGACAACGCCATTGATTTTAATTATACTTATATCTATATTTTCAATCTTTGAGGGTTTTGATTATTTCGAGGATCAAGAACTTGAGTTAGTTTTTATAGGTCTTCGTGGCATTAGTTTATCATTGTTCATAGTTCTGCCTTTAGTTATCGTGTTTACGTACGATTTGGGATTACAAAAATTTCTGATTATTGAACATTCCGGTCTACCAATGTTAGTCTATAGTTTTGAAACTAAATCCGCTTCAACGGATAACCTATCTTTTTTAACCTCGGGATTTTTAACTGCAATATTGGGATTTTCCGAAGAACTTTCTCAAAAGGAAGACCGTTTTTTATCCATTCAAACCCATTATCTTTATTATGTCATTACAAAAACCGAAACAAAAATATACGCACTTCAATCGATATTAAAAAACAAATATTTAGAAAATCAGTTTTTTCAAGCTGCAAAACAGATTGACAAATCGATCGCTAACGTGAGGATAAATACGGAATTTAACACAAACCAATTGAAGGAAATAATCGACACTCATTTTTCGGCATTCTTTTAGAGCGATGTATTAATTGAATTTAAAAAAAATCTCAATTTTAGTCAACTTTATATTCAAGAGGATTGTTAATTCCCATCTTTTTAGCTATTCTTAAAATAAATTTCTTCCTTTGATTGCTAATTAAGTCAAGGATAACAATTGTTGGCAATATTGCTAAAGTCCCGTATATTGGAATTGGAATAACCATGAATATCTCGAGCCAATAATCTGAAGAAGATTTTCCTAATGCTCCAATATCGCTCAAGAAATTTGTAATTAATAAATAAAAAGAGAAGATAACACCAATACCGGCAAAGCCCTTAAGGAAGTATAGATACCAGCCTCCTACGCTTCTAATTTCAATAAAATCATCCGTATCCTTTACCTTTTTCATATTCGAATATCCTATACCTGCATCGTTAAGGAACCACGATCCCGCGAAAATACCAGTAATTGGACCTAAGATCAGAATTGCTATGACTAAAAATGCCCAAAAAGTCGTTTCAGGCGGACCCCTAGCAATCATTTCAGAAGTTAAAAGATATTTAGATAATATTGGTGTCAAGACTATCGCAAAATTAAAGGCCATTAAAGTTGGAAAAAATCCTCGAAAATTTTTCTTAAATTTTTCTGGTCGCTGTCTTTGATTTATGCCGTATACCATTTTATGTCCGATTAAGTATTTGTGAACAAATAGATAAATTGGCGCGGTTACGTAGCCAAAAGAAATACCGAAAAGTATAACTAAAATTAAAGCTAAATACATAAGAATTGTTATTTGAATACCTCTGTAAGTTCCAGGTACTATTGTTGTAAAGGGGATATCTCTCTCCGGTTGAAGAATTGCTGGCATCAACGCCACTATACAATAAATAATTAAGCAAACAATTGGAATTTTATATCGCATATTTCAATCAAATTATTTAACTATTTATTTTAGATTAATAATTAAATTATATAGAAAATTAAATTAATTTTTTGTTGTTGCATAGTATGGAAAAAAAATTTATTGGTACATTATTCTTAGTAGTTGGAAACTCAGGTTCAGGGAAAGATTCAATAATTTATGGTGTTGAGGAAAAATATCCTAAAAATTTAAAGAAAGTACGCATAGTTAAAAGATATATTACAAGACCACCAGATGAAACAGAGAAAAATTATTCTATAACACCAGATCAATTTAAAAAGATGGAAAGAAAAAGAAAATTTGCTTTAAGCTGGCACATTTATCAATTAGATTACGGAGTATCTATAGAAATTGACGATTGGTTAAAGGAAGGTTATCCAGTTTTGGTTAACGTGAGCAGAACAATTATTAATGAAGCTAAAGAAAAATATGAAAACATTAAAGTTGTATTTATTAACGTCCCTTACGAAATATCTCTGGAACGAGTA
>Ga0299912_10004740_pt1 | contig 11149 bp, 10 predicted proteins | sample RVTome_2_FD_207667 | JGI IMG/M metagenome (GOLD analysis project Ga0299912, IMG submission 207667) | Soil microbial communities from uranium-contaminated site in the Upper Colorado River Basin, Wyoming, United States - RVT95D214 (version 2) ... | reverse complement strand
CCGCCTGTGTATGGCTGATTGAAACGGTGTTGAAAAAACAACCCGGCGTCAAACATGCGCGCATCAACATGACCACGCGGCGTTTGGTGTTGAAATGGGATGCAAGCGCCGTCAGCGCCGACACCCTGGCGCATATCGTTACAAGCTTGGGCTATCGGTTGGCCCCCTATGATCCCAGCTTGCTTTCCGCCGAAACCGAGCGCCGCGAAAAGCAATTGCTCCGCGCCATGGTGGTGGCGGGGTTCGCGGCGGGCAACGTCATGCTGTTTTCCGTTTCGGTGTGGGCCGGACACGCCACCGGCATGGGGGAATTCACCCGCGGCATGATGCATTGGCTGTCGGCGCTGATCGCCCTGCCCGCCATTGCCTATAGCGCACGCCCGTTTTTCCACTCCGCCCTCACTGCGCTTAAGGCCCGACGCACCAATATGGATGTCCCCATATCGTTGGCGGTCATCCTGGCTTCATCCATGAGTTTGGTGGAAACCGTGCGCATGAGCGAACACGTGTATTTCGACAGCGCCATATCGTTGGTGTTTTTTCTGTTGATCGGCCGCTACTTGGACAGCCGCGCCCGCGGACGGGCGCGTGCGGCAGGTGAAAACCTGATGGGGCTGCGCGCCCGCGCCGTCACCATTGTCTTGGACGATGGCCGTTGCGAAGTCGCGCCGCCGCAAAAACTTAAAGCCGACATGCGGTTCTTGGTGGCTGCGGGTGAGCGCATCGCCGCCGACGGCCAAGTGCTGAGCGGCGAAAGCGACATCGACACGCAACTGATCAATGGCGAAAGCGTGCCGGAACGCGCGGCCCCGGGAACACAGGTCTTTGCCGGCACCTTGAACCTTTCCGGCCCCATGACCATCCGCGTTACGGCGGTGGGCGAAGATACGCTGCTCAGCGAAATCGTGCGCCTGATGGAAGCTGCCGAAAACGCCCGCGCCAAGTACGTGGCCCTAGCCGATCGCGTGGCCAGACTGTACGCGCCGGTGGTGCATACTTTGGCTGCGGCGGCATTTTTGGGCTGGTGGTCGGTGGGGGGCATGGCCTGGCAAGAGGCGCTGATGATCGCCATCGCGGTACTCATCATCACCTGCCCCTGCGCGCTGGCCCTGGCTGTTCCCGCCGTGCAAGTCGTCGCGGGCGGCAGGCTGATGCAACGCGGCATGCTGATGAAGACCGGCACGGCGCTGGAACGTCTGGCGACGGCGGACGTCTGCGCGTTCGACAAAACCGGCACCTTGACCCAGGGACGCCCCATCTGGATCAATAAAGACGCTCTGGCCGAAGACGACGTGCGTCTCGCCGCCAGTCTGGCCGCCGTCAGCAAACACCCGTTGTCGCGCGCGTTGACCCGCGAGGTAGCGGGCGTCGCCGCCGCCGAAGGGGTCGAAGATATCCCCGGTTTGGGCCTTAAACTCGCCACGCCAAATGGTGAAATCCGCCTAGGCCGACGCGAATGGTGCGGCGCAGAAGGCGCACCCTCAAGCGCCGAGGCCGAACTGTGGCTGGCGCGCCCCGGCGTCGCTCCGGTGCGGTTTGTCTTCACCGACCAACTCCGCATCGATGCACGCGATACCGTCGCCGAACTCAAACGCAGGGGACTGCAAGTCCTGCTGCTGTCGGGCGACCGCGCCCCTGCGGTCGAAGCCGCAGCCGAAAATGCGGGCATCAATGATTGGCACGCAGGCCTCAGCCCCGCCGCCAAGGTGAAGATGCTTGAAGATTTAAGCGCCCAAGGCCATCGTGTGCTGATGGTCGGCGACGGACTCAACGACGCGCCCGCCTTGGCCGCCGCGCACGTATCGCTATCGCCGTCCAGCGCCGCCGACGTCAGCCAGACTCACGCCGACATTGTGTTTCAAGGCGCTCGGCTGGGACCGGTGGTCGAAGCGTTGGATGTCGCCAAACGCGCCGACCGGATCATCAAACAAAACCTAGCCCTGTCGCTGGCCTACAACGCGCTGACCATCCCCATGGCGTTGGCGGGCATGGTCACGCCGTTGGTGGCGGCCATCGCCATGTCGTCGTCGTCGATCTTGGTCATTTCCAACGCGTTGCGCCTTGGCCTTGGGCGGGGATTTTCGCTCAGCCGCAAAACCGATACGACAACCTTGAAGCCCGTTCCCCCGGCGAAACCCGACGCCCAAACGAAGGAAGTTCGCGCATGACCGTCTTGGTTTACCTCATTCCCCTTGCGTTGCTGTTGGGCCTGGGCGCGCTGTTTGCATTTTTATGGGCGCTAAAATCCGGCCAGTACGAAGACTTGGAAGGCGAAGCCTCGCGCATCCTGTTCGACGAAGACCAACCGCCACCCGCCGCGAAACAGCCACAGCCCCCTGCGGAAGAGAAACCTAAAGATCAATGATCCCGAATGCGTCGCCTACTTTTCTTTCAGATGAGTCCAGCCATAAAAAAGGCCCCCCGATGGGAGGCCCTTTTTTTGGCGGACAGGGAGGGATTGCTCGGGGCTTCGCCCCTCGTCCCTTCGGGACCGGCGCGGGCGCGCCGTCGTTCGCCCGAACGGGCTCACCGAACCCTCTGCTCGGGTTCGAACCGCACGGACCACAATTACAAAAAGCCCCCCGCCGTTGGCGGGGGGCTTTTTGTAATGGCGGACAGGGAGGGATTCGAACCCTCGGTACGGAATTAACCCGTACGACGGATTAGCAATCCGTTGGTTTCAGCCACTCACCCACCTGTCCACAAGTGCTTTGGCGGCTTTGAACGCCCCCTTCATAGACGGGCTTGGAGCCTTGATCAAGAACGTTTTCAAGCCTTGTCAGACCTTAGGCTTTGCCGCCTACCCCGCCGCGCTCGCTGCCGCCCCGCCTACAGCCTGGGCCACGGCATAAGATACCAGACCGCCGGTAAGCGTTTTAAGCTCTACGGGCATGGTTTCAAACACACAATGGCTATGCCCTGCGGCGACGAAAATCTTGTCAAAACGCTTCAAGCTCGCGTCGATGGTAATGGGCAGCTTGGCGATCAGCCCCACCGGGGCAATGCCGCCACACACTCCGCCGGGATCAAAGCCCGTCACCGCGCGCACCAAATCGGCGGGCGGACGCACCACTTGGCCTTGCAGGTTGAAGATGCGCGGCAATTGAGCCTCGCTGCATTGCCGGTCGCCCGCCATCAGCGCCAGCACATAACGGTTGCCCACGGTGAAGACTAACGATTTGACGATCGCGCCTTGCTCGACGCCCAAAGCCTGGGCGGCATCTGCGGCGCTGCGCACGGTTTGTGCAAGCTCGATAACCTTGTCGCCCACGCTTGCGTTCACCAACGCCTGGCGCACCCGTTTAACGGAGTCTTTGTCGAGATTAGCCATTTGGTACGTCCATCCCCCTTTTGACGGCTTCGCGTTCGCTCAACTTATCATACCAGTTTTTTACATGGCAAAAATCGTTGATGTCGCAGGGATGCCAGCCAAAGCGCGCCACCCACGGATAGGTTGCGATATCGGCGATGGAATATTCATCCCCCGCCAAATATGGCGTCTCGCCCAAACGTTTGTCCAGCACGCCGTATAGGCGCAGCATTTCTGACCTGAAACGTTCTTTGGCGTAAGGCACGTCTTCTTTGGCGAACTTCCAAAAATGATGGACTTGGCCGAAAATCGGCCCCACCCCGCCCATTTGCAGCATCAGCCATTGCAGCGCCGCATAGCGCTTAGCCCCCGATGCGGGCAGCAAGGGGCTTTTCGTTTTTTCCGCCAGATAAATCAAGATCGCGCCGGATTCAAACACCGCCAAGGGCGCGCCTCCGGGGCCTTCTTGATCAACGATCGCGGGAATCTTGTTGTTGGGGTTGATGGCCAAAAACTCGGGCGTGAACTGCTGGTTTTGGGTGATGTCGATGGGGTGGACGGTATATTCCAGCCCCAACTCTTCCAGCATGATGGAAACCTTGCGCCCGTTGGGCGTACCCCAGGTATACAGATCGATCATCTTGGCCTCCGACTCGAACACCCCCATAGGCGATAGATTAAGGGATTGAAGGCTGAGGGCAAGGGGGGGCTTCGCGTCGTAATAACCCTATCAGCGATTCTAGTAACCGTTCTGTTCGCGCAATGAATTTACTCCTCCAGAGTAATCACTATGAATACCAAATATAATCACCATAAGAATAAATAATCACCATGGATACCTAACCATATGAAAACATTTGATTTTGCCCCAGTACTTGTCAGCATCAACGACTGAGACTTTCAATTTTGTTATCTTTAGAAAGGATGCTGACATGATAAAAGAACCAAATCCGCGAGTTACCGTGCGACTGTACCAAGGGGCCGGGCTTTCGTTGCTTGATGTCTATTTGGTTCAAACGCTTGATGGCCGTCGCTGGGCAGTTCCGTTCCCACAGGATTATGTGGATAATCCGGACCTTTCGGCCGCTGTTCAGCTAAAGCCAGAGTATCTAATAGAGGATCCGAGGCGCGATCACGCTGGGCGTCGTGGGTTTGCCTATCAGGAGATATGGACCACTCCATAACAAAAATAGCCAAAGCCTCCAGCACTTCGGAGCAATAGAAGTGACCCGAAAGCGAGATGCTCTTCCTGCGGAAATAAAAACAAATTGACGACACCGCCCCACGGGTGACAAAAAACCCGGCCTCTTTCGAGACCGGGTTTTTAACTTTAGCCGGGCAAGATGGATCAGTTATCCAGCTTATCTTTAAGCAGTTTATTCACCTGCCCCGGATTGGCCTTGCCGCCCGTCGATTTCATCACCTGGCCGACGAACCAGCCCAAGATCTTTTCGTTGCCGCCTTTGTATTGGGCGACCTGAGTGGGGCCGGCGGCAATCGCCGCATCCACGGCGGCTTCGATGGCGCCGGTATCGGTGATCTGCTTGAGACCCTTGTCTTCGACGATCTTGTCGGGCGCATCGCCGGTTTCGAGCATCAGGTCGAACACTTCCTTGGCGATCTTGGTCGAGATCGTATCGTCGGCGATCAAATCGAGCAGCTTGCCCAAATCCGCCGCCGAGATGGGGCTTTCGGTGATGCTTAAGCCCCGATCCGAAAGCACGGCGAACAGGTTGTTGATCACCCAGTTGGCCGCCATTTTGGCGTCGCGGCCCCGTTCTTCCATGGCGACGACGGCTTCGAAATAGGTCGCGGTGTCTTTTTCCGCCACCAAAACGCCCGCGTCATAAGGCGATAGGCCGAACTCGCCCACGTAGCGCGCTTTGCGTTCGTCGGGCAGTTCCGGCAGCGTCGCTTTAATCTCGGCCACCAAAGCATCGTCAAATACCAGCGGCAACAAGTCCGGGTCGGGGAAATAGCGGTAATCGTGCGCGTGTTCCTTGGAGCGCATGGAGCGCGTCACGCCCTTTTGGCTATCGAACAGGCGCGTTTCCTGCACCACTTCGCCGCCGTTGTCGTAAACCTCGACCTGGCGCTGGGCTTCGTATTCAATGGCCTGCATGGCGAAGCGCACCGAGTTGACGTTCTTGGTTTCGGCGCGCGTGCGCAGTTCGGTCGAACCCACCGGGCGCACCGACACGTTGACGTCACAACGCATCGAGCCTTGATCCATATTGCCGTCGCAGGTTTCCAGATAACGCACGATGGAGCGCAGTTTGCGCAAATACGCGCCCGCTTCTTCGGGGCTGCGCATGTCGGGCTTGGAAACGATTTCCATCAACGCCACGCCGGTGCGGTTCAAATCGATGAACGTGCGCGTGGGGTCTTGGTCGTGCAGCGATTTGCCGGCGTCCTGTTCTAAGTGCAAGCGTTCGATGCCCACCGCGCGGCTTGAACCGTCGGGCATGTCCAAGATCACCGTGCCCTCGCCCACGATGGGCTGGTCGGCCTGGCTGATCTGATAACCCTGCGGCAGGTCGGCGTAGAAGTAGTTTTTGCGCGCGAACACCGATTTGGCGTTGATCTTCGCTTTGAGCCCCAAGCCGGTCTTGATGGCCTGACGCACACACTGTTCGTTGATGACCGGCAACATGCCGGGCATGGCCGCATCGACCAGCGACACCTGGGTATTAGGTTCGGACCCGAAATCGGTGGCCGCGCCGGAAAACAGTTTGGCGTTGGAAATCACCTGACAGTGGACTTCCAAGCCGATGACCACTTCCCAATCGTTCGTTTCGCCTTTGATCACGTAACTCATGGCTCAGTCCTCCGCCCCGTGATGAAAGGGGAAAGCCGCAGCACTTTCCATCACAGCGGCGACGCGCAAAAGCGTTTCTTCATCAAATGCGCGCCCGATCAGTTGCAGGCCCAGCGGCAGGCCGTCCTTGGAAAGCCCCGCCGGAACCGAAATGCCGGGCAGACCCGCCAGCGACGTCGGCACGGTGAACACGTCGTTTAGATACATCGCCACCGGGTCTTCTTGCTTTTCGCCCAACGGAAAAGCCGCCGATGGCGCGGTGGGAGTCAAGATTACGTCCACGTCTTTAAACGCGGTTTTGAAATCGTTGGCGATCAAGGAGCGAACCCGTTGCGCTTTGATGTAATAAGCATCGTAATAGCCCGAACTCAGCACATAGGTGCCGATCAGGATGCGGCGCTGCACTTCTTCGCCGAAGCCTTCGCCGCGCGTGTTCATGTACATGTCGTCCAGGCTATCGCCCGGAACCCTAAGGCCGTACCGCACGCCGTCATAACGCGCCAAGTTGGCCGACGCTTCGGCGGGGGCGACGATGTAATAGGTCGCCAGCGCATACTTGGTGTGCGGCAGGGAAATCTCTTTGATCTTCGCGCCCGAAGCCTTGAGCCATTCCTGTCCCTTGTTCCACAGCGCCTGGATTTCCGGGTCCATGCCATCCATCGAGTATTCTTTGGGGATGCCCACGTTAAGGCCGCGAATGTCGCCCGTCAGCGCCGCTTCAAAGTTCGGCACGGCGATGGGAGCGGAAGTCGAATCTTTGGGATCATGCCCCGCCATCGCGCCCAGCATGATGGCGGCGTCGCGCACGGTTTTGGTCATCGGACCAGCCTGATCGAGCGAGCTGGCGAACGCCACCACGCCCCAGCGCGAACAGCGCCCATAGGTGGGCTTGAGCCCGGTAATGCCGCAAAAGCTGGCCGGCTGGCGGATGGAGCCGCCGGTATCGGTGCCGGTCGCGGCCATAGCCAGACCCGCAGCCACCGCCGCAGCCGAGCCGCCGGAACTGCCGCCCGGCGCCAGATCCTTGCCCACGTTGGCGCCGCTTTTGGCTTTCCACGGGTTTTTCACCGGGCCGTAATACGACGTGATATTGGCCGAGCCCATGGCGAATTCGTCCAGGTTGGTCTTGCCCAGCATCACCGCGCCCGCGCTGCGCAAGTTGGCCGACACGGTCGATTCATAGGGTGGCACAAAACCGTCGAGAATATGGCTCGCCGCCGTGGTCAGCACGCCCTCGGTGCAAAACAGGTCTTTCATGGCGATGGGCAGGCCATCCATAGCGCCGGTGGCCGAACCCTTGGCGCGGCGGTCGTCGGATTCGCGCGCGCGTTCCAACGCCACTTCCGGCGTTTCGGTGATGTAGGCGTTCAAATCGCGCCCCGCCTGAACCGCCTTGATGTAGGCCTCGGCCAATTCGGTGGCGGAAAAGTCCTTTTTGGCCAGGCCATCGCGGGCTTCGGCAAGGGTGAATGTGGTGAGATCGGCCATGAGTTACTCCACCACCTTAGGCACGGCGAAAAAGCCGTCTTCGGCGTCCGGCGCGTTTTTCAACACCGCATCGCGGCAATTGCCGTCGGTGACCACATCCCGGCGTTGCGGCAGATCCATGGCGGCGACCGAAGCCATCGGCTCCACACCGTCGGTGTTCAATTCCTGCAATTGCTCAATCCAGCCCATGATGGTGGAAAGCTCGCCCGCAAGCGGCTCCAACTTGTCATCGTTTACGCGAATGCGCGCCAGATAGGCGATGTTCTTCACGGTGTCCTTATCGAGGGACATGAGGAGGCGCCTCCCGCCGGGGGTTGACAGATAAAGAAGAGCGCGGAAAGTACCACCCACGCCCACGCTTCGCAAGCGGTCAAGTCCATAAATCACCCGTAAATCAGCGGCGAAATTCGGGCCTTATTCGCGCTTGGCGAATAGAGTCCCCCAGGCTTCGTCCGTCCAACTGGCGATTGAGGTTTCCAGGGCCGTTTTCAAGGCCTCCTTAACCGAAGCGGCCTGATACGCTTGCACCTTGGGCGGCAGGGCATAGTTCGGCAACGAATGTCCCTCGAACGTCATTTTTCCGGTCTTGGGGTGATATAGATAGCTGGTGGAAAGATATTCCTCCATGCCATCGCCGATGGATCGCACATCAAGGCCAATGAGATGCAGCCCCTTTTTTTCATCGACCGGGGCTTCGGTCAAAAACATATGGCCGTAAAACAACGCCGCCCCCTTGGGACTGGCGCAGCGAAACCGCACTTCATAATCCGCCGTCTCAAAACTGCCGCCCTCCACATCGGATTTGCGCTCGAAACGAAACCGATAATCGCAAGCAACGCCGCCAGCGACATCTTCACTGGAATAAGAGCCGAAGAATTGCTCCGCTAGGGCGCCATCAACCACCGCCACCAAATGCTGGTTTGAAACAAAACCCAGCGTCACGCCGTCTTTGTTGACCGCCACCCAGTCGCCGTCCGCGGACACGCCAATGGCGCGCACGCGATCCCCCGCCTTCAGCCCCTCAAGCCGTTTGAACTGGGTGCCGGGACCGCCGCGCACATTCAGATCCGAGGTAACCTCATAAAGCCCCTTTTTGGGCATAACTTCATGGTCCATAACCGAAATGGTTACGGGCTTATCCAACTGCTCGATCGGGATTTCGCCGGGCATGGAAACGGGCGGGGCGTTTTCATGAAGGTCTTCTTCCAAAGGCATTTCCGATTCCAGCGGCGCTTCTTGCGCCCGCCCAGGCGCGCCCCAAGCGAAGATAGCCGCCGCCATCATCACCGCAAATACCACCAAAACCCGGGCCATGCCATTTTGCATGCTTAATATGTGCACGCACATTTCTTCCGTGGCAAGAGGCGGCCCTAAAGGTTAATGTACGTCATGGCACTCATGGAACTTCAAGATATCCCTTCGCAGCTCACCCGCGGGCAACGGCTGATGGGCCTGGATTTGGGCAGTAAAACCATCGGTTTGGCGCTTTCCGACGTCATGCTTTCGGTGGCGAGCCCATTGGAAACCGTCCGCCGCAGCAAATTTACCCAAGATGCCCAGCGCCTGATCGAGCTGATCCAAGAACACGATGTCGGCGCGCTGGTGCTGGGTATGCCCTATGAAATGGACGGCAGCGAAGGCAAACGTTGCCAATCCACCCGCGATTTTGCCATCAACTTCAAAAAGTTACGCGACATGCCCATTTCATATTGGGATGAACGGCTGTCCACCTCGGCGGTCGAGCGCATGTTGGTGAATGACGTGGACATGACCCGCAAACGCCGTGGCGAAGTGGTGGACAAACTAGCCGCCGCCTACATCTTACAGGGCGCGCTGGACGCGCTGGCGCACTTAAACCGAAGCTGAGAGCCCCCCTATGCTCACCACCGTCACCGCCCTTACCCCGGTATTTTTGCTGATCGTGCTGGGATACGCGATCAAGCGGCGGCGCTGGGTGGATGATGCGTTCTGGCCCCCTGCCGAGCGCATGACCTATTATCTGTTTTTCCCCGCCCTGCTGATTAGCGCAGGAATGCGCGCGGATTTAGGCGGCGAACAAGTGTGGCCCATGGCCCTGTCGCTGTTTTCCGCCACCTTCATCGTCGCCCTGGCGGCCATCGCCTTAAAACCGGTATTGGGGTTGAAGGATGCCGCTTTCACCTCGTTTTTCCAGGGCGCCATCCGCCCCAACACCTATGTCGGCGTGTCCGTCGCATTATTGATGTACGGCAACGCGGGCGTGGCGCTGCTGTCCATCGCGATTTTGGCCGTGGTGCCGATGGTCAACCTGATCGCGGTTTCCGTCATGGTGCGCTGGGGCGATGCCCACGCCGAGGCGCGCACGCCACAAAAAGCGGCGCTGGAAATCGCCCGCAATCCGCTGGTGCTGGCGTGCCTGATCGGATTCGGCCTGAACGCAATCGGAATAAGTATGCCGCCGGTCATCGGACCCCTGCTCGACATTTTAGGCCACGCCGCCCTGCCCATCGCCCTGCTGGCGGTGGGCGCGGGGCTGGACCTGCCCGACCTCAAAGCCAACGCCGCCACCGCCGCCCAGGCTTCGGCGCTGAAACTGATCGCCCTGCCCGCCCTGACCTGGGTGCTGGCCACGACCCAAGGCATGAGCGGCCTGCCGTTTCAAATGGCGGTGCTGTATGCGTGCCTGTCGGGCTCGGCGTCGTCTTACGTTTTGGCCCGCGAAATGGGCGGCGACGCGCCGCTGATGGCGGGCATCATCACCGCCACCACGCTTGCCGCCATGCTCACGATGGCGCTGTGGATAATCGCAGCGGGGTAGCCAACCCACTGCTTGCACATGGAAATTCATGGGCGTATAGTCCTGCGCATGTCAGAGACGCCCTTTAACCCGTTAGCGTTTCCTCAGCCTCACTTGCTGGGCATTGAGGGGCTTTCCCCCGTTGACATCACCCTCCTTCTCGACCGCGCCAACACCTATGTGGAACTCAACCGCAAGCGCGGCGTGATGCTCGACACCCTATCGGGGCGCGTGGTGATGAACCTGTTTTTCGAAGCCTCGACCCGCACCCGCACCAGCTTCGAGCTGGCGGGCAAACGCTTGGGCGCGGAAGTTATCAACATGTCGGTTTCCACCAGCTCCATCAAAAAGGGCGAAACTCTGATCGACACCGCCATGACGCTCAACGCCATGCACCCCGACGTTTTAGTGGTGCGCCACGGATCATCGGGCGCGGTGAAACTGCTGAGCGAAAAGGTCAACTGCGCGGTCATCAACGCGGGCGACGGCAGCCACGAACATCCGACCCAGGCATTGCTGGACGCGCTGACCATCCGGCGGCGCAAGGGCCATATCGACGGCCTACAAGTGGCGATTTGCGGCGATATCCTGCATTCGCGCGTGGCGCGCTCCAACATTCATCTGCTCAACACCATGGGCGCACGGGTGCGGCTGATCGCGCCCAAGACGCTGCTGCCCGCGCAAGTCGAACGCTTAGGCGTCGAGGTTTTCCACGATATGCGGGCGGGTTTGAAAGATTGCGACATCGTAATGATGC
>Ga0299912_10004739_pt1 | contig 11153 bp, 10 predicted proteins | sample RVTome_2_FD_207667 | JGI IMG/M metagenome (GOLD analysis project Ga0299912, IMG submission 207667) | Soil microbial communities from uranium-contaminated site in the Upper Colorado River Basin, Wyoming, United States - RVT95D214 (version 2) ... | reverse complement strand
TTCAGCCTGATGATAAATTTAAGGCGCTGAACATCCTTGTCTGTATAAATCCTTTTCCCCCCCTCGACCCGCCTGACAGAGTTGAGAAGACCAATCTCTTCATAGTAGCGGATTGTACGGGGGCTCATATTGATTAGATTGGCCAACTCTCCGATTTGATAGTATTTTAACCCACCTTGCTCCATGGGACACCCCAACAAAAACCACTTGACGTAAACTGAGAAAGCAGAATTAAAAAAAATGGAACAATGGTATATTGGAATGATGGGCTCAAATCAGAGACACATTTCTGTGAAACCCAATCTTCCGTCACTCCAACGTTCCACCGTTCCTGCCTTCCCTATATGGAGGGCCATTTGCCTATAGACAAGACGACAAACCCTTTTTTCTCCAATTCTACCACAACATCCTTGTAATTTTCTGTTCTAATTCGGAGGGCAGCAATTCTTTTCCCTTCGACCATAAAAGAGGGAGTGACAACGCTGATGATATTTATATTTAGCTTTTTCATCACTTCAAGCACTTCAAGCATTGTTCCAGGTTTATCCTCAAGGGCGATGGTCAGGCGGGTCCCTTTTTCTTTGAAACCGAATATATCTACGAGGTGGGCTAGGGCATCCGTCTCAGTAAAGATTCCATACAATTTATCTCCCTCAAGAACGGGAAGGCATCCAATCTTGTTATCATGCATCAGCTGGACCGCTTCTTCGATCAGCGTGTCCGGAGTGATTGTAATCAACTTTTCTTTGGCTGTCATGAAGGACGAGACTTTCAGTTTTCCCAAGAGATAATGAAGCTCTTGAACGCTGAGCAGGGTAGCGTCAGAAGGAGCTGCCTCCCGAATATCCCGGTCTGTCACAATTCCGACCAGACGATTGTCTTTTTCCACTACAGGGAGATGGCGAATTCCCTTATCGTGGATCAATGCTCGGGCCTCATAGAAAGAGGCCTCGGAGCCGATCGTGACAGGATTCCTATTTATTTTTTCTCTCATAAAGCCTTTGTATTGAATTTTCATAACCTATCCCCTCCTCATTCCTATTTTTCTGGTATATTATCACATTCAGTAAATAGGCGTCAAAAGTTTGTTTAAGAATTCCGCACTCCGCATTCCGCAATCGGCAATGGTTTTCACTCCCAGGTACGCTGATCGTCGATCTTCTTCGCTCCATCTGGAATCGTCCCCTTTGGGACGAATTGGACTTCGCCTCTGACCTTCATGACATCCCGGATGGACTTTTCAATCTCTTCTTTTAACTTTTCCGGTTGGGGAACTTCTTCTTTCAGCTCAATCCGGAAGGTCATCTCATCCTTGTGTTCTTTTCTTGTGACAATTACCTGATATTTTCCAAGCTGCGGATGCTTTGATACTACTTCATCCGCCTGGCCAGGATGGACGAAGAGACCCCTGACCTTGGTGACCTGATCCACCCTCCCCAAAATCTTTAACAATCTGGGTGAAGTTCTACCGCAAGGGCAGGGGGTTTCGGTCAGAATGGAGAGATCTCCTGTTCCGAACCGAATGAGTGGATAGGACTTATTGAAAGTGGTTGCGACGATTTCTCCCGTTTTTCCGGGGGGTAATTGTTTTCCTGTCTCAGGGTCCACGATCTCCACGATTTTGTCATCCGGGATATGCATCCCGTTCTTCAACATACATTCGTAGCTCAGGCAGCCGATATCGGCTGTGCCATAACTTTGCCGGATGATCATTCCAAATCTCCCTTCCAATTTGGAGCGCAAGGATTCTGGCAGCATCTCTGCGGCGACAAAACCGACTCGAAGGTTTAAGTCCTTCTTTAAATCTAATCCCATCTCCTCTGCCTTTTCTGCAATGTTGAGAAGAAAACTTGGAGTTCCGCAGAAGGCATTGGCTTTTAAATTCCTTAAGATATTGACCTGTTGTTCGGTATTGCCAACGCCTGTGGGAATGGTGACGCATCCGACCATATGGAGGGAATTGTCCACCATATGCATGGCAAAAGGGACCATATGGTAACTGAATGTGTTGATGGCGATGTCTTCGGGGCGAAACCCCCCTGCATACAGGGCCTGCGCCCAACCCACCTCATCGTATTCCATTTCTCCAGGCTCATTAATGGGACCCGGTGAGACGTAGATTCTTCTCATTTCCGAAATTGGGACTCCTTCAAATCCACCAAAAGGAGGGTTTTTCTTCTGAAGCTCTACCAGCTCAGCCTTTTTGGTGATGGGAATTTTTTCTAAATCTTTGGTGGTCTGGATGTCCCTCGGTTTTAATCCGACGGAATCCAGTTTATTTTTAACGGCTGCCGAATGTTTATAAGCGTATTGGATGATTCCCCGCAATCTTCGGTTGAGGTATTCAATCCGTTTTTTATGGGAAACGGTCTCAAGATTCTTCTTAAAAAAGCCTGTGGTCCGATCCATCGCATCTGGTTTAGGCATGGAAAGTCTCTTCATAGGTCTTGCCCTTCAACTCCCTTCTCCTCCTTTAACAACAGGAGGAGAAGGGAGCGAGGGTTTATTTCACTTCGGATATTTAAAGGTGAAAGGAACTATTTTTTGTACGCCATCAGCTGTGAAGGTAGCCGCCCCTTTTTCCACTCCAATAGGGACAGTTATATTTGGAATCTCGGTCCACCATTTTTCAAGAAGAGCCCAGGCATTCGTATTCTTTGCCTTCACCTGCTCATAACTTGGAATTAAAAGACTCAAAAGCACCTGTTGTACGTCCACTATTGACATTACAGAAAGTTGGTTGGTTTTGCCTGCTGGAATCCACTGCGTCTCAAAGGCATTGACCAAATTTACCTCAAAACCCTCAAAGGCAACTGTAAATCCAAAACCATCTAACTTAACCGGATAATCATTGGGATTTGCGATATTGAAGAGAAAAGCCATAGGGAGCATTGCGCTATTGGCCCCTGGTTTGCCCTTTACGGGGGTGATCTTTGCATCGTAGTACCAATACCCGTTATACTGGGTGACTTGGACTGAGTCAAGGGAGACCACAGGGGGCTTAAAGTTAGCTTCAGTAGGTTTTGTCTGCATCCCTGCACACGACATTAAAATGAATCCCATGCTAAGGATCAAGCCGGTCAATAATATTCTTTTCTTATTCATCATCAAACCTCCTTCCGTTCAGTAAAGATCAATTTCCATTGCAAGATGACCCATGCAAAATTATCAATGCTAATTGTTTATTTTGCATTTTGCACTTTGCAATGTTCAATTTATGTAAGCCATCTCTTTCTTCTCTTGTAATGCTTGACATGGCGGAAACTCTTTCTCTCACCGATGTCAGAGAGACCCAGGTAAAAATCTCGGATGTCCGGGTTCTGCTTCAACTTCTCTGAGGTATCGTGCATCACAAGCCTTCCATTTTCTAAGACATAAGCATAAGGCGCCACGGTGAGGGCCAACTTCACATTCTGTTCCACCAATAGAATAGGGATCTTCTCTTCATGATTTAACTTGGTGATGATCTCGAAGATCTCCTTGATGAGGAGGGGAGCGAGGCCCATGGAGGGTTCATCGAGAAGCATCAATTTAGGTTGGGCCATCAGAGCCCGACCGATGACCGTCATCTGTTGTTCCCCTCCGCTGACATAACCGGCCACCTCGCTACGCTTCTCTTTCAACCGGGGGAAGTAATGATAGACCATTTCCAGGCCTTCCTTGACCGATCCGGTCTTTCTCAAATGAGCACCTACCTTAAGATTCTCCTCTACGGTCAAGTGTTCAAAAACCTTCCGGCCTTCAATGACCTGTATGATCCCCATCCTGGAAATATCTCCAGGAGGTTTTCGATGGATGCGCTCGCCTCGAAACTCAATGGATCCATCCGTAACCTCTCCGACCTCCACCTTGAGGAGCCCTGAGATGGCTTTTAACGTGGTACTTTTACCCGCTCCATTTGCCCCGAGGAGGGCGATGATACCCCCTTCAGGAATCTCTAAAGAGACTCCCTTCAGGACAAGGATAACCTCATGGTATTTGACCTCAATATTATTTAACTTTAAAATAGGTTGCGCTGTCTCCACGGTCATACCCCTTTTACCATCCGAACCATTCCTTCGCCCATTTTTCAGGCCAACGTGCCTTGACATCTATTGTTTTCACATAAAGATATTTTCCTTCCTTAAGTTCATATACCGGAACGATACTGGTCGTTCGATGGTCAGTGGGTGTATAGGTTACAGGGGCAGTACCCAAACCACCATCGAGGAGGGCATAATCTTTCATGGTCTCAAAACCCTTTGTTAATATACCTGGTCCAGCCAAATCACCGGCTTTATCAGCCCTTTTCATGGCCTCGGTCAAGAGAAGCACATTGCACCAGGCAGTGACAGTAAACTTAATCCGGTCCTTTGCAGGGATCCCGGGATTATATTTTGCAGCATAATCGTGAACGAGCTTCATCTTTCCACGGTTATCGTCAAAAAAGTAAGCCGGGCCAGCAGTCATCACCCCTTCGGCTGCCTTGCCTGCCAACTTCCATAAGTTTTCGTCCGCTCCCCAATAGTTCGAGAGCCAATCAGCGCCCAAACCAAGGGCATAGGCATCTCTTACCGTGGCGGAGACACACATCGTGGTATTGCCATGCCATAAAACGTCTGGCTTAAATTGTTGGAGGGCCATGATCTGGCTCTTGGTATCCATTGTGGTAAGGGCAACATCCTGATCATCTCCCAACTCAAAACCGAGCATGGTGGCATGGTCCTTGATCGCCTTTATAGGTGCACTGGCATAGGGAGAGGGAAAGGCATAGACACAGGCAAGCCTCGGCTTCCTCTTACCGAAATCCTTATTTTTAGGCCACTTCGTTTCAAACCAGGTCGTGAGCACTGCCCTTCCTTGGGTAGAGTAGTCGGGTGCAAAGAATAGATTATAAGCGGCTTTGGCAGGATTTGTGAGGTGGGCTGAGAAAGAAGCTGAGACGTAAGGTATCTTGTCCTTCAAAACTGTTGGGGAAAGGGCCTCGGTATCTCCAGTCCCCCACCCTTCAATTGCAATCACCCCCATACGTTTGAGAAAGTTATACTTTGTGATGGCCTCTGGAACACGGTAACCGTAATCAAACCATGTGTATTTAATTTTTTTACCATTAATTCCGCCCGTGTCGTTGACGTAATGGAAGGCCTCCGCCAAACCAAGAGCATAGTCCTTTCCGACATCCGAGGTGGCCCCAGTGCAATCTGTCAAGCCGCCTATCTTAATTTCCTGTGCAATGGTTGGTGAAGCGAGAAAAACCATGACGAGTAATGTCAAAATGACTGTAAAAAATCTAACTTTAATTCTCATTGTTCACCTCCTGTAAAATGTTAAGCAATAATGAGTGAGACGATGATTTCTTTCTTTCCCCACCATCCAATGACGTTGCATCACCCCTTTCTTTTTTCCCCTCCCCCTGTATCCCCTCCCCCTTGATGGGGGAGGGGAGGGTGGGGGTAATTAATAGGAAAACGGCCATAGGTTAAAATAGTTTTTGATCTGCCACCAACGATAACTGATCCCCCGTGGTTGAAAAATTAGAAAGGCACAGATAATTAAGCCAAAGACGGATTCCTTGATGTAGAGAAATTTAACCATGAGCGCTGGGAAAATATCACTTAATTCGATCACGCCCATCTGGATCAGTTCCATCACTAACACCATGAATATGGAACCGAAGATCACACCATGAATGGAGCCAACTCCACCAATGAGGACAACGCCTACCAGCCAGAGCGACCAGAACCAGGGAAAATGTTCCGGACTGATCGCTGCGGTATTGCTGACCCAGAAAGCTCCGGCAAGACCAGCAATAAATCCGGCCACAAAGAAATTTAATAGCTTATACCAGACAATATTGATTCCAAGGGTTTCAGCAGCAATGTCGTTGTCGCGGATCGCTATCCAGGCCCTTCCTACTTTAGAGCGAAGGAGATTGGCCACAATCATGACACAAAGGGTAAATAAGACAACCATCAAAAAATAGGTCTTGACTTCACTATCAATGGTCCAGGGTCCCATCTTGACCGTCCCGGGTGGAAGAGAAAAGGCCTGACCTCTACCGCCAATCTGACTAATATACTGGGTGATAAGAAAATCAACGGTGATGAACTGGGCTGCCATAGTGGTCAGGATAAGGTAAAAACCTTTAACCTTGGCTGATGGAAGACCAAAAAGCACACTCCAGAGCCCAGCCACAATGGCCGAAATGATAATACTGATTGGATAGGCAAGACCCCAGTTGATAAAAAAATGAGGCCATGGAAATTGAAGAATCAAAAGAGTGCTGGTATAAGCACCTACCGCAATAAAAGCGGCATGTCCCAGGGTGATCAGACCGGCATAGCCTATCAATATCTGTACACCGAGTGCTCCCAGTGCTGTATAACCAACCATATTGGCCACCCCGAACCAGTATCCAGTTAAGGTTAAGGGAAAAACAATAAATATAATCGCCAGGAGGGAAATCATTTTTCCCTTGATCATAGGGGTCTGCCACCAACCATGATCCTTGGCATAATCTTGGTGGTAAAGACCGCAGGGTAGCCAGACAGTAGACATAGATTTAGTCTCCTTTTAATTAATTCTATTCACATCCGTTCAATACGTTCCCAACCCCAGAATCCATAAGGTTTGAACAACAAAAAGACGGCCATAAAGGCGAAGGGGAAGACTTCTTTCACTCCCCCAGGAAAAAAACGGTCGAGATAGGCGCCAGATAAATTTTGTAAAACACCAACCGTAATCCCTCCTACGATCGCCCCGGCAATAGAATTGAGACCTCCCAAAACGACCGCTGGTAATACAAGCAGACCCAAATAGCCAACGGATATATTGATTCCGTTGATATTCCCCAAAAGCGCACCGCCCACACCCGCTGACATAAAGGCAATCGCCCAGGCACCGGCATAGACAAATCGGGCGCTTACGCCAAGGGAGAGAGCAGCGGTTTCATCATCAGCCGTAGCCTGCATGGCCAGACCCCAGCGTGAATATTTAAAAAAGGCTGCAAAGATGACAAAGAGGATGATGGCTAAGATAAAGGACCAGAGATAAACATTTGAAATCTTAACAAAGCCAATTCTTATCGGCTCGAGGGGAAAGATGGGAGGAGTAAAAACCTGTGTGTTTGTTCCCCAGATAAATTCGATCATCCCTTTGAAAAAGAAAGAGAGTCCCACGGTCACCATGATGACAGCCAGGATCGGTTCTCCAATGAGTCTGTCGAGGAAGATTCTTTCTACAAGAATACCGAGAATGATTCCGATGATGAGCGTACAGATGATCGATAGAACAAAGGGTATGCCTGCCTGATAAAATGTCAGGGTGACATAGGCTCCGATTAATGTCAATTCACCCATGGCTAAATTCAAGACGCCAGAACATTTATAGATTAAGACCCATCCCAGGGCGACCAGGGCGTAGACACCCCCCACCATGATGCCGTTGATCAGACTCATCAAGAAAAGTTCCATGAAAACCTCCCGTTCAGAACATCAGTGCAAATTGCAAAATTAGCAATGCAAAATTATCAATTATTTTTATAAACAATGTGGCTTAAAATAAGGGTAGGGGAGGCTTTAGCCTCCCTTCATATATAAAAGACTTCTCCATACTCCACTTTATATGCCGGGGCACTTGAATATTTATAATCCTCTGCTTTTTCCACCAAACCCCATTTCACTGGATTGAAATGAATGTAATTGAACTTCTCCCTGAATTTTTCTTCAGTGAGGATTCCAAAATCAAAAAAACCTTTCTGCCAGAAATTACCTTCGTTTACTTGCCTTGATGATCTTCCCTTGATAAGCTGCATGGCCTTTGAAATTCCACATATAATAGGTTTTGTAAGAATGTGCATATGATTGGGCATAATAACATAGGCATATAGGGTCATCTCTTTTCTTGTCGATGAACCTAAGATAGTATTCACAGCTATCTCAGCTTCACGTTCGGTCAAAAAACGCCTCTCCTGTTTTAGTCGTGTTGTTATGAAATATATTACTCCATCGATTTCAAAGTGAGGTGGTTGTGCCATATTATTTATCTTTGTTTAGTGGGCGACTAAAGTCGCCCCTACCCATATCATTGCTAATTGCTAACTTTGTCCCGCTGCGGCGGGATTAATTTTGCATTGATTTTTTATTGCGGTACTTCCATCACTTTAAGATCTGTTTTGATATGAACAACCCTTCCATCTTCATAGGTGATGTTGGTATCCATATGGACGCTTTGCGTTTCAGAATAAAGTCCGTTCACAATATCCTTATATCGTTCTTCGACAAAGGCCCGTCTTAATTTTCGTGTTCGAGTGAGTTCCTCATCATCTGCATCAAATTCTTTGTAGAGGTTGACAAACTTCTTAATTTTTGCCACAGGGGGCAAATCTTTGTTCATTTGTATAATCTCTTTTTTCACCAGCTCATAAATCTCGGGCATCTGGGAAAGTTCAGGATAACTGGTATAGGCAAGATTTCTATCCTCCGCCCATTTACCTACTACACCATAATCAATGCAGACCACACCCGTAACATAGGGTTTGTTATCACCGATCGCCCAAACATCTCTAATATACGGGCTGAATTTGAGCCGAGTCTCCAAATACTGGGGAGCGAATTTTGTTCCATCGTTTAAGGTCATGACATCCTTCGTTCGGTCAAAGACAACCAGATGGCCCTCGGCGTCGATGAAACCCGTATCTCCCGAATGGAGCCACCCATCTCTAAGTGTTTTCGTTGTCTCCTCAACCATCTTGTAATAACCTTTGAAAACGGAGGGGCTTCTCGAAATGATCTCTCCTTCTGGCGTAATTTTCACCTCCGTCTCGGGAATGGGTGTTCCCACTGTGTCAAATTTAATATCCCCATCGCGATGAAGCACAGAGATTCCCGCAATCTCTGTCTGGCCATAGATCTGTTTTAGGTTCACTCCGATGGCATGGAAAAATCGGAAATGATCTGGCCCCATTGCCGCTCCACCTGTGTAAGTATCTCTGATTCTGGAGAGGCCCAAATGGTCTTTCAATTTTTTATGGACACCCATAAAGGCAAGATAGTCAAGAGCTTTCCAGTACCAGGGGATGGACTTTTTTGAGAATTCCAAGTCTGCGACATGATAACCAATCCTCATGGCCAATTCATAGGCTTTTCTTTTTGGCAGGGTGGCATCCAGGTATTTGACCTGGACATTTCGCACCATCTGTTCATAGATACGAGGCGGAGCAAACATCACATGAGGGCCAATTTCGCGAATATTCTCCTGAGCCGTCTCAGGTTCTTCCGGAAAGTTGACGGTAAAACCGGCCTGGATGCCACAGGAGATCGACATCATCTGTTCTCCAATCCAGGCAAATGGAAGGTAAGAGACAAAGTCATCTGTTTCAAAGTAAGGATCCACTCGCATCAAATTCAGACCCATGGTGAGCATATTATAATGGGTGAGGAGGGCCCCCTTGGGAAGAGCGGTCGTTCCCGAGGTATAAAAAAGAAGACAGACTTCGTCTCCCTTTCCTTTCATGATTAAATCCTCAAAGAGACCGGGCTCTTTCTTATCTATTTCTTCTCCAATTTTCATCACCTCTTTGATGCTGATGAGAATTGGATCATCATAGTCTCTCATCCCTTTTGGATCATCCCAGATCATTTTCTTGAGCTTAGGACATTTGTCTTTGATCATGAGGCATTTATCAACCTCTTCCTGGCCTTCACCCAACATCAATTTGGCATCGGCGTGGTCGATGATATATTTTACCTCATCGATGAGAGAATCCTGGAATAACCATACGCCCACCCCTCCCACACACATGGCGGCCATCTCTGCCCAGAGAGCCTCAGGACGATTATCCCCAATCATGGCGACTTTATCTTCTCTTTCCAATCCCAGTGAAACCATTCCTAAGGCGATCTTCTTTACGTTTTCATAATATTGTTTCCAGGTGATGGGGATCCAGATTCCAAACTCTTTCTCCCGCATGGCCACCTTTTTGTCCCAATATTTCTTAGCAGATTGCATAAAAAGTTTGGGGATCGTCAAATCTTTGGTAATCTCGATTTCTTTCCAACTAACGGCGTGTGACATAGAGATCCTCCACCTCACCTAGATAGGCTTTGATCACTTGGGGATTTTTCTGAATCTCAGGAGGGGTTCCTTCTGCGATTTTCTCGCCGAAGTTTAGCGCCATGACACGATGGGAAATATCCATCACGACCCCCATGTCGTGTTCAACGAGAACGCAGGTGGTCTGCCATCGTTCTTCTTCATTAATATCTAAAATGAATCGAGCCATATCCTCCACTTCTTCTAAATTCAACCCCGCAAGGGGTTCATCGAGCAAGATGATCTTGGGATTGAGCGCCAATGCCCTTGCCAATTCAACCCTCTTTTGAAGCCCATAAGGAAGCATCCCTACGACCTTATCCCGTATATGCTCGATCTCAAGGAGATCGATGATCTCCCTTTCAATGAAATCCCTGTGTTCGAGCTCTTCACGAGCGGTCTTCCCGACATAGAGGGAACCGCTGATCAATCCTGTCTTGAGGTGAATATGGCGGCCGAGCCGGATATTATCGAGGACGGTCGTCCCCTTAAAGAGTTCGATCTTCTGGAAGGTCCGTGATATTCCCATTTCTGCCCTTTGATGAGGCTTTACCTTGGAGATCTCTCTCCCTTCAAAAAAGATTTGACCTTTTTGGGGATGGTAGAGGCCATTAATGCAGTTGAGCAAAACCGTTTTCCCAGCGCCATTCGGTCCAATGACGGAGAAGATCTCACCTTTTTTGACTTCAAAACTGATATCCATCAAGGCCTGGACACCTCCAAATGCCATGAAGATCTTATCGACTTTGAGTTGAACCTCTTTCGTGACAGCCATCAAAGAACTCCCTTCTCGTATCTCGTCATTGTTGAGCCGTTCGAATTAGAATTCTAGGGTGGCTGAAATTCTAAGGGAAGCAACAGAATCGTCACCCTCTTCAAGCGTCTTAAATTTTCTTAGATCCGTCAGGAATGAATGAGATAAGAATACCCCACCCCAAATGGGCTTTAGTTGATTAGCAAAACTTCATTCTTTTGTCAAGCGGAAAGCCCTCCTTGACAATGTGAAAAAATTAATATAATCCCTCAATTCTCTCGGCCATCAAATCTATAAGAAATAGGCACTTGAGAACTTTATATAAATA
>Ga0299912_10004738_pt1 | contig 11154 bp, 12 predicted proteins | sample RVTome_2_FD_207667 | JGI IMG/M metagenome (GOLD analysis project Ga0299912, IMG submission 207667) | Soil microbial communities from uranium-contaminated site in the Upper Colorado River Basin, Wyoming, United States - RVT95D214 (version 2) ... | reverse complement strand
GCTCGGCGTCCCCACCTGCTCGACATAGCCGTCGCGCATGATGACGATGCGGTCGGCCAGGGTCATCGCCTCGACCTGGTCGTGGGTGACGTAGATGACGGTGGTCTTGACACGCTGGTGCAGCTTCTTGATCTCGACCCGCATCTGCCCGCGCAGCTTGGCGTCGAGGTTGCTGAGCGGCTCGTCGAACAGGAACACGTCCGGGTTGCGGACGATGGCGCGGCCCATGGCGACGCGCTGCCGCTGGCCGCCCGAAAGGTGCTGCGGCAACCGGTCCATGTAGGGTCCGAGTCCCAGGATCTCGGCCGCCTCATCGACGCGCTTCCTGATCGCGTCTTCCTTTTCGCCGGCGATCTTGAGCCCGAAGCCGAGATTGTCGCGCACGCTCATGTGCGGGTAGAGCGCATAGGACTGGAACACCATCGAGATGTTGCGCGAGCGCGGCGGCAGGTCGTTCACCACCCGATCGCCGATGCGGATGGTGCCGCCGGAGATCTCCTCCAGCCCCGCGATCATCCGCAGCGTCGTAGACTTGCCGCAGCCCGAGGGCCCGACAAGCACGACAAATTCGTTGTGCGCGACATCCAGATCGATGCCGTGCACGATCTCCAGCTTGCCGTAGCGCTTAACGACTTTTTCGAGGCGAACTTCTGCCACGGGACTATCCTTTTACGCCGCCGAAGGTGAGGCCGGCGATGAGATGTTTCTGGACGATGAAGGTCAGGACCAGGGCCGGGATGATGATGAGCACGGCCATGGCGCTCATCCCGGTCCAGTCGACGGTGAACTGGGCGGTGAAATCCATCAGCCCCACCGGCATGGTTTTCGATGCCGTGGTGCGGGTCAGCTGGCTGGCCAGCGCATATTCGTTCCACGACGTGAGGAAGGCAAAGATCGCCGCCGAAGCGAGGCCGGAGCGGGCGAGCGGGAATTCCACCTTCCAGAACGCCTGCCAGCGGGTGCAGCCGTCGATCTGCGCGGCTTCGCTCAGGTCGACCGGGATCTGCCGGAAGAAGCCGTCGGTCAGCCAGATGGTGAAGGGGATGTTGACCGCCAGGTAGACCAGGATCAGCCCCCAGGAGGTGTCGATCAGCCCCAGCCGGCTCCACAGGATGAACAACGGCAGGCTGAGCGCCACGCCCGGCACGGTGCGGCTGAGCATGAAGCCCAGGAAGAGCGTGGCCTTGCCGCGGAAGCTGTAGCGGGCGAAGGCGTAGCCGCCCATCATCCCCAGGACGATGGCGATGATGGTGGAGGTGATCGAGATCACCAGCGAGTTGATGAAGTAGTTGCTGACCGGCAGGCCCTGCTGGGTCGAGAGCAGGCCGAAGATGCCCAGGTAGTTGTTGAGCGTGGGGTTCTGCGGGATCCACACCGGCGGCCGCGCCAGCACCTCGATGTTGGGACGGAAGGAGGTCAGCACCACCCAGGCGCCCGGCACCACCAGGATCAGCATGGCGAACAGGACGCCGAGGCGGATGGCCCAGCGCTGCCAAGGCTTTTCGACCGTCAGGGCGCGGCTCATTGGGCGCCTCCCATGAAGGCGCGAGCGCCCACCAGCTTGCGGTAGAAGTAGAAGGTGAAGACGATCGAGAGGATGATCGAGATGTAGCCCATGGCGTTGGCCATGCCCATCTGGCTGTTCTGGTAGCCGACGCGGGTCATCAGCGTCCACAATAGCTCGGTGCGTCCGGCCGGGCCGCCGTTGGTCATGATCCGCACCATGTCGTAGGCACGCGCCACATCCAGCGAGCGGATGGTCATGGCGATGTAGATGAAGGGCATCAGGAACGGCAGCGTGATGTGGCGGAACACCTGCCAGGGGTTGCAGCCATCGACCTTGGCCGCCTCGATCGGATCCTTGGGCAGCGCCATCAGCCCGGCCAGCAGCAGGATGGCAAAGACCGAGGTCGACATCCAGACTTCGGCGGCGATGATAGCGAAATTGGCGAGCGCGCCGTCGACCAGCCAGGGGATCGGGTCGCGCACGATGCCCAGGCTGAACAGCGCGTTGTTGATCAGCCCGACGGCGTCGTTGAACAGGTATTTGAACTGGAAGCCGACCAGGATCGGCGAGAACATCATGGGGAACATCATGATGGTGCGCAGCGTCCGCTGCCCCCAGGTGATCTTGCTGACCAAGAGCGCCAACCCGAGGCCGAGCAGCATTTCAAGATTGAGGGCGATGGTGATGAAGACGATGGTGCGCCCGAACGCCCACCAGAAATCGTCATTGCCGAGCAGCCGCTCGTAGTTCCTGAGGCCGACGAACTGGAACAGCGTCGCCGGCTTGGTGAGATTGTAGCCGGTGAAGCTGGTCCAGAACGAAACCAGCAGCGGCACAAGCACGACGGCCAGGATGACGATGATCGCCGGCAGCAGCAGCAGATAGGGTGTGGCCCGGGGCGATCGCCAGAAGCTCATGCCAGATGCTGCCCTGCTTGATGACGTGTCACATTACCCTTTGGGAAGGGGAACACTGTTGAAAAGAAGAGGCCGCGCGGTTTGACCACGCGGCCCCTGGTTCAGCTGCTTACTTCAGCAGGCCGGCGTCCTGCATGATCACCGTGGCTTCCGCGGCGGCGCCGTCGAGCGCTTCCTGCGCCGTCTTCTCGCCGACGATCGCGGCCTGCACGGCCGGCCAGATCACGTTCGAGACTTCGATCCACTGGGCCACCAGAGGCGGCGTGCGGGCTTCGCCGAGCGAGGCCTCCCAGGCGGTGAACATCTCGGTCATGTGCGGCTTGCCATTGGCGTTGAACCAGTCCTTGACCTCGGCGAAGGTCTTGGTGCGGGTCGGCAGGTTCCCCGCCTGGGCTTCCATCATCTCGCTCTCGTCATTGGTGAGGAACACCGCGAACGAGACCGCCGCCGGGACGTTGTCGCAGTTCTGCGTCACCGAGAACGAGTGCGAGCCGGACCAGCCGCCGCGCTTGCCCGAGGTGCCGACCGGCGCCACGGCAAAGCCGAGCTCGCCCGCCACCTTGGACGAAGCCGGGTCGCTGAAGAAGCCGGCCCAGCCCGGCCAGTCGAGGTCGATGGCCAGCTGGCCGGCGGCCATGGCCTGGCCGATGTCGTCCCAGGTGTAGTTGACGGTGCCGGCGGGGACCGCCTTGGCATCGTAGAGATCCTTGAACCACTGCACGGCGGCGACGCCGGCTTCGGAATTGAAGATCGGCTTCCAGTTCTCGTCGAACATGTCGCCGCCATTGGCGCGCAGGATCTCCATGAAGCGGCCCGACATGCCTTCGTCCTTGCCGGCGAAAGCGGTGCCGTAGAGGTCGGGCGGGTTGGCGAAGAAGATCGCCTGCTGCTTGAACTCGTCGAAGGTCTTTGGCGGAGCCAGGTCGACGCCGAACTGCTCCTTGTACTTGGCCTGGTTCTCGGCGCTCTCGTAGAGGCTCTTCCGATAATAGAGATTGGAGACGTCGGTGACGCGCGGCAGCTGCACCAGACGGCCGTCAACCTCGGCGGAAGCCAGGGTGCCCGGCACGTACTTGGCCAGTTCCTCGGCCGGGATGTGCTCCTTGAGGTCGATGTAGAGGTCACCGTACTGCGGGGCGAAGCTGGTGTGGTTCGAGCCCACGCACCAGTTGATGGCGCCCGAGGCGATGTCCTGCTTGATCTCGCGGTCGAGATCGAAGTGGTTCTTGCTCGAGACGATCTCGACCTTGGCGCCGGTCAGCGCCTCCCACTCGGGGATGCGGGTGTAGAGCTTCTCGTACTGGGTGCCGCCGATCAGCTTCACCTTGAGGGTGTAGCCTTCGAACTTGCCGTAGTCGAAATCCTGCGCCTGCGCGATCCCGCCCAGCGCCACAAGCGCGCATGTCGCCATGAGCGCTTTCGTCAGAGTCTTGTTCATGAGTCCCTCCTCCTGCGACCTTCCGCATGACGCCTCCAGAGTGGGCTTGATCATGCATATGTGAAAAGTCTATTCGTAGGTAAGCATAGTTGACGACGAGCCGTCAACCGATAGCATCCGTCGGAAGAGCCGATGGGAGGGGTCATGGCGGACGCTGAGGAACTGGATAAGTATCGCGCACCAGCGCTGGACAAGGGGCTCGATATCATCGAGCTGCTGGCGCAGACCGAGGAGGGCCTGAGCCAGGCCGAGATCGCCAAGTCGCTGGATCGCTCGCCCAACGAGATCTACCGCATGCTCGACCGGCTGGTGCGCCGCGACTACGTCCGCCGCACCAGCGGCGACCGCTACGAGCTGACCCTGAAGCTGTTCGAACTGGCGCACGCCACCCCGCCGATACGGCGGCTGGTGAGCCAGGCCATGCCAGTGCTGCGGCGCTTTGCCCGTGATGCCGAGCAGGCCTGCCACCTGGTCATCCACGACCGCAACATCCTGGTCGTCGTGGCGCAAGTGGATGCCCCCGGCTACTGGAACGTCTCGATTCGCGTCGGCTCGCGCATCAGCCTGGTCAACACCGGCTCCGGCCACGTGTTTCTCGCCTTTGCCGCGCCGGAGGATCGCGAGCTCATGCTCGAGGATCTCGAGGCCAAGGCGCGCGAGCACCTGACGCCGGCGCTGGAGAAGCGGCTGGCCAAGGTGCGCGAGCAGGGCTTCGAATCGATGGAGAGCCTGCAGGTCTCGGGCGTTACCAACCTGTCGGTACCGATCTTCGGCCCGGTGGGGAGCGTGGTCGCGGCGCTGACCTGCCCCTACACCAGGCGGCTCGACAAGAAGAGCGCTCCCGGCCTCGACGCGGTGCTCGGCCTGCTCGTCGCGGCCGGCCGTGAAATCTCGCAGCGGCAGGCGGCCGCCAACTACGCCCAATAGAGGGGAACCACATGCGCATTCTCGATACCCACCTGCACCTGGTCTACCAGGACCGGTTCTCCTATCCCTGGCTCAGCGGCGCCCCGCCGCTCGACCGGCAATGGACAGTCGAGTCCTACTTCGCGGAGGCCGAGGCGCTGGGCATCGAGGCGGCGCTGCACATGGAAGTGGACGTCGCCGAAGAGCACATGCTGGCCGAGACCGAGTTCGTCACCCACCTCCACCCCAGGGTGGTCGGCGCCATCGCCGCGGCCCGGCCCGAGCACAAAGACTTCCCCGATTACCTGCAGCGGCTGGCCGAGGTGCGCGGGCTGCGCGGCATTCGCCGCATCCTCCACACCTCTCCTGATGAACTGTCGCAGTCCGACCGCTTCGTCGAGAACGTGCAGCGGCTGGCCAACTACCGGCTGCCGTTCGACCTGTGCGTGCGGGCCGACCAGTTGCCGGTCGGCCGCAAGCTGGTGGCGCAATGCCCCGACGTGCAGTTCGTGCTCGACCATTGCGGCGTGCCCAAGGTGGCCGAGCAGGAGCTCGAGCCGTGGCGCACCCATATCCGCGAGCTGGCGCAGCACCCCAACGTCGCCGCCAAGATCTCCGGCGTCGTCGCCTACGCCGGCCCCGACTGGACGGTGGCAACGCTCAGGCCCTTCGTCGAGCACGTCATCGACTGCTTCGGCTGGGATCGCGTGGTGTGGGGGTCTGACCATCCCGTGTGCACGCTGACCGCCAACCTGACCCGCTGGGTCGAGGCCACCAAGGAACTGATCGCCGGCGCCAGCGCGGACGAAAAGGCGAGGCTCCTGCACCGCAATGCCGAGCGCATCTACAACGTCCAGGGAGGAAACCAATGACACGCTACGGGGCCGTGATCGGCATCAAGCCGGAGGCGATCGCCGAGTACAAGCGCATCCATGCGGCCGTCTGGCCGGATGTCTTGAAGCAGATCACGGCCAGCAAGATCTCGAACTACTCGATCTACCTCAAGGAGCCGGAGAACCTGATGTTCGCCTACTACGAGTATCACGGCACCGACCACGACGCCGACATGGCGGCGATGGCCGCCGACCCCAGGACGCAGGAATGGTGGGCGGTGTGCATGCCGATGCAGGCGCCGCTGGTGACGCGCAAGGAGGGCGAATGGTGGGCGGGGATGGAAGAGGTCTTCCATATCGACTGACACCGCACGCTTGCACCACTGATCCATATGTGAAAATATCATTCACATAAGAATGTTCAAGACCGGAGGAGCAAGGCTTGGCGATAGAGGTGGAAAGCCTGCGGCAGAGCTGGCCGCGCCCGGCGGCGCCGCGTCCGATCGTCATCATCGGCGCCGGCGGCATCGTCAACGACGCGCACCTGCCGGCCTACCGGATGGCCGGGCTGCCGGTGGCCGGCCTATACGACATCGACGGCGGCAGGGCCGCCGCGCTGGCGAAGAAGTGGGATACCGGGGCCTTCGCCACGCTGGACGAGGCGATCGCCACATCGGGCGCGGTCTACGACCTCGCCCTACCCCCGGCCGCTCACCTCGACGTGCTGCCCAGGCTGCCCAAGGGCGCGGCCGTGCTGCTGCAGAAGCCCATGGGCCGCAACCTCGACGAGGCAACTTCCATCCTCAAGCTCTGCCGCGAGCGGGAACTCGTCGCCGCGGTCAACTTCCAGCTGCGCTTCTCGCCGATGCTGCTGGCCGTCGCTGACGCGCTCGAGCGCGGCTGGCTGGGCCGGCTGGTCGATGTCGAGGCCCACCTCAACATCATGACGCCATGGCACCTGTTCCCCTTCCTCAAGGGCATGGAGCGGGTCGAGATCTCGGTGCACTCGATCCACTACCTCGACACCATACGAGCGCTTCTGGGCAATCCGAGCGGCGTGCACGCGCGCACCCTCGGCCACCCGGCCACCGATCTGGCGCAGACCCGCACCTCGGCGCTGTTCGATTTTGCGCCCGACCAGCGCGTCACCTTCTCGATCAACCACAACCACGATTTCGGCCGCAAATTCCAGGACGCCAGCCTGCGCTTCGAGGGCACCGAAGGCGCCGCCATGGTCAAGCTCGGCGTGCTGCTCGACTATCCAAAGGGCGAGCCGGACGAGCTCTGGGTCACCCGCCGGGGCGAGGACTGGACGCAGGTGCCGCTCAGCGGTGGCTGGTTCCCGCATGCCTTCATCGGCACCATGAGCAATCTGCAGCGTTTCGCGGCGGGAGAGGACAGCAAGCTCCACACCGGTGTCGAAGATGCGTGGCATACCATGGCGTTGGCCGAGGCCGCCTATGCGTCGGCGGCGGCGCCGGCGACCCCGGTGAGGGCGGCGCCATGAGCGGGTTCGAGCCGACCGTCGGGGTGTCCTCGACCCATCCGGCCACCCTGCCGGCAGAGCATGCGGCGCTGCCGGTGTGGAACTCGGAGAACTGGTTCTACGAGGACTGGCAGGTCGGCCACAAGATCCGCTCGCTGCGCCGTACAGTATCGGAGGGCGAGTCGATGCAGTTCAACGCCCTGGTCACAGACATGCACCCCTATGTCGCCGACGAGATATTTGCGACGACTGAAGGACAATTCGGTCGGCGACTAGTGGCGGGTGCTTTTGTCTTCTCCGCGGGACTCGGACTGGTTGCCACCAACTGCGTCAACGCCTTTTCCTACGGCTACGACAAGCTGCGCTTCATCAAGCCGACCTTCATCGGCGACACCATCTACACGATCCGCACCAACCTCGAAAAGTTCCCGAAATACAAGGAGTTGGGCCTCTGCCGCGCCAGCTACGAAGTGTACAAGGGCGAGGGCGAGCTGGTGCTTTACTGCGAGCATCTGCAAACCGTGAAGTACAGAAACCCGGCCGATTTCGCCGGATTGACACAAAGATGAACGATGTCTGAACGGCAAACCCTGCCCCTCCTCGACGGCATCGTCGTCGTCGACCTGTGCCAGTTCCTCTCCGGGCCCTACGCGTCGCTGCGGCTGCAGGACATGGGCGCCCGGGTGATCAAGATCGAGCGGCCCGACGGCGGCGACCTCTCGCGCCAGCTCTACCTCTCGGATACCGAGATCGGCGGCGACTCCACCATCTTCCACGCCATCAACCGCTCCAAGGAGAGCCTGGCGCTCGACCTCAAGAGCCCGGCGGACGTCGAGGCGCTCAAGAAGCTGCTCGCCAGGGCCGACGTGGTACTGCAGAACTTCCGCCCCGGCGTCATCGAGCGGCTGGGCCTCGACTACGAGGCGGTCAGGGCCATCAACCCCGGCATCGTCTACGCTTCGATCACCGGCTACGGCTCGGAAGGCCCATGGGTGCAGCGGCCCGGCCAGGACCTCCTGGCGCAGGCCCGCTCCGGCGTGATGTGGCTCAACGGCGACGCCGACCAGGGCCCGGTGCCCTTCGGCCTGGCCATCGCCGACATGCTGGCGGGCTCCGCAGTGGCGCAGGGGATCCTTGCGGCGCTGGTGCGGCGCGGCAAGACCGGCGAGGGCGCACACATCGAAACCAGCCTGCTCGAAGTGCTGGTCGACTTCCAGTTCGAGGTGCTGACCACCCATCTCAACGACGGCCGCCGGCCGCCGAAGCGTTCGGAATTCCGCTCGGCCCACGCCTATCTCTCGGCCCCCTATGGCGTCTACCCGACCGCCGACGGCTACCTGGCCATCGCCATGACCCCGATCGGCAAGCTCGCCGACCTGCTCAAGCTGGAGGCGCTGGCCCCCTACCGCGACAAGCCCAAGAGCTGGTTCACCGATCGCGACGCCATCAAGCGCATCATCGCCTCCCTGCTCGAGACGCAGCCGACCAGCCACTGGCTCGCCATCCTCGAGCCGGCCGACATCTGGTGCGCCAAGGTGCTCGACTGGCCCGAGCTGATGGCCAGCGAGGGCTTCCAGGCGCTCGACATGCTGCAGACGGTGACGCGCGAGGACAACGTCGCTATCGTCACCACGCGCTCGCCGCTGCGCATCGACGGGCAGCGCGCCCGCACCGGCCGCGCCGCGCCGCTGATCGGCGAGCAGAGCTACAAGATCCGCAAGGAATTCGGCCTGTGACTTCCCTCAAGGGCATGACCTGGAGCCACCCGCGCGGCTACGACCCGATGGTCGCCACGGCGCAGGCCTGGCAGCAGAAGACCGGCGTCGACATCTCCTGGGAGAAGCGGAGCCTGCAGGATTTCGAGACTTTTCCGGTCGAGGAACTGGCCCGCCAGTACGACTTGATTGTCATCGACCACCCCCATGTCGGCCAGATCACCGCCGAACGGTGCCTGCTGGCGCTCGACGTGCCCGGCCGGGAGGCCGAACGCACCGCGCTCGCCCACGGCAGCATCGGCCGGTCCTACGACAGCTACACCTATGGCGGCCACCAATGGGCCTTCCCCATCGACGCCGCCGCCCAGGTGATGGCCTACCGCGCCGACATCATCGAGCGCCCGCCCCAGAGCTGGGGCGAGCTGGTCGAGCTGGCGCGCATCGGCCAGGTGGTGCTGCCGATGCTGCCGCCGCACAGCCTGATGACCTTTTTCACCTTCGCCGCCAATCTGGGCACCCCCTGCGCCACCACCGGCCCGGGCGAGCTGATCGCCGCCGAGGACGGCGCCGCGGTCTACGAGCGATTGGCCGAGCTCACGGCGCTGATCGAGCCCTCCAACTTTGCCATGGACCCCATCGCCGCTTCCGAGGCGATGGCGCGCCCGGGCGCGGTCGTCTCGGTGATGCCCTTCGGCTACGGCTATGTGAGCTACGCGCGCGACGGCTTCCGCGCCCATCCCCTCAGCTTCACCAACATCCCGCCGCTCGGCCGCCACGGCCCCATCGGCTCGGCGCTGGGCGGCACCGGGATTGCCGTCTCGGCTTTTTCGGAGCACCCCGAGGCGGCGCTCGACTACGCCTATTGGGTGGCGAGCGGCGAGGTGCAGCGGACCATCTATGCTGCCTCCGGCGGCCAGCCCGGCCACGCCGCGGCCTGGATGGACGCCGAGGTCAACGCCGACGCCAACAACTTCTACCGCGACACCAGGGCGACGCTGGAAGGCGCCTTCGTGCGGCCCCGCCACCAGGGCTACATGGGTTTCCAGGAGGCGGCGTCGAGACGCATCAATGCCGGGCTCTTGAGCAAGGCCCCGGCCCGCGAGGTCGTCGCCTCGCTCAATGCCCTCTTCTACGAGAGCTTCTGATGGAACGGCCGCGCCACTTCGAGGACTATGTCATCGGCGAGGAGCGCCAGACCTACGGGCGCACCATCACCGAGACCGACTTCGTGGTCCATGCCGGCCACACTGGGGACTTCTTCCCCCACCACATGGACGCCGAGCACATGAAGCAGAGCGAATGGGGCCAGCGCATCGCGCACGGCACCATGACCTTTGCCATCGGCATCGGGCTGACCGCCAGCGAGATCAACCCGCTGGCCTTCTCCTACGGCTACGAGCGGCTGCGCTTCCCCAGGCCGGTGTTTATCGGCGACACCATCCATACGGTGCTCACCATCACCGGGCTCGACCCCGACCCCAAGCGCCCCGACTATGGCCGCATCACCGAGCAGGTGCGCGTCATCAACCAGCGCGGCGAGACCGTCCTGGCCTGCGATCACATCTACCTGGCCAAGCGCCGGGGCTGAGGTTCACCGCCGGTTCAATTCGGCCTGAACGGGCCGTTCACGCAGCGTTCACAAATCCGCGACTAGTGACGCGCACCGCCCACCCAGAGTGGCGCGCTGTTTCGTACACATGAATGGATTTCCCAGATGAAGAAGCTGCTTCTCGTCGCCGCCCTTTGCGGCGTGACCGCCCCCGCCTTTGCCCAGAGCCCCTATGACGCCCTGCCCGGCGTCGACACCCTGCCCGCCGACGTGGTGCAGGTGTCCCCGACCGTCCCCGGCATGGGCGAGCATTGGGCCAATCCGGCCACGCTGCCGCTCGGCCCGATCTACTGCGTCCACCAGGGCAAGATCGTCTGCCTCGAGTTCATGATCTCGCAGGAAGAGTTCGCCTCGGGCAAGTCCTGGCCGGTGCTGGCCGGCAAGGACGGCCTGCCGACGGTGAACCACACCGATATCGGCTTCCAGGAGCACGGCCACGAGGGCTTCGAAGTGCCGCACTACGACATCCATATGTTCTTCATTTCCCCCGAGGAAGTGGCGAAGATCCAGCCGTAAGGCGTTGGTCCGAATCGCATCTGGAGGCGCTGCCCTTGCGGGTGGCGCCTTCGCCCACTGTCTTGGTGGGTCTTCAGAGACGATCCGTCAAGGAGAGTGGCACTTCGTCTGGATCAAAACCTGATCTGACCTAGGGCTTGTTGAGATTCAGGATTCACACGGTGGTGGACTTGTGATTCAAGCTTTGGATGGACCGATTTGTGCTGACGGACGCCCAGTGGGCGAAG
>Ga0299912_10004737_pt1 | contig 11154 bp, 8 predicted proteins | sample RVTome_2_FD_207667 | JGI IMG/M metagenome (GOLD analysis project Ga0299912, IMG submission 207667) | Soil microbial communities from uranium-contaminated site in the Upper Colorado River Basin, Wyoming, United States - RVT95D214 (version 2) ... | reverse complement strand
GTTGTCAAAGATTTGTTAAGAGTCTGTCAAGAGTCAGCGAAGCGATTTGTCTAAGCGGCTTTGGCCAGGAAGTAGTCGGCGACGCGAATCCCGTATTTGTCGGCGTCCAGCGACTTGACAATAGAGCGTCTGAACTTGGCCGTGGCGGGGTCGATCTCCGCGAGGTCGACGACCTCGCCGTCCAGCATGTTTTTCTTAAGATCGGCGATGACCTTGACCTTCGGCCTCAGTTGAAAGGCGGGATGGGGATTGGCCTCGAAGACGATGCCGATTTCGCCGCTGTCCAGGACGACCACGGAACCGACGGGGTGGGCACCGATCATGCTGACAAAGACCTTGAGCAGGAGGGGGTCGAACTCGTCGCCGCTCTTCTCCCTCATCATGCGGAGTGCTTCCTCCCGGGTCAGGACTTTCGGCCGGTACACGCGCTTGGTCGTGATGGCATCGAAATAATCGACGATCTTGACGATCTTGCTGAAGAGGCTGATGGTCTTTTTCCGGACGTACTTTGGGTAACCGGACATGTCGACCTTGAGGTGGTGCTCCAGGGCCACTTGGACAGCCCGGAGAGGAAGGCGCCGCGCGCTCTTGAGCTCGATCAACCTTTCGGCACCTTCATGGACATGGCCCTCGACAATGGTCCGTTCCTCGTTATTGAGCAGGGCCGGTTTCTCCAGAATCTCCTTGGGCACCTCCAGCTTACCCAAGTCGTGGAGGAAGGCGCTCACTCCCAGGTCGGAAAGCTCTTCCCGGGAGAGCCCGAGGCGGCGGCCGAGGGCGACGGCTAAGATGCAGACATTGATGGAGTGATTCAGCGTGTACTCATCGTAGTTTTTGATATTGGTCAGGCCGTAGACGAACGACTCGTCGTCGACGATATGGTTGAAGGTGGACTGCATCCACCGTTTGGTCAGGTTGAGGTTGAAGGCGCCGTGCTGTTTCTGCTTCTCGAACACGTCTTTCAGAAGGTAGATACCCGCAAAGTACATCCGGACGGCGCTTTTCTCCCGGCTCACCTGGAGCTCGAACGGCGATATCTTTTCCACGATGATATGGTCGATATGCTCGGTATCGATAGCCTGGATGATCGCCGCATGGGGGGCTTTGGGGTCGAGGTCTTTCCGGAGCAGGATCTTGATGAAACGCTGGATCTCGTCCTCCGGCATTCCCGGAGAAAAGGCGATGGCGGCGATCTCCTTGGTTTGGAAGTCGTTGGAGAGAAACTTGTAGATGTGATAGTTGGAATAATCGAACTTGACCCGGACGCCGTTGATGTAAATCGCATTCTCACGCCGGCGGATGACGACCTCCCCTTCCCGTTCGAGGGCATCATGAAGCCCGGCATAGAGAAGCTGAATCTGTCCCTGCACGATCTGATTGTTGAAGTCGTACACTCTCGCGACCTTGAGGACGGCGTGATAGCGCAGGAGGATGTTGGCCAGCTCTCGCTGTGTCAACCCTCCTTCTTTGGTTTTCCTATCCACGTCGGCCGTCCTCACGGATTCATAGAATCCTTATCCGGTTTGAGCTCCAGCCCTCTTCGGCAGGCCTCACTGACCTTCTTGTTTGAGCTCTTCAGGCCGCTGCTCAAGAGCTCCCTGGCCGCCGGCGTTCCCACAGCGGCCAAGGCTTCTACGGCACACAGCCGGGTGCGCTCCCGCTTCGCGCTGTTGAACAGGCCGGATTTTTCTATGGCCTTGCCCAACGCCGTCAAAGCCTCGGGAGTCCCGGCCCGGGCCAGAAATTTGATGATGGCGATTTTGGCCTTGCTGCCCCGGTCGTGAAATGGCCGCGTCGAGATCATCCCGATGGCCCGCTCCAGGGTGCTTGCGTCTCCCGGCCAGCGGAGATGGTCGGCGGCGGCCGCGCCGATCTCTTCGTCTTCATCAGGGAGGAACTCGAAGATGATCTTCTGGGCCAGCGGATCGGCCAAAGAACCCAGAGTCTCGACGGCGGCCAGCTTGACCTCCTTGTTGGTATAGGTTTTCAAAGCGGCCAGATGGCTCATGGCTTTTTTGCTGGAGTTGCGGCCGAGCAGGGCGATGATCTCCCTGGAGACGGCGGGTTCCCCGTCCTGGAGCTGGCTGGCCAGGGCCTCGATATTCTGTCGGCCCGCCTCCTCGAGATAGGCGATGGCCGCCCGGCGAGTCTCCGGCTCCTCGGTCTTGGCCAGGAGCTCGGCCGCTAGGGAGATGGATCGGTCGCCCATGAACCTCAGATAGTCGAAGAAAGCGGAAAGCGAATCAAGAGTATGGCGCCCGATCGCCTCCTGAACGAGTTCGACTGTCCGTCCGTCCGGGAAGGTCCCCAGGAATTTCTTGAGTTCGGCCGCCTTTTCGGGCAGGCGGCCGGAAAAAAGCTCCTCCAGCTCACGGGATTGCCTCAGGAGATGGACGGCATGTATGAACTTGTCCTCCCGGAGGAGTTCCCGGTGATGCCGCTTCAGAAATTCAAGAATCGAAACGATCTTCTCCACCCTGTCCTCAATGCAGAGGAGCTCGAAGATCATGTCGTGAAATTCTTTTTCGGGCGGAGTCTGTCGAGCGGCGGTAAGCAGGGCTTCGATGCGGGCCTGGTCTTTGTCCTCGAGCGCCGTCACCATTTCGGCGTAGTCTTTTTTTTCCTCCTGCTCCATGAGCCCGAGGGACAGTGTCTTGGCTTCGATATCTTTCAGGTCGTCGGCCGAGAGGTCGATCTGACCGCTAAAGAGCTTGCTCCGGTCGATGAAGACTTCAAGGGGCTGTTTGGTAAAAATATCGATCTTCGACAGCAGATAGTCGTCCGGCGCGAAGATTCGGAGATTTGAAAAATCCTTCTCCCAGAGGGCGATGACGACGTCGCTTTCGTCGAGGGGCAGGAGCGCAGTCTTCCGAATGACTTCGAGAAAGTCGCGGAGCTCTGTCTTGTCGATCTCCCTGAGGATGGCGAACTTTTTCATCCCGTCTTTATGAAATAGATAAGGGAGGCTCTTGGCGAGATGTTCCTCTTTAAGGATAACTTCCCCCCCCACAAGGAAGGCTTGATCCCGGACGTCCACCTCGAGCTCCTGCCGGGTCTCGAAATAGGACCTGAGCCTCGCATACAGGTCGTCGACGAAGCCGGTGACAGTGGCATGATACGAGGGGAAGAGCTTCATGGCCGTTACGGTGTGAGTCAGGAGATGGAAGATCTCCCGCGAGAGCTCGATCGAGGCCTTGTCCGGAGCCTCTTGAGAAGCGGCGGCGCCTTCAGTTTGGAGTGTTGGCCGGTCGTCGGAGTCCACTGTTCAATCCCCGTCTTTTTCCAGGAATAGACTACCGCAAAAAAAAATTAAATTCAAATTCTTTTTCTCAGGCAGCCAAGTCACTGCCTTGCCTACAGGGCGTAGAATCTGACGCCTTGTCAGCCTCCGGATGTTGCAATTCACGGGGAAAACGAGGAAAATGAGGTGTCTTGAGGGATGAAGCCAAAAGAGCAAGGAGAGTGTATATGAAAAAAGCTCTGATTTTCGGGACGATCGTCCTGGCCCTGGCCGCGCCCATGTTGGCCGGCGTGGTCAAGAAAACCAAGTCTGACGTCAACTTCCGCGGGTTCGGCAAGTTCAGCCTGGCCCAGAGCGAGAAGCTGACGGGCGACCAGAGATGGACGGATATAAAGTCCGACTTCAAAGGCCAGGGGATCGCCGGCGGTTTGGCCGGAAAAACCATCCTCCGGCCTGGGGATACGGGAGAGATCATCGACCTGCCCCAATCGACTGTCTCCAAGCTCGACAACAAGAAAAGGGAATACACCGTAGGCCCGATCGAGAAGATCAAGCAAGAGACGGCGGGTGATGAGGCGAAAGCCGAGAAAGAGACGGAGGAGCAGCCGGGCGAGAGCAACGTCAAGATCACCAAGAGCGAGTTCAAGGTCGAGGACACGGGCGAGGAGTCCACTATCAACAATTTCGCCGTCCGGAAGTACCTCGTCCATTGGCTCACCGAGTGGGAAAACACCGAAACCGGCGACAAGGGAAGTAGCCGTCTGGAGACCCTTGTCTGGACGACACCGATGAACGAGACTTTCCAAAAAGCCCAGGAAGAGGAACTCAAGTTCTACCGGGCCTACATGGAAAAGATCGGCCTCAGCGTGGAGAAGACGCAGCAGGATATCCTGGGCACGAACTGGCTCTCCATCCTCGACTCCTTCGGCAAGGCCAAGGGCCGCCCGGGCAGCGACTACTCCAAAGCGGGCGAGGAGATGCAGAAGATCAAGGGCTACCCGATCGTCGTCGACGGTAAATACTTCGTCACCGGGCAAAAAGCGGCGGGAGAAGGCGGCGAGGGAGGCCAGGAGGAGGCCCAGGACGTCAAGGGAAGGATCGGAGGCCTGCTCAAGAAAACCCTGAAAAAGAAGCCGGCGGATACGGCCGCCAGCGCCAACGAGCCGTCTCTCAGCTACTACACCGAAGTGCTGGAGATCTCCACCCCCGACCTGGGCGCAGGCGACTTCCAGGTCCCGTCTGGTTATAAAAAGAAATAACGGGGACGTTCCCCAAAGGGACACCCTACTTAGACAGGAGCCTTGCCCGAGGCGAGGAGGCCATTCTGTCCACAGAAATAAACCGCGGCTGAGCGGATGGGAAATTGGCGACGGTATGAACTCCCGGCATCTCCTGTTGATAGCCTTGCTCCTGAGTCCGGTTCTGGGATTGAGCGCCGGCCCGATCCCGGATACCGACAAGCCGCCTCAGGCGCAGGTCAGTCCTACCGAACAATATAAGCTTCGCTTTTCACCCCGTCCGCGGCAGACGCTTATCTACAGCCTTCAGAGCCGGATGGAATCGGAAGGCCAGGGCTTCCTGGGGAGAAGCCTGACTTTGAGCGCCCAGGCCGACGGGGAGATCGACGTTTTCATCAGGCAGGTGGTCACGGACGGCGTGTTCACGGAACTCTCCAGCCCGGGCATCCGGATTTCCCTCCAGACCCTTGGCCGTCAAGACGAGTTCACCCTGAAAAATCCTCCCGATTCGCCGGTCCAAATGACTTTCGACCCGGCCGGGCGGATACGGGACATCAAGAACGTCGAGACGCTCGAGGACCAGAACCCAATGAATTTTTCGATCCTGGAAGTCCTCCGCAACTACTGGCCGGCCTTCCCGGACAGGCCTTTATCGGTCGGCGAATCCTGGCCGGACCACAAACGGCTTGTCGTCCCCTTCCAGGGAATGAGCCTCATCATCGAGCTCGAGATCACCTTTACCCTCAACGCCGTTGTCCCTGGGCCCGAAGGCCGGCTGGCGCTGGTCACGGCCGTCTATACGGCCTCTCTCTCCGGGGACCGGGAGGTCGAAGGCTTCCGGGGATCGTTCGAAGGCCGGGGGTCCGGCTCGGGTTACCTGAGCTTCCAGGTCGAAAGCGGCATCTTCAGCGATTACCGGCTGGACTACGCCATCGACGGCGCAATGGTCATGCGGAAGGCCGAAAGCAAGATCGTGGAGTGGTCTTTCAGGCTGATGGCGAACGCCGGCCTGCTTCTTCTCGAATGGCGGTAGCCGGTCCGATCAGGGGCGGATGGAGAGCTGGATCTTAAAGACCCCCCTTTCTTCGAGCGGCACGAATCGGCTCATCGGGTCCCACCGCCGCTCCCAGTTCTTAGTATAAACGAAATAGATGATGTTTCCCGGCCTGATCTCCCAGCGGAAGCGGAGGTTTATCCCCAGCTCCTTCGACACGTCATCGTACTGGAAATAGTTCATCAGGCCGAGCCGGGGGGACAAAAAAAGGTCGGCCTTCACCTCGTAGACGTTTTCGCTAAACCGGCCCTGGGGAAGGTTTGCACGCACGAGGTTGCTGGACACGCCCAAAGTGGCATAGCCTTTATACTTCAGAGCGAGCCCGAGTTCTGTTTCGTTGAGATGGCCGGAGTAAAACTCCCCGAACCCTTGTTCCACTTCGATTTCGAAAGCCCGGTGGGAAGCGGATTTGAATTCCAGGCGATAGTTTGTGAAGTCGTACGGCCCCTTAGGCAGGACGACGCCATCAGAGACCTCGAAATCAAAAGGCAGGACATCGCGGTTGGAGGTAATGTTGAGCTCGATGTGCTCGCCGCTCTCGGTCTGAAAATTGAGCGGCGCCAGGGAAAACCGGCGTGTCTCCAGGCGGCCTCCCAGATCCCAATAATAGTTAAACCTCAGCTCGTAAAAGGACTGTCGTACCAGCCGTCCCACCCAACCTTTTTCAGGCCGGGGCATATAGTTGACTCCAAACGACCAGGCCTGGACGCCGTTCCGCGGCAAAAACCCGAGACCGGGGTCGAGGGCATCGCCATAGTATGAATACATCGTCATGATGTCCCAGAGGTCGTTGGGGTAGTCGACCTTGAACCCGAACCCCTGGTGCATTCCGGACTTCTGTTCATTCCAGTTGTAGACGTACCAGCCGCCGACGGATAAGTTCTGATCCCCGCGGAACCGCGATGTTTGGTAGGTCAGGTCGAACCCGGCCAGCGTGTTACTTTCTCCCGAGGAGCTTCCGTCGGTGAAGATAATCCCCACTTTGCTTTCGGAGAGAATGTTCTGGTAAATCCTCCCGGCCACGAAATTCTGCTTGGGCAGCCCCAAGGATTTCTCGGTAATAACATCCAGGAAAGCCAGGTTTGTGTTGCCCAGCCTGCCGAACACTTTGGTGCCGAAAATGACCGGGACCTGCATCCCTTCATGGAGGCCGATCCGGCGGCTGAAAAAGGGCGCGAAACTTTCGTTGCTCGTTGTCCCGAAGTTGAATATCTGGGATCCCTCGAGGAAAAACGTTCTTTTCTCCGGAAAGAAGAGCGGGAACCGCGTCAGGTTGATGCGCCGCTCATCAACTTCGGTCTCGGCGAAATCCGTGTTGTAGCTGAAGGCCCCGATAAAATTGGGCGTGAAGTTCTTGTAGATATCAAAACCGCCGTCCCACTGATAATCCGTTCCGCCCGGCTCGAGATGCTCCCGCAGGGCCCGGGCCGCGCCATAGGGCCTGAACGTAATCCCCGTACCGAGCTTGAGGTTCTCGATGCCCCGGAGTTCGGCCGCCTCGGCGGGGTTGTTGAAAAAATTGTCCTGACCAACCCCTGACAGCCGGATGGTCTCCTGCTTCCGGGGGATATAACGCTCTACATTGATTCCCCAGTGGGTTAACCCGGGCTTGAAGGAGATCGTCTTGAAGGGGATCCTCATCTCCGAGCTCCAGCCGTCCGGGAGGATCTCGCTCCGGGCGTCCCAGATCCCGTCCCAATCGAGGCTGGAGTGTTCGCCGAAGGCCAACCCCTCGCTCTTGGCCCCGCAGGCGTTGACATAGAAGATGAAGGCATTTCGCTTGTCCAGGAAGGGGTCGAGCAGGACCTTAATCACATCATCGCTTTCGGCGTCCTCATCGCTGTCGTGGGCCATAGAACTCGCACACACCTTCGATGGACTGCTGTCATAGGAATAGACGCCGATGTACAGGCTATCGTTGTCATAGAGGATGCGGAGTTCGGTCCGTTCGGTCGGGTCTCCGATTTTGGGAAAGACCATCCGGAAATCGGTGAAGGGGACAGCTTTGCGCCAGACCTCGTCGTCAAGATTCCCGTCGAGGTGCGGGCCACGCTCGACGCGGACAGCCGTCTGGGCCGGCCAGGCGGAAAATAAGAGCGGGGAAGCCGGGAAAACCAAGAACAGGAATACGGATATCAGGGCGGTTCTGCTCTTCATGGCTCTCTATTCAAACGGCGCCTATTATACCAGAACACTTTTCTCCGTCGCCATGATATCCTTCGGATGGAGGCCTTGACAGACGGCATTTCTTTTAATATGTTGATCGGATTCCAGGAATGACGGGGCGAAATGAGAAAATCAACAAAATTGATGTTTTTGGCCGGCCTCCTCATCTTGGATCTTCTCTGCTTTGCCCAAACTGCCTCCCAAGTCAAGGTTATCATCGATAACGCCAACATCCGTTCCAAGCCGGAGCTCGACGCCGAGATCTTGGAGATTGCCGCCAAAGGCACCCTCTTCGATGTCATCGAGAAGGCCGGGGCCTGGTACTCCATCAAGATGGGTGAGGATCAAGCGGGCAAGGGCATCTACGGCTACATCCATGAAAGCATGGTCGAACCTGTCGGAAGCGTCGCGCCGAGGCCTCAGGCTGTTCCCGAGCCTCAGCTCGCGCCACCGCCTCCTCCCCCGATTCAGGAGCCTCCCGCGCCTTCTCAGGAAGTGAAGGAGACACCGATCAAGACCAAGTCTCATGACAAGCTCATCTCCGGCTCGTTCATCAAATACGGATTCGGTGACCATTGGCTCGCTTCGTTCGGGTTCGACCTCGGGATCGGCCGCCATTTCGGGATCGGCCTGGAGCTCCAGCCCTATTACAGCAACTACTCCGAGATCGACCTTTCCGTCCTTCAGTTGGATATCTTCGCCAACCTCAAGGCCGGTTTCCGGCTCTGGTTCTTCACGCTTTACGGCGGAGGCGGGATCGGCCCCGATTTCACCTTCGCCAACACCGAGATCGAAGGCCAGTCCTTCTCCAAGTTCAGGACGATGCTCGCCTACCACGGGATCGTCGGACTGGCGCTCAACATCGGAAGGGTCGCCGTCGTCCTTGAATTCCAGCCGGTCATGATCTCCGACCCCAACCTCGACCCGGACACCTGGGGCCAATTCTTTTTTGTCGGGTTGAGATTCTGACCGACCGGTCCTTTAATGGGAAGCCGGCTCGGCGTGCACGACACAGCGGTCAAGTTCGGGGATATTCTTTTTTAGACGCTCCTCGATATGAGACGTCAGGTCATGGATCTGGATGATCGAGAGCTCTTTTTCGAAGTGACAGTGAAGCGAAACCGACATCTTCTCTCCATGAAGGAGGACGCGCACATTATGGCAGCATGACGGCCCGGCGATCTCGTCGGTCAGACGTTTGACCCTTTCCACGAGCTCGCTCTCGCGCGGGGTGACATCGAAGCCGTCGCCGATTCCCGTTCCCCGCGATTCCAGATGGATGTAGACCTGCTCGATCTCCGACATATCCTGGCGCAGGTCCTTTTCGATGTGGCTCGCCATCTCATGGGCCTGCTGGAGCGAAAGGTGGTCGTCCACCTCGAGATGCAGGTCCACAAAGATGCGTCCTCTGTCCTCGTGCAGGCCGATATTGTGGACCGCCATCTGGTCCCTGTAAGCCACGGCCCGGATCCGCTGGGCCATGGTTTCGCGCTCCACTTCACGAGGGTCGGTGTGGACGACGACATCGGCGCCCGGCGCGATGCTCTGGACGCGGACCTCGACGGCATCGGCGATAGAATGGGTGCGTTCGAATGGAAGGTCCCGGTCCACGTCGACCGTCATATCAACAAAAAATACCGGACCCGACCGGCGTACTCGCACCTGGCCGACGCTGAGGACGCCTTCGACTTCAGCGGCTACTTCCCGGAGCTTCTGGGGAAGCCCGTCCGGCGCCCGGTCGAGGAGGACATCCATGGTCCGCCGGCCGAGCCGGAAGCTTACGAAAAAGACGATAACCGCGACCCCTAGGGCAGCTACGGCATCAGCGCGCCGGAGGACCTTCGAGGCCGAAGGGAAGACGTTTTGGCCGAGCCAGACGAGGACGAGGCCCCCGATGACGACAGAGGAGCTCCAGATGTCAGTCGAAAAATGGAGGGCGTCGGCTTCGAGGGCCTGGGAGTGATGCTTGCGCGCCGCTCTGTATAACATCCGCGACCGGCTGACATCAACGCCGATGGAGACGGCCATGACCAGGAATGCCCAAACGCTGGGGTCGACCTCGATGGTGGCGAAGAAAATGCGCCGGACCGCTTCATAGATGATCCAAGCGCAGGTCACGAAAAGCAAGACGGTCTCGACCAGAGCGGATAAATTCTCGATCTTGCCGTGACCGTAGGTGTGCTCGTGGTCGGCCGGCTTGTCCGAGATCCGAACAGCCAGAAAAGTGACCACCGCAGCCACGAGGTCGAGGAGCGAGTGGGCGGCCTCGGCCAGTATCCCCAGGCTGCCGGTGATCAGCCCGACGATCAACTTGAGCACGGTCAGGAATATGGCGGCGAGGATCGAGTTCCCGGCCGCCGCCTTCTTTTCTTTCTGGGCCGTAGAGTTAGAAGCAGAGGAATCTGCAGACATTAAAAGACTTCTCTTGGGATATCTTAGAATAGCGGCCGAGGATAATCAAGGAACGCGGCTGGCACGGCGCCCATATCAGGATTGCCTCAGAAGCCACCTCAGGGCGTTCTTCTGAAGCTTCACATACTCCGGGTTCCAGAGGCTGGGGATAGTGTGACCGGGGGCCATGAAACAGACCCGGCCGCGGCCGTAATCGTAGGCCCAGCAGGCTTCGCACGTAGCTCCCTGGTTCCCGTATTGCGTCGTCGAGTATTCCAGCCCTTCCTCGTTGACGCTCCGGACCAGCATGGACTTGGGGTCTTTATCGTAGATCAGATAGTGCTGTTCCTCGGTCACTACGAAATCCTTCACCCCCCGCGTAATCGGGTGATCGGCGTTGACGATCTTCATCTTATAGGGGCGGAACGGCGTGTGCCCGGTGAACAGCGCTCCCTCGACGTCCCGAAAGTCCGCGTTCGCTCCGGAAATATAGCTGGCGTTATGGAAGAACCAAGCCGAACCGCCTTCCTCCACGAAACGGCGGATGGCTTTCCCCTGCTCCGGCGTGATCCACATCTCGGCCTTTTCATCGAATTCAGGCAGGGGCGGGTCGCTCGTGATTTTCATCTTCTCCGGGTCATAGAAGACGTAGGGAGTGGTGTAGCCTCCGGGAAAAACCAGGCCATCACAGAGCATGATGAGCAGCCGGTGAGCCTTCAGGGTATCCGGGTTGAGCAGCGTGTAATCGGGAGTGAAAGTGACGGTGACGCCCGACTCCTTGACCAATGTCCTGTGCAGCGCAGTCCGGATGTAATCGAAGTTGTGGAAACGGTCGCCGACCAGAGCGAAGGCGTCGGCTCTGCGGCCAACGCTGGTAGCGGGCCTGGGCGGCACCATTACACCCAGGGCGGAGGCCGCACCGATCGAGCCGATCCTCCGGACCGCCGACCGCCTGGAGATACAGGCTGGATTTTTCATGCCGGCCTCATTTTTTCATCTTCTCGATCGTCTCGATCATATTCTTGACCTGGGGGACTTCCGGGTTCTCCGGATCGAGCTTGATG
>Ga0299912_10004736_pt1 | contig 11156 bp, 8 predicted proteins | sample RVTome_2_FD_207667 | JGI IMG/M metagenome (GOLD analysis project Ga0299912, IMG submission 207667) | Soil microbial communities from uranium-contaminated site in the Upper Colorado River Basin, Wyoming, United States - RVT95D214 (version 2) ... | reverse complement strand
ACCCGATCCGGGCGCCGGCGGGGAGGCGCTTGACCTCCGAGACGATCGTCCGCCAGGAGAGAACCGGCCTCAGGTCGTATTTCTTCTCGAAGGCCGCCTTCATCTTCAAGGAGGGCCATAGCCCCACGAGCCCGATCCCGACCCGGACCATGTCCAGATGGGCTTCGGTATGAAGAAAAGCGCCGGCCGTAGCGCAGGCGTGAAGGAGCGGCCGGTAGCCGGCCGCCTGGAACGCGGCGGCGGCGCGCCGAAAGGCCTCGATCTGCCCCCGGGTGTAGGCCGTGTCGTCCGGGTCCTTGGCGGCGGCAAAGTGGGTGTAGAGCCCCTCGACCCCGAGTCCGGGGTGGTCACGGCGCAGGACGGAGACCAGTTCCGGAACCCGGGACGGCAGGAAACCCTGGCGATGGAGGCCGGTGTCGATCTTGATATGGACTTGGACCTTGTCGCCGACTCCCGAACGGCCGAGAGCGGCCAGGCTTTCGAAGCTCGAAATAGTCAGGCTGATACGGAGGCGCACCGCTTCCTGGATGCGGGCCGGGAGCGTGTAGCCCAAGACAAGGATGGGCTTCTCGATCCCCATCTCCCGGAGCGTTGCGGCCTCGACGATCGAATCGACACCCAGCCAGTCCGCGCCCAGCCGGTCCACGGCCGGGACGAAGTCGTACAAGCCGTGGCCGTAAGCGTTGGATTTTGCGACGGCCATCAACCGGCAGCCGGCGGGAAGGAGCCCCCGGAAAAGGCCCAAGTTATGGGCCAGGGCGGCCCGGTCGAGCTCGATCCAGGTCCGGAGCAGATGTTTGTCGATGGCGGCGTCGGTCATGGAATCGTCTGCGGCGCTCCCATCTTACGGTGGACGGTGTCCATCGTCAACCTCCCGATCGAGGCCAAGGTTCCGGCCGCACCCGTGGGAACGTATGAGGTTTTCCTTCAGAAGGGGAGAAACGTCGTCTCCAAGAAGGCCAGCTTTAAAGTCATTAAGCTGATCAAACCCCCGTTAGACAAAGAATAAAAGCCGGGAAAGGCAGAAGAAAAACCCAGGTATTATAGCCGGGCCGCGACCCGGCAAAAAAAGGCCGGTGAGGCTTTCCGGCCTCACCGGCCCTGAATTCCTGTCCAAACCGAAAACGAGATTACTTGATGTTGATAGCTCCCTTGGTCCGCTCCCGGCGCTTCTCTTCCATTTTGTCCCACTTCTTCATACAGGCGGCGTCCTGGCCTTTGACCAGGGAGCAGGCCAGGTATTCCGAACAGTAGATAACGCAGGCCCGGATGGCCTTGCCGGTCGGCGTTTTATTATAGTCGGAGCCATGGATGGAGAAGCTCCCCAGGCTGAGGCCTCCGCCCAGGCCCAGTCCCCCGGCTTCGGCCTCGATGGTCCGGGTATCCACGATCTCACCGGTCTCGGACTCGATGACCTTGAGGTCCACGGCGATGTAGGTCTTGTCCTTCTTTCCGCCCAGGCTGACAGGGCCCAGCGATACTCCGCCGCTTGTCTCCCGGGTCTGCTCCTCGTAGGAGGAAACGGTGCCGGCCACTAGATATTTGGCACCTTTCATATTGCCCATGCGGACCTTGGTGGCCTGGCTGACGCGCTCCGTCTGGCTGAAATCCTGTTCGTAGAGGACGGCGTCGATCTCCTTTCGCTCCAGGACTTGAAACGCTTTAGTGCTGGCCAATTCCGAGGCCAGCATATCCGCCAGATCGTTGCCCACGGAGGCGCTCCACCATCCGGCGCTGGTTTGGTTAGTGAAGCGCAGAACTCCCAGGCGGGGCTTTTCGTCCTGGGCGGCCAACGAACAAACACCGGCCAGCAGGAAAAACGTCAGCCCCAACAATAGGATTTTTTTCATGTGATCCTCCTTGTCAGAAATCCATCATAGCAAAAACAGGCAGGGAATTCAATGAATCAGCGAGCCTCTCCTGATGAATCGAGGTCACTTGGCGCTGGAGGCGTCCTCTTCGGGTTCGGGCTTTTCCTTGAGCCGGTACAGGATGCGGCCGCAATTCTCGCAGAGCAGGAGCTGGTTTTTCTCCACCAGTTCGCTCAGCATTTGGGGCCGGACGCGCACGTGGCACAACATGCAGAAATCGTCGGTGACCGGGGAAAGAGCGATGCCGCCCTTCTTGTCGAAGATCCGGAGATAGAGGACCGCCTGGTCCTTGGGAACGAGAGGGAGCAGCGCCTGTTTGGACTTGATCAAGCGCTGGAGTTCTTCCTCCAGGCGGGATTTTTCCAGGGCCAGGGTTTCTTTTTCCTGGTGGAGGACGGCCTTTTCCTGATTGTCTTTCTCCACGGCGGCCCGGATATCGACCTCGATCTCGTCGGCCTGGAGAAGCTCCCCGATGATCTCTTCTTCGAGCTTGTCGATTTTCTGCTGGTTGTCGCCGATTTCCTTGAGCAGGGATTGGTATTCTCTATTGGTTTTGACTTGGTTGAGCTGGAGCTTGTATTTGCTCACCTGGGATTTGATATCCTTGACCTCGGCCTCCAGCTCCCGGCGCCTCTTCTGGTTATGGGCCAATTTATCCCGGGCCTGGCTGAGGGTTTGGGCCGAGGATTCGACCTGGCGGTCGATGGCCTCGACCTGGGAGGGGATACTATCCAGAAGAGATTGGACCTTCTTGATTTCGGCGTCGAGCCGCTGCAGTTCGATCAGCTTTTCGAAATCAACGTCCACATCTCTTCCTCTCGCGCGAATGGGCCTACCAGGATTCGAACCTGGGACCTGCCGGTTATGAGCCGGTGGCTCTTCCGCTGAGCTATAGGCCCTGGAGTGTCTCCCTTATATCAGATATGGACGAAGGAAGTCAATTTTTGGGCTCAGGCCGTGCCGTTGGTGAAGGACTTCAACTTCCGGCTGCGGCTGGGGTGCTTGAGCTTGCGCAGGGCCTTGGCCTCGATCTGGCGAATGCGCTCCCGGGTGACCTTGAACTGCTGGCCGACTTCCTCCAGGGTGTGCTCGTTGCCGTCACCCAGGCCGAAGCGCATCTTGAGGACCTTGGCTTCGCGTTCGGTCAGGGTTTTGAGGGCCTCCTCGATCTGTTCCCGGAGGTTGATGTGGATGACCGTGTCGGGCGGGGAGGGCAGGATCTTGTCCTCGATGAAGTCACCCAGGTGGCTGTCCTCCTCCTCGCCGATGGGCGTCTCCAGGGAGATGGGCTCCTGGGCGATCTTGATGATCTTACGGACCTTGTTGACCGGCAGGTCCATCTTTTTGGCGATTTCCTCACAGCTCGGCTCGCGGCCGACCTCCTGGACCAGGCCGCGCGACACCCGGATGAGCTTGTTGATCGTCTCGATCATGTGGACCGGGATGCGAATGGTGCGGGCCTGGTCGGCGATGGCCCGGGTGATGGCCTGCCGGATCCACCACGTGGCGTAGGTGGAAAATTTGTAGCCGCGGCGGTATTCGAATTTGTCCACGGCCTTCATCAGGCCCATGTTGCCCTCCTGGATCAGGTCCAGGAACTGCAGGCCGCGGTTGCTGTATTTCTTAGCGATGGACACCACCAGCCGCAGGTTGGCCGCCACCAGCTCCTTTTTGGCCTGGTCCGAGATTTTCTTGCCGGCGGTGATGGTGCGCAGCATCTTGCGCAGGTTCTGCGTGTCGAGGCCGATTTCCCGCTGGTGGCCCTTGAGCTGGCGGTTGATGTCCCTTTTCTTCTGCTCCAGGAGCGCCCGGTTCTTCTGGCTGCGGCTCTGCCTGTAGGCCAGGCCGGCCTCCTCCAGGCGCTCCTCCAGGTCGTTGATGACTTGAAGCTTGTGACGGAGGGTGTCGATGATCTTCTCCCGCTGGACGGAGCGCAGGTTCAGCTCGCGGATATGCCGGCTGATGGCCACGATCTTCCGGCCGCGGGTGATGAAGGATTTCTTCCGCGGGGGGATGCGGTCCAACTTGGCGGTCAAATCCCTGATCTTCTTGATCTTGGCCAGGATCTGTTTCTTCTTCTCTTCGATCCTGCCCTCGGCGATTTCGTCCTCGCTGACGTCGAACATCTCGGTGATGACGTTGACGTTGTCCTTGATCCTGGACTCCAGGCCCAGCACCTCGTTCAGCACCAGGCGGGTTTTGGACAGGGCCTTGATGATGGCTTTCTCCCCGCGCTCGATCTCCCGGGCGATAGCGATCTCTCCCTCGCGGGTCAGGAGGGAGATGTTGCCCATCTCCCGCAGGTAGAGCTTGACCGGGTCGGTGGTGCGCTCCAGACCCTGCAGGGAGACGACGTCGGGCTTGCGGCGGCGGAGGACCATCTCCTTCTGCTTGGAATCGAGGATTTTAATCCCGTAGTCTCCGATGGAGTTGAGAAAATCGTTGAAGTCCTCCTCGGAGTCGAGCTCATCCTGGAAGGTCTTGTCGATGTCCGTGAACAGCAGGTAGCCCTGCTTGCGCCCCTTGGTGATGAGGGCATTGACCTCGCTTTTTGGCCGGTGGGGGTGTTCGGTTGGCAAGTCGGACTCCTACAGGGACAGTATCTGTTTGGTCAGGTCCTGCTTCTGGAATAGCAGGGCCGCCACCTTGTCCCGGTCCCCTTTCTTATCCAAGCGGACGATCTCCGCCTGGAGGGCCTCCAATTGCTTCTGGAGGTGGGAACGGCGCAGGGCGAAGAGACAATCCAGCGCTTCTTCGACGGTGGGCGCCTCCTCGGCTTCGATCAGGGCCCGGGCCAGCCGGCGGCTCAACTCGACGCCCACTTTCTGGTTGAGTTCGCTGAGGCGGACCGGCTTCTCCTGGCGGGACCATTCTTGGAGATAGAGGAAAACAGGCTCGCCGGCCAGGCCGGCGAAGTCCTCCTCCCGGACCTCGGTGAAAACATAAGGGGCCAGGTCAGGGTGCCCGACCAGGATCTGCAACAGGCGTTTCTCGGCGGGCAGAAAGTCGCTCTTCTCCTGGACAGGGCCGCCGGGCCCCGAGGCCGGCCGCGGCTCCTCTTGAACAATGTTCCTCAATAGCTCTTCCTTCAGCCCGAAGTGCTCGCAGACCTGTTTGAGGTACTCGCTGCGCAGGATGGCATCGGGAACTTTATTCACTTCGCTGACAACCTCCCGGACGGCCTTGGCTTTGGCTTCCGGGGTGTCCAGCTTACGGCCGGCTACGGTCATGTTGATTAAAAATTCGAGCCCGGAAGGACTGTCTTCCAGCAGGCCGCGGTAGCGGTCCGGGCCCTGCTGGCGGATGAAGCTGTCCGGGTCGGAGTTGCCGGGCAGGACAACGACCGAAGCGCCCAGTCCCTGCTCCAGGCATAGGGCTACCGCCCGCAACGCCGCTGACCGGCCGGCCGCATCACCGTCGTAATTGACGATGATCCGCGGAGCGAAGCGCCGGGCCAGGGAGACCTGGCTGGGAGTGAGGCTGGTTCCCAGCGAGGCGGCGCAGTTGGAGAACCCGGCCTGGTAGAGTCCGGTGAAATCCGTATAGCCTTCGACCAGGATGAGTTCGCCCTTTTCCCTGACGGCCTCCTTGGTGAAGTTCAGCCCGTACAAGATTTTGCTCTTGGAGTAGAGCGGGGTCTCGGGTGAATTCAGGTATTTGGGCTCCTGGTCCCAGATGGTGCGTCCCCCGAAGGCTGCCACTTTGCCGGTCAAGCTGAAAATGGGGAACATGACCCTGCCGCGAAAGCGGTCGTACCAGCCGCCGGACTTCTGTCCGGGCAGGATGAGTCCCGCCTTTAGAAGAAGGTCGGCCGGAACGTCCTTGGCTTGGAAAAACGAGAAAAGAGCGTTCCAGGAGTTGGGGGCGTAGCCGATCTTGAGTTTCTGGAGTGTCTCCTCGGTGAGGCCCCGGCCCTGAAGGTAGTCCAGAGCCTTTTTCCCTTCCTCCGAAGCATGCAAGTTTCTCTTGAAGAAAGCCAGAGCCTCCTCGGTGATCTTGAGAAGCTTCTCTTCGAGGTTGTGGGCCTGAGCCTCGGCCCGGCCCGGCCGGGGCAAGGGGATGTGAAAGCGGTCGGCCAGGTACTTGACGGCTTCGGGGAAGTTGAGGCTTTCCTTCTCCATGACCAGGGCGAAGATGTCGCCGCCCACACCGCAGCCGAAACAATGATAGAGCTGCTTGTCGGGGTCAACGGTGAAAGAAGGGTCGCGCTCTGAATGAAAAGGGCAGAGCCCCACGTACTTGGAGCCCCTTTTGCGGAGCGTCGTGTATTGAGAGGCGATCTCTAGAAGAGACGCCGTCTGTCTGATTTGTTCGACAGCATCCATATTTTTGACATAAAACTCTTGATAGAATATAGGAACGCCAAAGCCTCTTGTCAAGCTCCTAAACCATAAAAAATAAAAAAATTAAGCCTTCCGAAGCCGTTTTTTCAACCCAGAACAGGCTTCTTTTCCCATTTATTAACTCGAAATGACCGGTTTTTGTTTCCAGTGAGGCTATTTATTTTTGATCTTGGCCCCGATTTCCCGTTTTGAGCCGAAAAGGAAATAATATATAAAACCGGTAAGATTTCTAGTTTATAGGTGGTTGATCAGGCTGGCCTGATGGCCTGCTCCGAAGCCGTTATCGATGTTGACCACGGACACCCCCCCCGGGCAGGAGTTAAGCATGGCCAGCAGCGCGGCCAGTCCTTTGAAACTGGCGCCGTAGCCGATACTGGTCGGCACGGCCAAAATCGGCACGCTGACCAGCCCGGCCACCACGCTGGGCAGGGCGCCCTCCATGCCGGCCACGACGATGACTACGCGCGCCCGGCGCAGGCGGTCATATTCTCCCAGGAGCCGGTGCAGGCCGGCCACCCCCACGTCGTAGACCCGGTCGGTTTCGTTGCCCATGAGGTCGCAGGTGACGAAAGCCTCCTCGGCCACGGGGATGTCGGAGGTGCCGGCGGTCAGGATGACGATCCGGCCCTTGCCCGGGGCCGCCTCTTTTTGCTTGAGGAAGACGGCCCGGGCCGCGGCATTGTAGGAGAGGCCTTTGAGCTTGGGTTTCAGCCTGCGGAAAACGGCCGGCTCGACCCTGGTGATGAGCAGGTTACAGCCCTTGTCCAGGATCCGGCGGGCGATCTTCAGGATCTGCTCGTTGGTCTTGCCCAGGCCGAAGATGACCTCGGGAAAACCCTTGTGGACCTCACGGTGGTGATCGATCTTGGCGAATTTCAGGTCCTCATAGGGATAGTCCTTGAGCTTTCCCATGGCCCCCTCTGGCGAGAGTTCGCCCCGCTCGACCTTCCGCAGGATCTCTTCCAGCTTTGTCTTCACAGCCCGATTCTAGCACAGCCTCTTTGACTGAGGCTACAGGTCGGAATAAAATAGAAGCATCTCCGAATATGCGATTGCCAATAGGCGCCGGAATCGCCCCCGGCCCTCTGGGGAACCAGTCCCGTCGGTTCCCCCCGTCGCAAAAAGCCGACGGGGCCCCCCTCCGCTAGGGGGGCCTAAGGGGCGATTCGGGCGCCCAAAGAAAATCGCCCAAACGGGGATGCTTTAGAACAGAAGAAAATGATGCCGCCCGCCGAGGACAAACCGCGGCCCGAGCTAATGCAAACTTTGGCCCGGGAAGCCTCCTTCATGGGAATCGGGGCTCACACGGGAGCCGAGGTCCGGGCGCGCCTGCGGCCTTCCCGCCAAGGCCGGGTCATATTCCGCCGGATGGACCTCGGCGGCCGGGAAGTCTCGGTCGACCCCGCTCGAGCCGAGTCCAGCCAGTGCACGGTGCTGTCTGAAGGCGGCGTGAAGGTCCGGACCGTGGAGCATCTTTTGGCGGCGCTCCTGATGAGCGGCGTGGACAGCGTTGAGGTCGAGCTCGACGGCGAAGAAATCCCCATCCTGGACGGCAGCGCCGCTCCTTTGGTCGATATTATTCTGGAGGCCGGCCTCCAGCCCCTGTCTGAGCCTCGGCGTTCCTTCCCGGTGAAGAAGCCTCTGCGGGTTGAGGACGGGCGGAGCGCGGTTGCCTTTGAGCCCGCTTCGATTTTTGAAGTGCTCTATGAGGTCGAATACCAACACCCTCTCATCGGGAAACAAGAGCTGGCCATACGCCTTGACCCGGAGACTTTCCGCACCCAAGTGGCCCCGGCGCGCACCTTCGGCTTCCTGAAGGACGCGGAGCGGTTGCGGGCCATGGGATTGGCCCGGGGCAGTTCCGTGGAAAATACCGTGGTGCTTGACGATAGGGGATTAGTCAACCCGCCCCTTCGCTTCCCGGACGAGTTTGTCCGGCACAAGATTCTGGACCTTATCGGCGACTTGGCTCTTCTCGGCGCGCCGCTCCAGGGCCGGGTCACCGCCAGCCGGGCCGGCCACAGCCTCCACCTCCGCGCCGTGCAGGCTCTCCTCCGCGGGGAGGGAGGTGTCGATTTCCCTTAAATCTCCTTCCCGGCCCGGCCTCTTTTGTTCGGGCCAGACAGCGGCAGGCCGGATCGTCGAGGGGAAAAGGATGAGGAACCGTGGAAAAGACGCCTTGGCCAACAGGGGGTATCAGCCATGATTCGAGTGAAAACATGGGGAGTTCTCTTGCTTTTGGCGGTGCTGGCCTTGGCGGGGCCGGGATTTGGCTTTCCGGCCGACAAGGAGTCTCGGCTTGTCGAGATGCTCATGGGCGCGGGCAAGACGGTGAATGTGAATGGCCGGGCCTGGTCCTCGGACTTGGGGGCCATGGTCTTCCATGATCAAAAAGTTTATGTCCTGACCGGGGATACGATGGGGCTGGGCATTTTCTCGCCCAATGCCCTGGCCACAACCACGGACCTTGAGGCCCGAGACGGACTCAACCTCCGTTGGAGTACGGGGCTCGACGGAAACCCGAAAATGTTTTTCCCCCGGATCGAACCCGATTCAACCGTCCCGGCCGGAGCCATCAGCCTGAACGGCATTTTGTATGTCTTCCTGATGGACGTCATTCATTGGAAGGATATTCCCGACCCGGATACGCGGGCCCGGGCCGTGCTCATCAAATCAACGGACAACGGCCAGTCTTTTTCGCAGGTTTGGCTGGGCACGGAAGACGACAAATTCGTCAACATCAGCCCGGTCCTGGGCAGTCATCCCTCCCTCCCCGGCCGTCAGGTTGTTTATCTCTTCGGTTCGGGCAAATACCGGAATTCGCCCGTTTATCTGGCCTACGCCGAAACCGGCGACCTTGAATTCCCCGCGCGATACCTCTATTTCGCCGGACTCCAAAACGGCGTGCCGCAATGGACGCTGGGTCAGGACGGAGCTCAGCCGGTGGTCCGGGGCGTCAAGGTCGGAGAGCTGTCCGGGGCCTGGAATGATTATTTTCAGAAATATCTCCTGGGCTTCTTCGACTTCGGCGGCCAGCCCTACGGTTTCTATCTGCGCCGGGCGGCCCAGCCCTGGGGACCTTGGTCAGAGGGGAGGCTGGCCTTCAACGGAGAGGAGAAGCCGGACTGGTATCAAGCCGGCTGGGGAGGGCCGTACGGCGGGTACCTGCTCCGGGAGCTTGACCGGGACGGCGGCCGGACGGTCTATTTCACGCTTTCCCTGTGGACCCCGTACAACATTTTCCTTATGGAGATTGACCTCGACGGCGTATTCAGGAAAGGGAGAACAGGACCTAAATGAGATGCCTTAGTAGGATTTAGGATGCATCCTAATCCGTGATACGTCTTGATATTCCAGGGGTGGCGCGGCCCAGGGCTCTCCGCCGGCCGAAGCTACCGGGACTCCGGAGACGCCTTCAGACTTTTTTCAATTATCTAAATCTCCCCTCCCCCCTTGCCTTCAAAGGGGAGCTCGATGGCGTCTCCGGCAAGGCCGGTGGGGAGCGAGGCCGGCGGGGATGAGCCGCGACAGGACCCCACACCTGACGGGCTTTATCACGGATTTGGATGCTATCTTTGATCGAAAACTCCTTGTCACGGAGGGCGGCCTGGAGTAGAATGTGTAAACTCTAATCGGGAGATTTGCGGTGAAAGACGATAAAAAAGACGAATTCCAGAAGGCGCTGGCCGCCTACGGCGAGGCGGTAAAAGCCTTCCGCCAGGCCAAGGTTGATAAAGCCCAGGAACAGTTCACAGCTTTTATGGAAAAGTACGCCTCCGAACGGGAGCTGGTGGACCGAGCCAGGACTTACCTTAAAATCATCAAAGAGCGCGTGGGCAAGCCCCAGGAACGACTGACGGCCAAGACCGACGAGGATTACTTTCTGTTCGGTGTTTATAAAATGAATATGGGCGATTACGAGGGCGCCTTGAAAATGCTGGACAAGGCCAGGGAGGCCAAGCCCAAGGATGTCCGGGTCTTCTATCTCCTGGCCCAACTCGCCTGTCTAACCAACGACCAAGAAACCTGCCTGGAGCATCTCAAGAAGGCCGTTCAGATCGACAAGTTCTACGGTATCCTGGCCCAAAACGAGGAAGAGTTCGACCCCATCCGGGAGGACAAACGGTTCAAAGCCATCACCCGCGCCTCATGAGCCGCGATCTTTTCGCTCTGGTCCTGGCCGCCGGCCAGGGGACCAGGTTTAAATCCCCCAAGGCCAAAGTCCTTCATCCGCTCCTGGGCCGGTCCATGATCCGGCTGGTAACCTCCAGCCTCCTGGCCCTCAAGCCCCGGAAACTTCTGATCGTGGTCGGCCACCAGAAAGAAGAAGTCGCCCGCGAAGTGGCCGGCCCGCGGGTGGAGTTCGTCCCGCAACGAGTGCAGCTCGGCACAGCCCACGCGGTGCTGGCCGCCCGCTCCCGCCTGCTGGCTTATCCGGAGGCCGATGTCCTGGTCATCCACGGTGACCTTCCCCTCATCACGCCGGAGCCGCTCCGGCAGATGGTCGCTCGCCACCGCAGGGCTCGGAACGCCCTGACCTTCATGATCGCCGACCTGGCCGACCCATCGGGGTTCGGCCGTATCATTGAGGAAGGCGGCCGAACCCGAGTCGTGGAGCAGAAAGACGCGACTCCCGAACAGAGAAAAATGCAGCGGGTCAATGTCGGCATTTATGTTTTCCGCGTCCGGGAACTGTTGGCCGCCCTGCCCCGCATCTCAAACAAGAACAAGAAAAAAGAGTTCTACTTGACGGATATCGTGGAAATCATATCGGCCGCGGGCAAAAATATAGAGCCTTTTTTGACTCCCAATCCTGAAGAGATTGTGGGGGTGAACACCCGCTATGAGCTGGCCAAGGCGGCCGAGGTCCTGAGGGAGCGGAAAGCCCGCCAACTGGCCGAAGCAGGGGTGTCCGTCCTCGACCCGCGGACGGCCTGGATCG
>Ga0299912_10004734_pt1 | contig 11161 bp, 8 predicted proteins | sample RVTome_2_FD_207667 | JGI IMG/M metagenome (GOLD analysis project Ga0299912, IMG submission 207667) | Soil microbial communities from uranium-contaminated site in the Upper Colorado River Basin, Wyoming, United States - RVT95D214 (version 2) ... | reverse complement strand
CTGCTGGTTACTACTATCTTCTTCCCCTTGAAGTCAATATTTTCATAATAGGTTCCCACATTAGCTAAAACCGTATCTCCTTCTAAGGCAATATTTATCCCTCCTTGAATTGTGGCTAAGGAGGGGGAGGGGATATAGATTATTTTGGATTGTAAAGAACTAACCAGGGTAAGGAGAATAAAAAAAGATAATAAAACTTTAACACTTGCTCTCATAAAACCTCCTCTGGGAAGCATGAGCAAAAAGGTTTTCTTTTCCCCCTCAATCTGAATATATAATAATCAATTTTCTTAATTTGTCAATCGTTTTTTTAAAAAGAAAAACCTTTGCTAACACATTACTCTACAATAAATTATCCGCAGTAATATAATATTAAGTATTATTATCTTTATGGGCTTTTTTATCAATTCTACGAATATCTGATGAGGTAATCTGCTCGGACAGGATTTGTACTCCTGCCCGCAATATGGAAAAAAGCAGGGGTTCAAAATTTTGAACCCCTGCTGTACATAATTCATCCCCTCTCTTTCCTAATAAGAGGGTTAGGGTAAGGTTATATTTACGTTCACGAAACCCGACAATTCCACTTCTTTTTTCCCTTTGAACCTTTAAACTCTTAAACCCTTGAACTTTTTTTTACGTTACTTCAACTTTGTCCGCTAACACCCTTTTAAAAGCCTCAACCACATGCGGATCAAATTGTATCCCGCTTCCCTTTTCTAACTCCTCCATCGCCTGCCATAACGGTTTCCCTGCCCGGTAAGGCCTATCTGTGACCATAGCATCAAAGCTGTCTGCCACTGCTAAAATCCTGGCTCCTAAGGGAAGGGTATTGAATTTTTTCTCCTCCTCACTGCTCTCGATAAAGAATTTATGATGGGATAAAACTATAGGAATAGACTCTTTTAAGACCGTTCCAACTGAGCTTAATATCTCTACGCCCTTTTCCACATGGGTTTCAACTATCTTTTTTTCCTCCGCGGTCAAACTGGCAGCTTTGGTTATAAGCTCGCTCGAGATCTCAATTTTTCCTATGTCGTGCAGAAGACCTGCTACTCTGATGTTTTCGACTTCACTTTTAGATAATTCCAACGACTTGGCGATTTCCGAAGCATAATCTGCCACTCTGAGCGAGTGGCCTTTGGTATACCGGTCCGAGGATTCCAAGTATTTAGTTAAAATCTCGATCACTCCCACATACGCTTTTTTGATCTCCTGAATTTTATTTTCCTTCTGTTCATATAAAGTCCCCACTACCGCTCCGGCTAAAAACAGAAACCCACCCCAGATCACCAGATCTAAAGTCAATCTTAAACCTGTTGACTGATGATAAAAAGAGTTCGGGTATAAAACCGCCAGGAAAACCACCAGTCCGATGCTGAAAAGGCTTGTATAGATGGCGTATTTTTTCCCTAAGAAATAGCCAGACACCAGAACCGGCAGATAATAAAAATTAAGAAAAGCCATCTTCTGAAAAACGAAATAGTTGGTAATCAAAATAACACCGGTCAACCCCAGAACTAATATCTTCTCTAAGTGTTTTACCAAAAAATTTTTTATCTTATCCATCTTTTCCTCCTTCAAGCCGGATATTTAAGAAACTTTAACTCTTTTTTATTTTATCGGAGGAAAAATAACTCTTTATAACTTCTTTTTAAATATAAAAAAGTCCCTCCGGCATTTTTGCCAGAGGGACCTCTACATACTTATTACTGAAAGACCCTTTTAATTACGGCTCTAACAAACAGGGGATGGTCCTAATTTAAAAAGGTAGTTGATCAACCAAACAATATCTCCCAGGCTGACCTTCCCATCTCCATTTGCATCTGCATCACCATAAAATGGGTCTGGCTCAGGACCTAATTTGAAAAGATAGTTGATCAGGTAAACGATATCCCCCAAAGATACATTCCCGGTTTCATTAACATCTGCACATAGAAAAGGCTTACCACCATACCAGTATCCGATTTTTAACTGATAATTGGTACTCTGAGACTCTCCGATAAAACTTTGAGCAGAGGAGACCATAGCCTTATAACTGGTGGAAGCCATATCCTTGCCACCGCCATTCAAACTGCTCCAGGGAATATGATAATTCTGGGGAGTGGCAGTGGTATCTTTAGGTATGATCACCTCTTTTCCTATCAGGACTTTCTCATCTATAGAATTCTCCTTTACTGTTCTTTCTTCAAAAACTTTTTCTTTTTCTATGGAGAAAGCCAAAGAAAAAGAAAGAAAGACCATCACCAGCATTACTGGTAGAAACTTTAGATTTTTTAGCATCTTCCACTCCTTAGTTCATGAGTTTTTACTTTATTTTAAAAATATTTATCTACTTTCAAAAAGCAAGAGAAATTTTAAATTTTTTTCTTTTTAATGTCATTGCGGGAAGCCTCACCATAGGTGGACAGCGAAACAATCTTCACATGCTCAGCCAATTGCTTCCCCCGCCAAAGGCGGGCTCGCGATGACAGATTGTAAGGGCGATCCGGCGGATCGCCCCTACGTCGTCTCGCGTCTATCTTCTTACTTCTCACTTTCCATTTCCACCCTCATCTTCCCCGTATCCGGTCTTGGCTCTTCTTTTCTTACCTTCTGCACGCTCTCTATCTCAGGTGGCTTGGGTCTATACTGTTGCTCCTCTTCTTCTGTTCTCTCTTTTCTTTCAAGCTTCATCTGTGCTCTTTCCTGTTCTGATTCAGCCAGGCGCTTTGCCTGCACTGCCTCCATCTCTTCTGGAGTGGAGCCAAGCATCTTAGCCATCCTCAAATCCTCATACCCCTTTCTCTTGGCTACGATGCGATAGGAGAAGGAAATATCCGAGCCTGCCGGACCTCTTACCTCAAAGGAACTTGCTGTCCGGTTAGCCACAGCCAGAGTCAATGGCTCATCCTGAGGAGTTAAGAACACGTGATATTTAACTGAGGTATTGACCGACTGGGAAAACATCGGGTCTATCTGCACCACTACTCTGCCATTTACCAGAGTTCCTTCTCCGAAATCCTCAAACCAGTTCTCTGGAGACTCCATAGAGTAAAGCAGGCGATATTCTCCATTATCCACTTTAACTGCCGCACTTTTAGTGCCATTCACGGCAAGAAAATTCCCATCAAAATATCCAGCATAACCTGTGGAAGGCGCATAGGAATAGACTCCATATTCAGTTCCTGAGTTGGAGATAGTATAAAAATATCCACCATAAGTATTCCCACCTGAGGAATTCGAGGCAAAAGCATCTACTCCATAAGTAGAGTGAGAAGAGCTACCATAGGCAGTCGCCACAACTCCCTCATGTAGTCCTGTCCCGGTAGAAGGGGTATAAAAATAACCACCCCTGGTAGTACCGGTGGAAGAATTCGTAGCATAACCATAAACCCCGTAAGTAGTACCGCTGGCACTATTCTCACCCTGACCATAAACCCCATAAGTAAAATAAGAAGAACTTCCATTTCCTTCTGCTCTTAGACCATAATGATATCCTGTGCCTGAAGTCGATGTCTCAAAAAATCCACCATACACATTACCAGTGGAAGAGTTAGAAGCATAACCAGAAACACCATAGGTGGCTGAATCAGAAGAGCCATAGCTTGTTGCTCTCATTCCATAATGTTTACCGGTACCGGAAGAAGGAGTGGAGAAATAGCCAGCATAAGTGGTGCCATCCGAAGTATTTGAAGCATAATTATAAGAACCATAGGTAACTGCAGAGGAACTGCCACCACAAGTGGAATAGATTCCAAAATGAGCTCCTGTACCAGTCGAAGAAGTTGAGAAATATCCACCATAAACCCAACCGTCAGAAGAGTTCTTGGCATAACTCATAATACCCCAGCTATCACTGCTGGTGTTCCCATAACCTCTGGAGTAGAGACCATATTTGTTTCCTGTGCCGGCTGAATCAGCCTGAAAATAACCACCATAGGAATTGCCACTGGAGCTATTTTCAGCTATACCATAAGAGCCATAAACAGGGAAGGAGGAGTTACCATAGGCATCGCCATAAACTCCGTAATGCTCTCCGGTGCCAGAAGAGGAAGTGGTGAAATATCCACCGTAAACGTTACCAGTGGAAGAATTTCGAGCATAACTATAGGTACCATAGGATGTGCTATCAGAATTACCATCCCCGCTGGCATAGACTCCATAATGCTTACCTGTACCATTATTAGCCGCGTAAAAATAACCACCATATGCTAATCCGGAAGAATAATTCCAAGCCATACCATAGACACCAGAAGCATGTCCGGAGGAATTGCTAATTGCCTCACCGTGAGCACCATGAGCAAAAGAAGTTTGCGAGGAACCATAACCCACTGCGGTTACTCCGTAATGCTGCGAGCCCGTGCCGGAACTATCGGCTATGAAATATCCTCCATAAGCACGCTCACTGCCGGAGTTGTCTGCATATCCTTTTACACCGTGTATCCTGGATGAGCTACTTCCCACAGCTTTGCCTGTAAAGGCAGACCCTGAGGCAGCCATTACGCTATCAGGACCTGCAACGTTCACATATTTACTGGTCAAGGTGCTCGAGCCTTCATATAGATCTGCTGACACACCCGAGCGTCCGAAATCCGATACCGGGCTGGTGAAATCAGAAGCGTGCAAACCATCCAATTTGTCTGAGTTCAGAGAATAATAGGAATAACCTAAGCTGGTAAGTCTCTGGCGAGGTGTCATCTCTGCATCTGCACCCACCTGCACTCCCAGGTAAGTATCAACATAGGAATCGAAAATGCTGTTGGGAATCGGTGTAACAGAGCCCAGGATAACATTGAATAAACCCTTGGTAACAGTTACTGATTGTGCTTCAGTCCATAAGGCACTCCCAGCTGAGGGGACTGAGTAAATGCTGAAGGTGACAGAATAACTGCCATCTGCCACGAACTTGCCGGCTGCATCAGTCAGCCTCCCCTGAAAGTTGATCAGCCTTGGAACATCTGCATAAGCTAAAGTGCTTATTAATAACCCCACCATCAAAAACATAGTAATACGACGCATAAACCCTCCTCTAAGGTCTTCCCCCGCCAAAGGCGGGGAGGGAAAAATGTTAAATGGTTTTTTGCTCCCTATCTTCGTCTTCCCTAACCGTAAGATATATAGAATAATCAAATTTCATTGTCAAGAAAAAAGTGACTATGGAGTGCATCATCCGTGATGATGCCAATAAAAAAAGCTTGTAGCGTCGGGTTTTATGCCCGACGAAAATAATGTAGGTCAAGCATGTCCACAGGACTGCTTGACAAAATGAATTTACGGGCAGAAGTACAACTCCTGCTCAAGCAAGTTCTTTATTTCTTACATCTCACGTCTTACGTCTTACTTTTCTTTAATCATCTCCTGCTTTTGCTGTTCTATTTTAATCCTCTCTTCTTCCATCCTCAATTTTTCTTCCTGTCTCTCATTTTCTATTTTCAATCTCTCCGCTTCCATCTCTTTTTCCACCTGGATGTGCTTTTCCCTCATCTCTTCTCTCTGCTCCTGACCCGCAACCTTTACAGGGCTGACCCCGGTTTCTCTCAACTCCATCCCGGGTCTTAATGATTTCCTGTTCTGATTCTCCTGTTCAGATTGCGCCTGATACCTTTTCTCTATCCCTGCTCTTAATTCAGGATACAAATTAGGGTCATCTTTACCTGCATCTGTTTCTCTCAATCTTTCATTCTCATATCCTTTCCTCTTGGCTACTACTCTGTAGGAGAAGGAGACGCTGCTATTCCCACCTTTAAGCTCAGTCACATCAAAACCGGTTGCCCCCTTTGACACATAGACGCCGTTACAATCACCTTCTAATTGCACAAACACTTTCATCGGATGTAAACTGTTTATGACGACTGTCTCTAAAAACAAAGGGTCAAGCTCAATATGGTCTCTCCCAGTTACCAGTTGACCTTCTCCGAAATCCTCAAACCAGACCTCCGGGCTTTCCTGCGCATATAAAAGCCGGTGTCCTTTAGAAGTTTTTAATACTGCTGGCTTTGTTCCAGAAGCAACCATATCACCTGAGGCATAGACTGCAGCACCAGAACCACCAGCCGCCTCATATGCATAAACTCCATAATGTGTGCCGGTTCCAGAACTGGCAGCATAAAAATATCCAGCATAAGCACTCCCCGAGCCAAAATTCTGAGCCCAACCATCCACACCATCAACATATGAAGAGGAGTTCCCATAACCATTGGCACTTACCGCAATATGGCTTCCGGTTCCAGATTGAGATGCAGAGAAATATCCACCAATAGCGGGACCATTAGAACTATTCTGAGCAGTAATATAAGCACCATAAGCGCTGTAACTGCTTGTTCCATAAGATTCAGCCCTGACCCCATAATGGCTTGCAGTTCCGGATGAATCAGCCGTAAAATATCCACCATAAACATCACCAGTGGAAGAATTATACCCATAGCCATATACTCCATAGGTTGTAGAATCAGATTGACCAAGTCCTTCTGCAACAACTCCATAGCGTTTCCCTGTGCCCACTGGTAAAAACTCGCCAGTAGTGAAATATCCACCATAAGCATTGCCCGAGGAACGATTATAGCCCAAACCGTAAAAACCATAAACCGGATAAATAGAAGAAGAGCCTTCACCATAACCTAATACACCAGCAGTGTATGGGGAAGAGGTGGATTTACCAGTTGCATAAACCCCGTAATGCCAGGCTCCTGTACCCAAACTATCGGTTTCGAAATATCCACCTAAAGCCGGACCAGTGGAAGTATTAGAAGCATGAGCTTTAACGCCATAAGCGTAATTAGAAGAGGAACCAAGTCCCTCGGCATAAACCCCATAATGGTTTCCGGAACCGCTAACATCGGTGTAGTAATATCCTCCATAAGCTTCACCTGAGGAATTGCTGTAAGCCAAACCATAGGAACCATAAGAGTTGCCTGGACCAGTATTAGAAGAATAGCCATAGGTACCATAAATAGAAGATGAAGAGTTCCCATAACCTCTGCCGTAAACCCCGTAATGGTTTCCTGTTCCAGGAGCAGAGCTAGTGAAATACCCTCCATAAGAATTACCAGAGGAGCTATTTTCACCCCAACCAAAAATACCATAAGTATAACCGGTAGAACTCCCATAAGCGGCACCCTCTACACCTCTAACTGAATTAGCAGAAGCGCCATTGGCTAATCCACTCACTCCTAAATGGATACCTGTCCCATTAGAAGAGGTAGAAAAATATCCTCCATAAGCATTGCCCGAAGATGAATTGTCTGCATAACTATAGGTACCGTAAGTAGAATTAGAAGAGGAACCATAACCATTTGCTCTAACCCCATAATGGTACCCTGATCCGGTATCATCCGTAGTAAAATATCCCCCGTAAACACTGCCGCTTAAATAATTGATAGCTGAACCAAAGACACCATAAGACGGGTAAGAGGAGTTACCGTAAGCCCCCCCTACTACCCCATAATGGATTCCCGTCCCGCTGGAATATGTGGTAAAAGCTCCAGCCTTAGTAGTACCTGAACCAGAATTATCTGCAGTTCCTAAAATACCATTCATATCTGAAGCACTGTTTCCATAAACATAACCCTCAAAAGCTGTTCCGGAAGTTGACGTAACAATTTCAGGTCCTGTCTCATTCACATACTTATCCGTTAAAGTACTTGAACCTTCATATAAATCCGTTGCTACACCCAAACGACCAAAATCTGATACCGGGCTGGTGAAATCAACTGCATGCAAACCATCCAATTTGTCTGAGTTCATTGAATATGAAGCTGTGTCTGCTTTTGCCCCGCGATAAGAATATCCCAGACTTGATAACCTCTGCCGGGGTGTCATCTCAGGATCTGAAGCTACTTGAATTCCAAGCCAAGTATCCACATATTTGAAGATACTGTCCGGTATCGGCGTCACTGTGCCTAAGACAACATTAAATAACCCCTTTGTAGATGATACTAACTGTGCCTCAGCCCATTTGGAACTGCCACCGGTTGAATCGACATAGATCCTGAAAGTAAGAGAGTAATTTCCATCCGGCACGAACTTCCCGGTTGCATCAGTCAGCCTCCCCTGAAAGTTGATTAGCCTGGGAACGTCTGCATAAGCCAGACAACAGACCAACAACCCCACCACTACCAAAAACATAGTAATACGACGCATAAACCCTCCTCTAAGGTTTTCCCGCTTGAAGCGGGACCCCGCCTAAGGCAGGAAAATGTTAAATGGTTTTTTGCTCCCCATCTTCCCTAACCAAAAAATATATAAAAAGAATTAAATCCAATTGTCAAGAGAAATTGTAGCGTCGGGCATTATGCCCGACAGTCAATGTCTTACGTTAATCGGTAGACCCACCTTGCCCCTAAGGTGGGTTTATATATTTTTCGTAGAGACGCATAGAATGCGTCTCTTGAGCGAACAGACAAGATGTCTGTTCCACCAAACTACATGTGTCCGTCGTCCGCCTCAGGCGGACTGACCCGATGGAGAAACAGACATTCTTTTAACAAACTATTTCCTCTTGACAAACAGGTATTATTCCCTACTTTACTTAAAAACTTATCAAGGAGGATAGTCCTGAAGGGGAAAATCCATCATCTCATTTTTATTCTCACTCTAATATTTATTTTTCACTCTCCAGCTTTTGCCATTGACCAAATTAGCTGGTTCGATCCGCAGAAAACAAACCTCTTAATCGGGATAATCCTCACTCTCATTTTTATCTTCGGGTTTATCCTTTATGCTAAAAAAAGTAAAAAATTGAAGATTCGCTCCATTCCTGGACTTGAGGCTTTAGACGAGGCTGTCGGCAGGGCAACCGAAATGGGTAAGCCAATTCTTTTTTCTTCTGGCCTGGGAAAAATGGAAAGGGTGGCAACCATGGCTTCGATGAATATCCTGGGGAGTGTAGCGGAAAAAATAGCTGAGTATAACACTCCTCTTCTAATCCCGAACTACGACCCGATGGTAACAACTGTTGCCCAGGAAGTAGTTAAAGAGAGTTTTACTAAAGCTGGACATCCGGAATCCTACAAAAAAGAAAATATCTACTTTGTAACCCAGAGCCAGTTCGGATACGTAGCTGCAGTAGATGGAATTATGTTAAGAGAAAGACCGGCTACTAATCTTTTCTTAGGCACCTTTGAAGCTGAATCTCTGATCTTAGCTGAGACCGGAAACTCCATCGGCGCTTTGCAGATTGCGGGCACAGATTCAACTATCCAGCTTTCCTTTTTCATAGTTGCCTGCGACTACACTTTGATAGGCGAGGAGCTTTTTGCTGCCAGTGGCTATTTAACTAAAAACCCTTTAGTTCTGGGAAGTATCAAAGGGCAGGACTTTTTGAAATTAATCATAGGATTTCTTATAGTCGCCGGTGGGATTTTATCCACCCTCGGTTATAATTTCTTGATCAATTTTTTAGGAAAAGGTTAAGGAGATGAGCAGGCAGATACCCCTATGGGTTTGCTTTGGCTTTGGAGTTTTTATGCTGGCACAGTTTTTTGTGCCTCATCCCCTGTTTTTGAAAGGTTATCAAAACGTTTTAGACTGGATGCAGATAATCTACGTTTTTGCGCTATTAGTCGGGGCTTTAAGTTTCTTAATTCTCCATCTGGATAAAATATCTAAAAAACAAAAAGGATGGGGATATAATTTAGTTGCCATAGCCGGGCTTGCCCTGATGGTTTTTTTCGGTTTCTATAAAGGGATTCAAAAAGGCTCCCCTTTTTTATGGATTTTCGATAACCTCCAGGTTCCTATGCAGTCAACTATGTTCTCGCTTCTGGCTTTTTTCGTCGCTTCAGCCGCTTATCGGGGTTTCAGGGCAAGAAACATACAGGCAACCATCCTTCTGATTGCCGGGATTTTAGTGATCTTGGGCAGAGTTCCCTTAGGAGAGATGCTCCATTCATCCATCCCTCAATTTGCGACCTGGGTGCTGAATATCCCCAGTATGGCTGCCAGAAGAGGGATTTTGATTGGGGTCGGTCTGGGCTCGATCGCCACCTCTTTGAGAATAATTGTAGGAATCGAGAGAACCTATTTGGGGAAATGATGAATTTAAGCAGGTAGCACGTAGCAATGAGCTTGAAGTAAAATATGGAGTGCATCATCCGTGATGATGCCATAGATGTAGTTCGTAACGTGAGGTTTTATGCCCGACGAATGACACGGCATGCCACCTTGTCCTCTCCGATTTTGGATCCGTAGGAAAGGCGGGATAACAAGACCGATAGAAATCGCAGGGACAGGGCTTGTCCCTGTCCGAAAAGTTGGACAGAACGATGTTCTGTCCCTACAAAAAACAAAGAACAGACAGTATGTCTGTTCCACCAAAAGAGAATATGAAACTAAATCTTAATCGCAAAACCATATTCATCCTAATGGCAGTAGCCGTAATCTTCCCTCTGATTTTTAAACTGAACCTGCCGAACAAGGTAACTCCAGAGGTAAAAAATGTATTTGAGAAAATAAATAATTTAGAAGATAGCTCAGTGGTTTTAATCTCTTTCGATTTTGAAGCCTCATCCTTTCCGGAGGTCCAGCCTTTAGCCAACGCAATTATACAGCACTCTTTTTCAAAAAATCTGAAGGTTATAGGTCTTTCCCTCTTAGCTGAAGGAACCGCTTTAGGAGAAAAGGTCTTAAAGGAAAACGCTTTAAAACATAATAAAACCTATGGGAAAGACTATGTTTTCCTGGGGTTCAGACCACAGGTTACTGCAACCATCTTAGGCTTGGGAGAAGATTTTCATCAGGTTTTTCCAGAGGATTATACTGGTAATTCAACTTTTGATCTGGAACTGACTAAAGAGATAAAAGATTATAAAAAGATAGCCCTCATAATTTCAGTAACAGACGGGGACATACCTTTTTCCTGGATAAATTATGCCGTGGCAAGGTATGAAAAAAAATTGGTGGTTTTAACGACTGCGGTTATGGCAACCAGCTTCTATCCCTTTTTAAATTCCGGCCAGATCGAAGGACTGGTCAATGGACTCAAAGGCGCCGCCGAATACGAGATTTTACTGGGTAAGCCCGGAATGGGTTCAAGAGGTATGGATGCCCAATCCACAGCCCATCTATTGATTATAATTTTGGTAATCTTGGGGAATATAGGATACTGGCTGGAAAGAAAAAAGATGGTTTAAAAGTTCAATGGTTCAAAAGTTCAATCGTAGTGCGAGGCTTTCCATGTGCC
>Ga0299912_10004733_pt1 | contig 11162 bp, 7 predicted proteins | sample RVTome_2_FD_207667 | JGI IMG/M metagenome (GOLD analysis project Ga0299912, IMG submission 207667) | Soil microbial communities from uranium-contaminated site in the Upper Colorado River Basin, Wyoming, United States - RVT95D214 (version 2) ... | reverse complement strand
TTGCCACTCAGAAGCAACCAAAGATGGCCTGACAATCTTCAGGGATCGCATCTCCACGCCCGAACCAGCAATTGTCGGCTTGCCGGGACGGAAAGAAATGGTCAATCTGACTGCACGAGGAGCAAGCGCAGCCGATTCAGTGCTTGTTGGGCCGTGACGTGTTTGAACGTCTCGCGTTCGAAGGGGTTGAAATTCTGTTCCACCGTCGTCCCGGCCGTGGAGGCCAGGCCAACGAAAACCGTTCCCACGGTTTTGGTGCGCGTGCCGCCGGTCGGCCCGGCAATGCCGGTGACTGACAACGCATAATCTGCCCCGGTCTGCCGCCGCGCGCCCTCGGCCATCTCGCGTGCCACGGCCTCGCTGACGGCCCCGTGCGCGGCCAGCGTCCCGGCACTGACACCGAGACATTGCTGCTTTGCGGCGTTGCTGTAAGTGACGAAGCCGGCGAGAAAAACCACCGAGGCGCCCGGCACGTTGGTGATGCGATGCGCGATGCAACCGCCGGTGCAGGATTCCGCCAGTGCCAGCGTCTGCTTCCGCTCCGTGAGCAACCGCACGATCACCGCCTCAATCTCTTCCTCGCCTTCGGCAAAGACGCTGCTGCCGAGAATCTCGCGCACGCTCCGCTCTGCGGATTGCACGAGCCTCGCTGCCTCCAGCCGGCGCGCGGCAAGTCGCACGTCCACTTGAGACGTCCCCGCGCAATAACCCACCTCAAGGCCAGCTTCAACCAGTGGCCGGAGCGGCCCAGCGATTCTCTCCTGCACGGCCGATTCGCCCAAGCCCGTGGTTCGCAGCGTGCGGCAAATGAAGGGCTCCCGGACGGGAAACTGCCCGTGCAACAAAGGCACAACAGACTCATCGAACATGGGCCGTAATTCGCGCCCCGGGCCGGGCAGCATGATCAGCCAACTTGCTGTGCCGGCTGTCCGAAAGGGATTGGGCCGGAGTTCCATCGCCAAGCCGGGTGCCGTGCCTCTGGGATTCCAGAGGACGCCCGCCCCCGCCGGGACCAGTGCCTGCACCCTGTTCCGCTCGGGCATCGGGCGCTTCCGAACCATGAAGAAGTTTTTGATGTGTTCCAGCACACGGACATCTTCCTGTAATGGTTTCCCGAGCAATTCAGCGACCAATTCACGCGTGATATCGTCGGAGGTCGGCCCCAGCCCGCCCGTGATGATGACCAGGTCCGCGCGTGTCAAAGCCTCGCGCACCGCCTGTGGGATGGCCGGACCAGCGTCCGGCACGGCAGTCTGGCGCGCAACCGGATATCCGAGGTCAGCCAGCCGACGGCAGAGCCATTGCTGGTGCAGGTTGACAATGCGGCCCAGCATCAACTCGGTGCCGGTGTTGATGAGTTCGGTGATCAAAGCGCGCCGAGTTTCAAGGGGCAGATTGCCGGTGGCAAGTTTGGAGTCAGCCGGAGGCAGGCGCGTGCCGACGATTGAGAAGTTGCGGCCCTCCCTGCCGCGTGACGGAGAAGGTGCGGCGCACGCAGCGCGTTTACCGGCGCTGCGATGGCCGGTGCGATCTGGGCGGAGCGGGCGGGCGGATTTCCGCGTCAAAAGTTCCCGCCACGCAGCTCTGCGCGGTATCGGCGATGCACAGGTAAACGCTCCCCGTCATGTGATTGCTTGAGACTTGTCCGAAATCCACCCGCAACGCGTAAGGCACGGTGATGTTCTTGGTCACGGGCTGTCCTTGTGCATCCTTCCAACGAACTGCGACGCGCGGTGGTTTCTCATCGTTCGGTGTCACGTAAACCAGCTTGCCGGCCAAATCATCCGTCCGCCTCGCAACGATGTAAATCGTCACTCCCACATCCGGCGGCCAGGTGGGACCTTGGCGCAGATTCAACGTGCCGGCATGCAGCGTCGCGCGCTCGCAGGTGAAGCTGCGACCGGCCACACGCCCGGCGGCAGGCGTGTCCGGCGGCGTCACCCCCTCCAAGTCTAACGTCCAGTTCGTGTCATTCCCCAACCCTGAAGTGGACGCTGCGGCCTCGGGCAGAAGCGTCTTGCTCGCGGCCTGTTCGGCGCCTGGCTTGAACAACCTGTCCCGAAACGCAAAGACTGCGCCCAGTACCGAAGCCAGAATGACCAAGGCCGCGCCCCAGAGCAGGAAGTCGCGCGCCGGCGAGGTTTTGCGCACCGGCGTTTCCGGCGCGGGGAACTGCGGGAGCGGACGCTCATGCGCTTCCGACGCGGTGAGGATGAACTTCGAGTCCTCCGACACCGGCGGCTGCGGGACGATGATTTCCCGGAAGCAGGTCGGACACTCCATGTGCGAACCGGCCTTGTCCCGCTCGCACGTGATGTGCTGGCCGCAAATCGGACAGGCAAACTTGAATTCGCTCATGGTTCAGCAGTGGGGGCATTTTGCATGCCACGCCACCCCCAATTTGCCAGTTGCGCAGCCGTATCGCAACCCGACAATCGCGTTTGGGAGTGACTTTTTGCAGGGCGCGCCGCACATTCGCCCGGCTTAAGCACATGAAAACGACTCCCCCAGTCTCCCGGAGCGGCCGTTTCAAATCCGGCCCCGCCGCCGATGTCGCCGCATTCACGGAATCCGTCTCGTTCGACCACCGGCTCTGGCGACACGACATCCAAGGCTCGATCGCCCATGCGAGCATGCTGCGGAAAATCGGCATCCTCAGCCGGGCTGAACTGAGCGCGATTGTGCGCGGCTTGAAGAAGATCGCCGCCGAGATCGAATCGGACAAATTCCGTTGGAAGCCCGAACTCGAAGACGTGCACATGAACATCGAGGCCGACCTGACTCGGCGCGTTCCCGCCGGGGCGAAGCTCCACACCGGTCGCTCGCGCAACGACCAGGTCGCGCTCGACATGCGCCTCTGGCTGCGCGACGAAATCACCGCACTGCTTGGCGAAATCTGCGCTCTGCAGCGGGCGCTCGTCCGCCTCGGTGAGAAGAACTCTGGTGTGTTGATTCCCGGGTACACACACCTGCAACGCGCCCAACCGGTTTATCTCGCCCATCACCTGCTGGCTTACGTCGAAATGCTCGAACGCGACAACGAGCGGCTCTGGGACTGCCACTCGCGCGTGAACGTCTGCCCACTCGGCGCCGGCGCACTGGCCGGCTCAACACTGCCCCTGGACCGCGCGTTCGTTGCCAGGCAACTCGGCTTTGTTGACCTGAATGGAAAACCGCAGCTCACGCAGAACTCGATGGACGCCGTGAGCGACCGGGATTTCGCAGTGGAGTTTTGCGCGGTAGCGGCTTTGCTGGCCGTGCATCTGTCACGGCTGGCCGAAGACCTGATTCTTTGGACAAGCGCAGAATTCAACTTCATCAAGATCGCCGACGCCTACACCACCGGGTCATCGCTCATGCCGCAGAAAAAAAATCCCGACGTGGCCGAGCTTGTGCGTGGCAAGACGGGTCGCGTGATTGGCAATCTCGTCGCCCTGCTGGCACTGCTCAAGGGCCTGCCGATGACCTATAACCGCGATTTGCAGGAGGACAAGGAACGGCTGTTCGACACCGCCGGTACCATGCGCGCCAGCCTGCGCCTCATGGCCGCGATGCTGCGGAACACGAAGGTCAACCGTGCTGCGTGCAATATCGCCGCGAGCGATCCGGCATTACTGGCGACTGATCTTGCGGATTATCTCGTCCGCAAAGGCGTGCCGTTCCGCCGGGCACATCACGTTGTCGGCGCAGTCGTGGCACTGGCTGAGAAAGCGGGCAAGCCGTTGAACGAACTCTCGCTGCCGGAACTGCAATCGGTCTCGCCGCAGATCGGGCGCGACGTGCGCAAGGTGTTTGATCCGCGCGCGGCAATGGCAAAGCGGAATCTCATCGGCGCGCCGGGGACGAGAGAAGTGGCAAAGCAACTGGCACAATGGCGAGCCGCGCTGAGTTCGTAACATGGCCATCGGAGCGGGAGATTTGCTGAATGACTTGCTCAAGGCGACTTCGCGCTCGTTTTACCTGACGCTGCGCATGTTGCCCGGCGCGATTCGCCCGCAGATTGGCCTGGCCTATCTGCTCGCGCGCACGACCGACACCATCGCCGACACGGAAATCGTGCCCGTCGCCGACCGATTGGAGGCACTCGGCCAGTTGCGGGCGCGGATCCTCGGCAAATCCGCCGCCCGGCTTGACCTTGGCCGGTTTGCGCGGGTTGACAAATCCGCAGGTCGCGCCGGCGCAGCAGAACGGACTTTGCTTGACCAGGTCGAAGAAGCGCTTGCCGCGTTGAGCGGCTTTTCGCCGCACGATCAGCAACTCATTCGCGAAGTGCTGGCGACGATCACGAGTGGACAGGAACTGGATTTGAAACGGTTTGAGTCAGGTAGGGCGGGCAGTCCACTGCCCGCCGCCGAACCTGCAAAAGACGCCCGGCGCGCCGCGGACTGCGCGCCCTACCAAAACAGAATTGTCTCGCTCCAAACCGACGCCGAGCTGAACGACTACACTTACCGCGTGGCTGGTTGCGTAGGCGAGTTTTGGACCAAGCTGTGCCGCGCGCATTTATTCCCGAATGCGCGACTTGACGATGCGCGGTTGCTGGCGGACGGCGTCCGGTTCGGCAAAGGGCTGCAACTGGTCAACATTTTGCGCGACCTGTCCGCTGATCTGCGCCGGGGACGCTGTTACTTGCCTGCGGACCAGTTGGCTGAAGTTGGACTCGCGCCTGCCGATTTGCTGTCGCCTGCCAACGAGCTGAAGCTGCGCCCTGTTTATGATGCTTGCCTGGACACAGCCCAAGCGCATCTGACGGCGGGCTGGGCTTACACGAACGCGTTGCCGCGCGGGCAGGTGCGCGTGCGGCTCGCCTGCGCGTGGCCGATTTTGATCGGCGTGAAGACGCTGGCGAAATTACGCGCGGGCCCCGTGCTCGACCCGCAACGGCGCATCAAAGTCAGCCGCGCGGAAGTCAGAGGAATCCTCCTAAGCTCGGTGATCCGTTATCCGCTACCGAACGCATGGCGGAGGCTGTTCGCTTCGTCCACTGAGAAGACGCAGAGCAACTCCTGAGCAAAAACCGCTTGCAAAACACCTGGCGCGCAGTAACGTCGTACCGGCGTCGGTGGAGTTCCCGCCTCGGAAGGGGGAATGACCGACGACGAAGATTCCTTCCCTTTGGGAAGGGGCGGGTATTGGGTCAAAATCACCGTGTGTGCCCAACGCCCGCTTCTTTGTTTGGGCGGCTCATTCCAATATTCACCGTCACCAAAGTTCCACCGGGCCTTTGGGCACGGCCATTTGACTTTCCCGCGCGACGCCGGACGGCTGCATGAAGGAGGCAACCAGTGGCGGCGGACGGAAGCGCGGTTTCAACTCGCCGTGTTCGTCGAGGAATTGCCGTCGCCAGCATCGGTAGCTTTCCAGCGCGTCGTGGAATTCGGCTTTCGACGAAATCCGGACGACGCGTTTGTTGAAGAAGTTGGCCGGGCCGAAACGTTTCGCATACCACGGCGCGACTTTGCGGAACATCCGGCAGCCGTGTTTCTCCCCGAAGATTTCGATCATCAAATCCAGATGCCGGCACATGACGCGCATGCGCTCCTCGAAGCCCGGTTCCGGCAAAAGCTCGCCCGTGGCGAGGTAGTGCCACGTCTGCTGGAAAATCCACGGACTGTAAAACGCGCCGCGGCCGATGCTGATGCCTGCGCAACCTGTCTGCTCGATCATTGTTTTCGCCGCCTCGGGCGTGGTCACGTCCCCATTGCCGATGACGGGAATGGTCTTCACTACTTCCACAACGGCGCGTATGCCGGCGAGGTTCACCCTGCCGCCAAAGCCCTGTGCCCGCGTACGGCCATGGACGAAAATCGCCGCCACGCCGACATTTTCGAGCGCACGGGCAAGGTCGGGCGCAGTGATGTTTTGATCATCCCAACCCAGGCGCATCTTGGCGGTGACGGGGATTTTGACGGCTTCCACCATGCCTCCGGCAAGGCGCGCAGTCTTGTCCAACTCCGCCATCATGGCCGAGCCGCCGCCGACACGGCAGACTTTGCGAACGGGACAACCCATGTTGATGTCCACGGCCGCCACGCCGAGCGATTCGAGACGCAAGGCGGCGTCCCGCATCTCCTCCGGCCCGCTGCCGAAGAGCTGCACGGCGAGCGGGCGGTCCGTGGGCCGGGATTCGATGAGTTTGAGCGCCTTGCGATTCTCTTCGAGCAACGACCGGGCGTTGACGAGGTCCGTGGTAGCAAGGCCAAGGCCACCAATTTCGCGCACGACGAGGCGGAACGGCAGGTTGGTGTAACCCGCCAGCGGCGAGAGAAACAGGTTCGATTCCAATGCCAGCGTTCCGATGCGCATCGGGCGAAGTTTAACAAAAGGGTGCTGTGTCGGCACGCAAATCGAAAAAGGGCAGAGGCGCGCCCGGGGAACACGGAGTCACTCCTCAGGACACGTTTGCAGGCGGTGCGGCGGGGTTTTCGGCCAAGCTCAACGGAGCTGTTCGAAGCGCCGCCCAGCCGCCTGTGTGCATGGTTCGGGACAACAGTGATCGCCGCCTTGAAGCCAACAGAGGGAGGCTTGGGGAAATCATTGGACCGCAACAGCCCGAGATGCTCGCAAGCTGCCGGCATTCGGTGGGCAGGAGGGCCGGTTTTTACCGCGTTTCACGCAGCGTAGCCGGCTTTGTTCGTGCCCAACGTCAGAAGCCAATTGGAAATCGGCGCTCCATCTTGGTTGTGATTACGCCGCACTGCGCCTTACGAGTCCTTGATGCCAGAGCGACCGCAGTCGCGATGGTTGGGTCTGTGGGTCCGTGGGCTGGCTCACAGCCAACCCGCTGGCCTTCTCCCGCAAGGCGCTAGGCTCCAAGAGGTTGGGGCGGCACTGCCTCAGCCAGTCTTGCAAAGTCGGGGCGGTCTGATAGTTCTTTCGCTGCGATATGCGGCGACTTGGTTGCTTGATTTTGCTGGTGGTTGCGGCTGGGCCAGGTGCGGCTTTGGCGCGACTGGAGTCCGCCCAAGTAACGCTTGATTACGTGGCCAAGAAAGCGGAAGAACGCGCCCGCGCGCCGTTCCGCTCACCCAAGGCCGACCTCCCGGAAGTCCTGCGTCAGGACAATTTGGACTATGACAAGTACCGGGAGATCGAGTTCCGCCACGAGAAGGCCCTTTGGCTGGCCGAAGATTTGCCGTTCCGAGTCGAGTTCTTTCACCCGGGCTACCTTTACCAGGAACCGGTGCACATCTACGAATTCACGCTGACGCACGTGCAGCCGATCCGCTTCGTCCAGGATTTCTTCAATTACCGGCAGCTCCGCATTCAGAAACAGATTCCTGCCGACACCGGTTACGCCGGCTTTCGCCTGCTGTATCCGCTCAACGCGGAAGACAAATGGGACGAGCTCGGCGCCTTCCTCGGGGCCAGCTATTTTCGCCTTCTTGGCAAGGGCCAGCGTTATGGTTCGTCGGCGCGCGGGCTGGCGTTGGACTGCGGCGAACCCGACCGCCCGGAGGAATTCCCCATCTTCACCGATTGGTGGCTGGGCAAGCCGCATCGCGACGATGACCAGTTGCGGCTTCACGCCATCCTGGACAGCGTGAGCTGCGTGGGGGCGTACGAGTTCCGCATCCGGCCCGGCGAAACCACCATTGCCGATATCGAGGCGGTGCTCTTCTTCCGCGAAGAGGACAAAGTCCGCGCGGCAAACCCCCAGCGAAAACGGCTCAAGACCATCGGGGTCGCGCCGCTGACGAGCATGTTTTGGTTTGGCGAAAATTCGGAGCGGAAGTTTGACGACTATCGCCCCGAGGTGCACGACAGCGACGGATTGCTCGTGCGCATGGACAATGGCGAAACCCTCTGGCGCCCGCTCAACAACGCCTCGGCGATGCGCCACCAGCGCTTCGCCACCAAAAATGTCCGGGGCTTCGGCCTGCTGCAACGCGACAGGGAATTTGCCGGCTACGAGGACCTCTTCAACAATTACCACCTTGTGCCCAGCGTCTGGGTCGAGCCGCGCGGCCATTGGGGCGAGGGCGACGTGCACCTCGTTGAGTTGAGCACGCAATACGAAGGTCTGGACAACATCGTGGCCTTTTGGGACCCGAAGGAGAAACCACCGCCGATGCAGCCGTTCCGGTTCGCCTACACGCTTTACTGGACGCGCGAAACGGACATGCGACTCTCCGAGAACAAGGTTCTGGCGACCCGGATCGGCGCGGACCCGCGCGACCCGCGCCGCCGGCAAATCGTCATTGATTTTGGCGGGCCAAAACTCTCGGTCATCCCCAAAGACATTCCGCCACAGGCTGTTGCGAATTGCAACGACAACGCAGCGATCATCGAAAACCAGGTTTTCCACAACCCCGTCAACAACACCTGGCGCGTGATTCTCAAACTGGAACCCAAAACCGGCAACACGGACCCGGTGAATGTGCGGTGCACGTTGATGAAAGGAGAGGAGGTCCTCAGCGAGACATGGACATATCTCTGGAGTCCACCCTGAGCACGCCACGACCGGGGACAGATCAACCCGGCGAACTGGCCGGCCGGCCATTGGAGGAGTGGAACGCCGCCTACGCCAAAGTGGAGAGCTATTTCCACGCCCTGCGCGTGCGAAACAAGGTGCTCCTGGGCCAGCTTGTGATCCACGTGTTGAAACGCGCCATGCAGCGGGCACCGAATGAAGTGCAACGCCCGGCGACGGAACTGGCGGCGGAGGAGATGGACGGCGTCGTCACCGACTGGTTCGCGCAGGTGCTGCAAGGGCCGCCGGCCGGTGCCGACCAGTTGCTTTCCACCCGCGGACGGCTGGCCCTGCTGCTGGCCGACATGCCGGGCAAATGGCAGGACCAATTCCTCCGACCCGGGCCTTGGCCGGCCGAGTTCATCACCGCCATGCGCGAGAATTACTTGCGCGCCGGACCGGACTTTCAGCTTTCCCATATGACACCGCGCCCTTTGGACCTCGGCCCCATCGCGACTCTCACCGACTTCAGCCGTCTGCCGTATGCCAAGATGGCGACCATCTGGGCCGCGTTCGCCCTGATCCTGATCGCGGTTTTCGTTCTCACGCATCGCTGATCCATGTCCTCCGCCGTCTCTGAACCCGCGCCGGCGACGGTTCATTCCGCTGCACTGGCAGTCGCGCCCTTGATACCCCTGCCCCGCGGCTGGCGCGTGTTTCTCTTCTATTCCTCGGCGGTGTTGCTGACGGGCTTGGTGTCGATGTTGTTTGCGGATCTGCTCTGGCGCACCGGCTGGTCGCCTTCCCGGACCCTTCTTCTGGTGCTGTTCATCATTCTGTTCTTTCTGGCCGCCGTCGGCTGCATGCACGGCATTTACGGCTTTGTGTTGCGGGCGCTTGGCGACCAACGCCGCATCACAAGACTGGCCGACTTCCGCTCCCAAAGCATTGCCGGAACGAGCACGGCCCTCGTCTTCCCCATTCACAATGAGAACGTCGCGCGCGTGTACGAAGGGCTGCGCGCGATTCACGAGTCGCTGGCAACAACCGGGCAACTGGAGCGGTTCGACTTTTTCATCCTCAGCGATTCCACGGACCCGGACAAATGTGTGGAGGAAGAGCGGCGCTGGTTCGACCTCATCCGCGATCTTCGCGCACTGGGGCGTATCTACTACCGGCGGCGCCTCACCATCGAGGGCCGCAAGAGCGGCAACGTCCGCGATTTTCTGAATACTTGGGGCCGGCGCTATCGCTACTTCGTCGTGTTTGACGCGGACAGCGTCATGCGCGGCGGGACTCTCGTGAATCTGGTCAGGCTGATGGAAGCGAACCCGGCCGTCGGTCTCATCCAAACGGTGCCCGCGCTCGTGAATGCCGAATCGCTCTTCGGCCGCATCCAACAGTTTGCCAACCGCCTCTATGCGCCCCTTTTCATTGCGGGCCTGAACTTCTGGGCGCAAAGCTTTGGGAACTATTGGGGCCACAACGCCATCATCCGCACCGAGCCATTCATGCAGTGCTGTGACCTGCCTCAGTTGCCGGGCCGCAGACCGTTCGGCGGCCAGATTCTCAGCCACGACTTCGTCGAGGCCGCGTTGCTGCTGAGAGAAAACTGGCAGGTTTGGTTCGCCTACGACCTGGAAGGCAGCTATGAGGAAGTCCCGCAAGGACCGATCGAAAACGCCCGGCGCGACCGGCGCTGGTGCCAAGGCAACCTGCAACACGGCATGGTGCTGTTCGCTCGCGGCCTGAGAGGCATCAGCCGGCTGCATCTGCTGCTGGGCATCTTCGGTTACCTCGCCGGTCCGCTCTGGCTGTTGTTCCTGCTCACCTTCAATTGGATGCGGTGGTTTCACGCCTATACGGGATTGTCCGACATCACGGTGCGCGGCTTCACTCCGTACCTCAATCTCAGCGGCACGGCACATGCCTTTCTCGTGTTCGCCATTTGCATGTTCGTGTTGCTCCTGCCCAAGTTGCTGGCGCTGCTGGACCTTGCCCTTGACAATGCACGCCGGCGCGCCTTTGGCGGTTTGGGGCGCGCCGCGACCGGCACAATCGTTGAAACCGCATTCTCCGCGCTTCATGCGCCGCTTCAAATGCTGTGGCACACCGGTTTCATCATCACGATCCTGCTCGGCACCGGCGTGAACTGGGGACCTCAAAACCGCACGGCCGACGGCACGGCGTGGTCGTCCGCCGTCCGGCGGCATTGGGGACATACGCTGGTCGGCCTGGTTTGGGGCGGGCTGATTTGGTGGCTCGACCGACCCACATTCTGGTGGTTCATTCCCGTCTTCGCAGGAATGGTGTTGTCCATCCCGTTCAGCGTGTTCATGAGCCGGGGCACTTGGGGCGCGCGCGCGCGCGACCTGGGACTGCTGTTGACACCCGAGGAAACTTCACCGCCACCTGAACTCGCCACGCTGCGGAGGCGACTGACCGCATTGGAAAAGGCCGGCGAAACGGCACCTCGCCCGGACGACTCCGGCATCGCGGAGGCGGTCTTGGACCCCTACGTCAATGCCATTCACGTCTCGCTGTTGCGCGAGAAACGATTGAACCCGGTGTATGCGGAGTCGCTGGCCAAACTCGGCGTCGGCCGGCCCGAGGTGCGCGAACTGGGTGAGAAATTGCTGGCCAAAGGCCCGGGCGCGTTGAACCTGCACGAGAAACTGCTGGTTCTCGCCGATGCCGACGCCATGCCCTGGCTGCACCGGCAGGCATGGGTGCGCCCCGGCGAGACCCT
>Ga0299912_10004732_pt1 | contig 11162 bp, 12 predicted proteins | sample RVTome_2_FD_207667 | JGI IMG/M metagenome (GOLD analysis project Ga0299912, IMG submission 207667) | Soil microbial communities from uranium-contaminated site in the Upper Colorado River Basin, Wyoming, United States - RVT95D214 (version 2) ... | reverse complement strand
TAAAGTGCATAAACATCCAATACAGTCAGTCGCCTTCTTATCACTTTCAGATGGCAGCGAATAAATTTTGGTATGGACTAACTGTCACCATTTGCAGGTGTAAGCGATAGCCGGAAGGGGGCGAGCTGGCCCTTCTTTCTATAGACCCTCAATTACGATATTCCGGAGGTTGCGATATCTGTTATCTATCTTCTGTTTTTAGGCAGGTAAAAATGTTTCGATATGATTTTCATCTTTTGTATTGAAGTACTTGCTACCCGTAATCGTCGATCTCCGGAATCCTTTGAGAGTCACGACTTGTACGTGAAGTCGCCAGTCTTAAATCAACCTGACAAAGCCTCTCATCTCAAGTTTCGGCTTTTCCGTTTTAGGTTTGCGTGGTTGCTTCGGGAATAAGGAATCTTCTATTGCCATTAGAATTATCCACGAGTTATATTATTCATACAAAAAGGAAGGGGTAATCTCTTGTGACAGAAAATAGCATTAGGGTTTTTCTAATTTTAATTTTTATGATTATAGCTTTCGGCGGGGTTTTATTCATTCGCACTTTTTTTACCAGGAGAGCTATTTTCAAAGTAATAGAGATTTTTCATCAACACAATGCTCTGGGGATTTATGGCGCCAAGACGCCGCATGAGCTTGGACTTGAGCGCCAAGATTTTTTCCAAAGGATGACGAGACCACGTGATTATAAGCAGTATGCCCTTCAAATGCTCATAAAAAGAGGCATCATTTTTGAGAATGAGGATGGAAGGTTGTACATGGTTGAAGAGAGACTTGATCAAGACTTGAGAAGCAAAAGGAATGATCCGCTTTCACATGGAAGGTCATCATGATCCCATGGTGATGACATCATGGACGATATTATCTATACTTCCCTTTAACTCCTCACTTCAGTGACCAGCTCAATGATCTTTTTGGCAGTGTATTCGGCTACGTCAGCCAGCCCGGCTACAGGGAGAAACCTATTCGCATTGGCAGGAAAGAGGCAGGTGACAGTCGCTGGGAACTCTTCGTCTGGCAGATAAAAGACGTAATAAAGGGCGATCCGTGGTAGAGGATACAAGGTAAAAGAGAAATCGCCACTTGGGGCGTCAAGGTTGGTGTGACCCGAAAACCGCGCCACGAGACCTTGCTGATGGTGTTGAATGGCTGGCACATAAGGTTGGAGGGTCTGTTCGGCACGGGTGGTAAAGGCACCCTGGTAGGGCATGCTTTCAGGCAACTCCTTGAAGGATTTCAAGGGATGAAGTTGCAGATCCTCATTGGGGACGCAGCTGGCATATAGGGCAATGAGAATTCCTTCGGGCCCGGTCAGTTGCTGACCAGATAGGATGATTTCTTGGGGGCAAAGTTCACAGGGCTCACCAAATGCCTGGAAACGGAAGCAACCTCCTTGCCGTCGAGCCGGGAGAGCTATCTCCAGCTCTTCGAGCGGGCGTGACCAAACCTGCTCCAAATATCCTTTTTGAATGGCAAGGAAATTCTGAGGCATAGAGACTATTCAAACTTTGGAGTTAGTTTTACCTCCCTCCTTAACCTCAACCTTAACCTTGTGTCTTCAAAATTATCGGTGGGGTTCGATGATCACTTTGATCGACTCCTTGGCCTCAGCAACAAGCCTAAAACCAAGGCCGGTCTCTGCCAAAGGGAGCCGATGGGTGATCATCTCACGAAGGGGAAGACGTTGAGCCCTTATCAATTCAATGGCATTTGTAATGTCAAAAGGACTCCCCCCATAAGTGGACAAGAGGGTGATGCCGTCATTCCAAAAATCAAAAAATGGAAAAACAAAATTGAGACCCGGTTCAAGGGGGGCAAAACATAATACGATTCCTCCCCGATCGACAGATTGCAAGGCTTGAATGTAGGCAGAAATCGTCCCCGCACAGACGATGACCAGATCAGCCAACCGTCCTTGATTGATCTCTCGAATCTTCGAAGGGTTAACTTCTTTTGCATAGATCGCCTCATCCGCACCAAATTTCTTTGCTGCCTTCAGGCGGTATTCATCGATATCCGATGAGATGATCCATCCTGCTCCTGAAGCACGAGCCAATGCAATATGAAGAAGACCGGAAATCCCACTGCCGATGGCGAAAACTGTCTGGCCCGGCTTCAGCCTTGCCAGCCTCTGCCCTCTCAGGACGCAGGCTAATGGCTCGATAAATACGCCATCTTCAAATGAAATCTCCTCTGGCAGTAAGAATACCCCACGATCAACATTGATCTCGGGAACACGGATATATTCGGAAAAACCTCCTGGATCGAAATGGGTGCTTCGCAACGTATCACAAAGCGTATGAAAACCGTTCAGACAGTATTGACAGGTATTACATGGGACGTGATGAGAGGCGAAGACCCGATCACCAATCTTGTAACGATTCACCTCTTTACCGACCTTAACAATCTCTCCCGCAATCTCATGACCGAGGACCCGGGGCGCTTTCTTGATCCGATACCATTCCATGACATCACTGCCACAGACGCCACTGGTCAGCACCTTGACCAATAATTCACCCGGACCAATGGTTGGCGTTCGGATCTCCTCCAGTCTAACATCCCGATTGTTATAGTACATAGCAACGTGCATCATTGGCTCTTTTCACTTTATCGTTTGCCGCGCTTTAGAAACTATCTTTGAGAACGATGTTTGCCGTCGTCGAAATATCAAGGAACTTTCACAAAACCTGCTGTGATGAAATGCTTATCAAAACAAAAAGCCTTTCTAATCTTCTGCCTTTTCATAATCACAAAACTCACAGCATCCGTATAGCTGAAATCCTGATCTCTATATTGAGTCAATATCTCTTCGGCCTCTGCTTCAATATCCTCGTTTGAATAAATCTTTAAAATCCTTGGACTTGCCTTTATGCTCTCAAGGAAATCAAGAGCAGGCCGGTGTCCCAATTCCTTCAAAATAATGATATAAGCTTCGGCGATAACAAGATTACTCGTGACTAAACTCCTCTGAGTCTTCAGAAGGGAATAGTAGGTTGAAGCAGCCTCTTTATGATGGGAATCATCTTTATCCGCCAGAGCCATCCAGGCGCTTGTATCAACAAATATGACGTTTTCAGAAGCCATTACTTTTTCTTAGAAAGGCCGTATTTCGTAAGATATTTGTCATGCTGGTCAGACAGGTCCCTTTTCCCAGAACTCCCAAGTCCGATGAGACCCATTGCCGGATCTTCCTCCACGGGAATCTCTTCCAAAAACTTCCCGATACTATCCCGGATGATCCCAGCCTTGGAAACCCCTCTCTTTTTGGAGAGAATCTCCAGGATACGATCCTGTTGAGGTTCAATGTATATCTGAATGGGTTTCTTCTTTAAACTTCCCATGTAACAATTTATATATCATAAAAAATAATATGTCAATAGCTAACTGTTAAATTTGTCCATCAGAATTCTGCATGTTGGTTGTTGCTGCCATGGCCATGAAGCAATCATAATATGTTTTTTGAGGCGATACGGGTTTTGTGTCCGAGGAGCTCCTGTATCATCCCAATGTTGTAGCCAATTTCAAACAGTTGCGTTGCAAAACTGTGACGGATCATGGTTTAAATGCCTGCTCTTATTGGAAAAGGCCAAAAACTTGCTGACCCATCGAGCGCAGTAGGGAACATTCTTTTCTGGCACTGGCACCAAGCTGCGGGAAAGGAGGAGGTTCTGAAATTCTGGCAAAATCCTGTTCGTGGGCATACCTACCAATTCAAAAATATTATATGAAAATCGTTTTTCTTGTTATTGTAGACAAAAAGCGAACATGAATCAACAAAACTTTAAAATTTTCAGGAACATTTTTAATTGACTTTTTACAACAGTTATGCCATTTTTACCCCCAAGGGTAATTTCATAGATTAATCGTTAGACATATTAAAATGCGAGGGAATAAAATGGAGCTATCGAAAGAAAAATTCGTAGATGTAATTAAAGAGATACGTCAGGTGCTAAAAACAAACGAATGCGCCGAATGTTCGTGCCCAAATATTAGATGTGAATGGCATGGTGATTGTTATAGTTGTATAAGAATATATCGTCACTTTGCCCACCATGTGCCGAGGTGTTTACAGTTCGTTTTAGACAAAAAGATCACAAGAATTACGCAGGCTGTAGAAAATGAAATACAAAAGCGATCAATAACGCCTGATGAATATTACGACTATTTGAATTCAGTTGCACCAAAAGAAGAGTATCAAATCACTCCAGCGGATGGCTTATAGCCACCGCTGATTGCAATCGTTGAGGCTGTAGAAAAAGTCCCCAAGCAGATTCTTGGGCGAGATGCAGAAAAAAGTGATCTCATAGAATGCGCCACAATCAACGATCTCATGCTTGGGAAGGGTCAAGTGACCCCCGAAAACACCGTTCTCACTCATCAAAAGGACTTTTCCTACAGGCTCGTTATGTGCCTATTTTTCGCTCCTGCTCGAATATCTCGTTGGCTTCCTTAGCACTAGCCTTTTCATGTATGATGGCTCGCAAGGCCTTGATCATGGCCACGGGATAGTCATTCTGCCAGATGTTTCTCCCCAGGTTCACCCCAATCGCACCTTTTTCCATTCCATCATGAACAAACTCAAAGACCTCTAATTCCGTATCGACCTTAGGTCCCCCCGCCATCACCACTGGGACAGGACAACCGTTGACCACCTTCTCAAAATTTTCACACCAATAAGTTTTGACAATCCGTGCGCCCAACTCCGCAGCGATCCGAGAACTGAGGGCAAGGTAGCGAGCATCTCTTTTTTCTAACTCCTTTCCCACTGCTGTCACGGCCATGACAGGAATCCCGTATTTCTCTCCCTCGTCCACCAGCTTCGTAAGATTCAACAGGGATTCCTTCTCGTAATCGCTCCCGACAAAGATCGAAATACCTATAGCAGACACATTGAGCCGAATCGCCTCTTCCATGGAAGTAGTAATGCCTTCATTAGAAAGGTCCTTCCCAATGATGCTCGTTCCACCTGACACCCGAAGGATGATCGGCTTCGTATTCTCCGGATCGATAGAGGATCGCACTATGCCTCTGGTCACGAAAAGGGCATCACAGTAAGGAAGCAGTGGTTGAATCGTTTCGCCGGGTTTCTCCAGTTTCCGAGTCGGACCCTGAAAGTAACCGTGATCGATCGGCAAAAAAAGACAATGCCCATCGGGCTTAATCACCTGTGACAAACGGTTCTTCATTCCCCATTCCATCTTTTCCTCCATTTCCAAATGCGGATTTCGGAATGCGGATTTCGGAATGCGGATTTCGGAATATTCATTCAGGATTTGAGATTTCAAATTCCGCATTCTGCAATCCGCATTCCGCAATTCATTTATTTTCCAAGGATATATTCCACTACCAGATCTCCAACCTCCGAGGTGCTATATCCCATCTTACCAGCAGCTAAACTTTTCACATCCTGTTTGACAACCTTCATCACTGCTTCTTCAATCTTATTCGCGCCTTTCTCTTCACCCAGGTGCTCCAGCATCATCTGGCATGCAGAAATGGCTGCGAGAGGACTCACTACCCCCATCCCCGTATACTTGGGAGCAGACCCTCCGATGGGCTCAAACATCGAGACCCCCTTCGGATTGATATTCCCTCCAGCAGCAATCCCCATTCCTCCCTGAATCATTGCGCCCAAATCGGTGATGATGTCTCCAAACATGTTGTCTGTCACGATCACATCGAACCATTCGGGATTCTTCACCATCCACATGCAGGTTGCATCCACATGGGCATAATCGGTCTTGATTCCTTCAAACTCCCTGGCCACTTCATAGAAAGCCCTCTCCCAGAGGTCGAAGGCATAGGTGAGAACATTCGTCTTTCCACAGAGGGTGACCTTTTGCTCCTGATTTCTTTTGCGACAATATTCAAAGGCATACCGGATACAGCGTTCTACACCCTTTCTTGTATGGATTGCTTCCTGGACTGCAATCTCATCGGGTGTCCCCTTTTTGAGAAATCCTCCTGCGCCAACATAAGCCCCTTCCGTATTCTCTCTTACTACGATAAAGTCGATGTCCTCGGGTCTTTTGTCTTTTAGAGGGGTTTCCACTCCTGGGTAGAGTTTAACCGGCCTCAGATTAATATATTGATCCAACTGAAACCGGATCTTCAACAAAATTCCTTGTTCCAATATTCCTGGCTGTACCCCGGGGTGACCGATTGCCCCCAGGTAGATGGCATCCATTTGTTTCAACTCACCAAGAACAGAGTCAGGCAATGTCTCTTTTGTCCTGAGGTAGCGTTCTCCGCCAAGATCGAAGCGCTCCAATTGATATTTAAAATTAAACTTTTCGGAGGCCGCCTTCAAAACCTTCAATCCTTCAGCGATCACCTCAGGTCCAGTCCCATCTCCAGGAATCACTGCAATCTTATACATCCCCAGTGTACCTCCCTCCCGTCTCTCTTCCCTTCTCTTTCGGTAATTGGAGCGTCGGCATTCATTGCCGTCGATGGTTTTTATCACCCTCAGTAAATGAGGGCGCTACTAAACGCTGTGTGATCTGCGCAAAGCCTTCTGCCCAATGTCTGTTCGATAATGAACTCCGTTCCAGGAAATCTTCTTAACGGCTTGATACGTCCTTTCAATGGCGCTTGGGATATCTTTCCCCAATCCGGTCACCCCTAAAACCCTTCCCCCATTCGTTACGATCTGACTGTCTTGAAACGCTGTTCCTGCATGAAAGACAAAAACATCCTCCATTTGAGAAACTTCCTTGAGACCTTTAATCGCTTTCGCTTTTTCATAATCTCCTGGGTATCCTCTTGAAGCCATGACAACGCAGACAGAAGCCCGGTTGTCCCATTCGATCTCGCACTGGGAAAGATTTCCTTTTATGCAAGCCTCCAGGACAGGGACAATATCCCCTTTCATCCGCATCAAAACTGGCTGGGTCTCCGGGTCTCCCAGTCGAGCATTGAATTCCAACACCTTAGGAACTTCATCACAGATCATAACTCCAGCATACAGAGCACCTCGATAGGCCCTGCCCTCTTCTACCATCCCCTGGATCAGTGGTTTTAAGATCTCCTCCATGATCCTCTTATGGACCTGACCTGTCACCACAGGTGCAGGCGAATAGGCCCCCATTCCACCTGTGTTAGGGCCTGTATCTCCATCAAAAACTGCTTTATGATCCTGGGAGGATGCCAGTGGAAGCATCACCTTTCCATCGGTGAATGCAATATAGGAAGCCTCTTCTCCCATCAGACACTCTTCGATCACCACCTTATTGCCTGCGTCTCCAAATATCTTCTCCACCATCATCCGGTCGATAGATTGAATAGCCTCCTCTACTGTTTTGCAGATAATCACTCCCTTGCCCGCTGCCAGGCCATCGGCTTTTACAACGATCGGAGCGCCCTGTTTGCGAATATATTTTGTCGCCTCCTTTGGGTCTTCGAAGATCTCGTACGACGCCGTGGGGATATGGCACTTCTTCATCATTTCTTTGGCAAAGGCTTTGCTCCCTTCGATCTCCGCGGCCTTCTGACTCGGCCCAAAAATGGAAAGGCCCTTCGATTCAAAAAGATCGACGATGCCTTTGGTCAGCGCCTCTTCGGGCCCGACCACCGTCAGATCAATTTTCTCTTTTAAGGCAAACCGAATGAGTCCACTCGTGTCATTGGCTTTGATGGGAACGAGCATGGCCTGATCAGAAATCCCTGCATTTCCTGGGGCACAGTAGATTTTCGATACTTTTGGACTCTGTGCGATCTTCCAAACCAGGGCATGCTCTCTGCCACCGCCGCCCATCACAAGAACCTTCATATTCCGCTCCCGTTCTGCTTCCGTCCCGTATCACGATAATCGTATGATAAGTTACAAGGAGTCACTTAGATTTCAAATGCCAAAGCTCAAATGTCAAATCAAATCCAAAGCCGAAATTTCAAAATTTATCAAAAATGAACGATTCTTAGAAATTGGGCCATTTGACATTCATTTGGCATTTTGATTTTGACATTTGGAATTGGGTATTTTAGTGTCTAAAATGTCGCATTCCTGTAAATACCATTGCGATGTTGTATTTATCTGCGGCTGCGATCACCTCATCGTCTCGGATCGAGCCACCCGGTTGGATGATGGCCACTGCGCCGGCTTCTGCGCCAGTATCGACTCCATCCCGGAATGGGAACATCGCATCAGAGGCTAAGACCGTCCCCTTTGTCGGGGATTGAGCTTTCATTACCGCCAATCGGGTTGAATCGACACGACTCATCTGGCCTGCCCCAATTCCTACCGTCCGATCCTCCCGGACGAGGACGATGGCATTCGATTTGACATGTTTGGCCACTTTCCAACCAAAGGCCATGGCCCTTCTTTCCTCTTCCGTCGGTTTCCTCTTTGTCACTACTTTCCACTGCTCCATCGGCACTTTACCGAGGTCACGGTCCTGCACCAAGAGTCCACCCACGACTTTCCTTAGATCGAACCCTCCCTGCGGAAAGGAAGTGGTCAGAGGAGGAGTCTGTAGAATCCGAAGGTCTTTCTTCGTCTTAAGAATCTCCAATGCCTTGGGATCAAAACCCGGAGCGATAATCACTTCAAGAAAGATGGGACCCATCTCTTTTGCTGTTTCCTCATCCACGACCCGGTTGAAACCCACAACCCCACCGAATGCGGAGACCGGATCACAATCCCTTGCCTTTCTGTAGGCATCCGCCAGACCCATCTTTGAAATAGCCACCCCACAGGGGTTATTATGTTTGATAATCACCGTGGCGATCTCGTCAAATTCCTTGACCGTTTCAAATGCTGAATCGGTATCCAGTATGTTATTGTACGATAATTCCTTGCCCTGAATCTGGACGGCATTCGAAACAGAGGGCTCGGTCACTGCATATTCCCGATAGAATGCAGCCTTCTGATGAGGATTTTCTCCATAGCGTAGCTCCTGAGCCTTTTTCACCTGGAACGTGAACGTTTCTGAAAATTCATTGACCTTCTTTTCCTTCTCGATCTGGCCGAGGTAGTTGGAGATTGCGCCATCATAGCGCGCCGTATGCTGGAAGACCTTCTTCGCCAACCGGAAGTTTGTCTCTACTGAGATTGCTCCCTTCTCCTTCAACTCGGAGAGGACAGGGGTGTAGTCCTCTGGATCAACCACCACCGTGACATCCGGGTAATTCTTTGCAGCAGCACGTATCATCGTAGGACCACCAATATCGATGTTCTCAACCGCCTCCTCAAGGGTGCAGCCTTCCTTCGCAACTGTCGCCTCAAACGGATAGAGGTTAACCGCAACGAGGTCGATGGGAAGGATACCGTGTTCTTTCATCTTATTGACATGCTCGGGTTTGGATCGTTGGCCCAAAAGACCTCCATGGACCTTTGGGTGAAGAGTTTTCACCCGTCCATCCAGCATCTCGGGAAATCCTGTATATTCGGAGATATCCTTCACAGGGATACCCTGATCCCTCAATGTTTTTGCCGTCCCCCCGGTGGAAAGGATTTCAACACCCAATTGAGACAGCTCTTTTGCAAACAAGACAACTCCAGATTTGTCCGATACACTGACAATGGCCCTCCTAACCTTTCCCATAATCCCTCCTTTTTCTTAGATTTCAGATTGCGGATTGCAGATTGCGGAATTAAATTTAAACAAAAATATATTTGAATCTTAACGTTTCGGAATGCGAATTCCGAAATCCGCATTTGATTAGTATCCTAGTTCTTCTCCCACAATGATAATAAAGATATCCGTCCAGGATGGCTTCCGTTCATGGATCACCACGACTCGGCAAAGTCGGTTAAGAGAGTTGCAGTCCACACACCTTCCCAACTTCGCGCATGGGACATCAATATTGAGACGCCTTGCGTTGAGAGGGGCGGATACATTCTTGATCCTTTTGATCGCCTCCTGAACATCTTCCACGATCTTATTATACCCAGCGACAAGAATCACCTTTGCCGGACCAAAAGTGGTCGCATTGACACGGTTCCCGATTCCATCGATATTGACCAGCTCTCCGTTCATGGTGATGGCATTGGCGCTGCTGAGGAAGAGGTCAGAGGTCATCTGAGACTTTCGGATCGCAAGGCTATCCTCTTTCGAGAGCCCAGGTTTCCAATGGTTATAGACCGTATTTCCCTTTGCTTCCAACTGCTCTAAAATCCCTAACTCACGTAGGGTGATAGAACCGCCCACCCCCACCTTATCCTTTGGAGTGATATGCTTCCAAATCTCTTCTGCTGCCTTCTCTTTACTCTTCACGTAAACGGCTCTGAATTCATGGGCCTCCAGCTTTTCGATAGCTCTCTTCGCTCTTTCTTCGACCCACCACTCTTTCATCGGATCCATCTTTTCCTCCCCCTTCTTCATCATCCCATCCCTTCCTCCAACGCCCTCTTCCGTTGGCGATCGGTGATGGCAAAACCCTTCAAAAAACCAAAGATATCGGTGAACCGAAACCGAACGAACTTCACACTCCTTTCCTTATGAAATCCGAAGGACATCCTTCTTTCGTAAACCGACCCTAATGATCTGTCTCCTCGTTGAGAAAGGTTTTGAATATTTCTCAGATGTACCATAATCCCCTGCTCTGGTCAACCCTGTGGCGAAGGGTTAAATTCCTCTGTTGACAATATCGGATCTTTTGTGTAAATTTACCCCGGAGTTGAATTAAGTAATGGATTAAATTGATTTATACCCTTTCAACTTTCAATTTGCTGGCCTCAGGCATCTTCGTTTTTTCAACAACGGGGTGAACCCCTACAATAGGGAAAGGAGCCTTCGCCATTGTTATATAAAAAGATATCCCATAAAAAACAGATCGAGGCCCTCTCAGAAATCAGCCAGGCCATCTCTTCGGATCGATATTTAGACGATATCCTCAAGCTGATCGTGACCGTGACAGCAAATGTGATGGACTCCAAAATCTGTTCTCTTTGGATCTTGGATGAGAAAGAGAAAGTCCTCAAAATCCGGGCAACCCAAACGATGAGCGAGGAATACCTCAAAGAACGGAGTTTAAAATTGGGCGAAGGGATCGTGGGTCATGTGGCTCAGCATAACAAACCATTGGCCATCCTGGATGTCTTGAAGGAGCCCCGCTACAAGGAGAAAGAATTGGCGAGAAAAGAGGGTCTGGTCTCCATGCTCAGCGTCCCATTGGCGGTGAAGGAGAAGGTGATCGGGGTGATCAACTGTTATACGTCC
>Ga0299912_10004731_pt1 | contig 11163 bp, 5 predicted proteins | sample RVTome_2_FD_207667 | JGI IMG/M metagenome (GOLD analysis project Ga0299912, IMG submission 207667) | Soil microbial communities from uranium-contaminated site in the Upper Colorado River Basin, Wyoming, United States - RVT95D214 (version 2) ... | reverse complement strand
TCGTCCTGCTTTTTTTCGTCGCCCTCACCTTCTGCCTCCAAAATACGTATGAGGTAACGCTCCGCTATTACACCTTCGTCGAAAACCTCACGGCACCCATCTTCATCGTGGTCCTGGCCTCGGTCTTTCTGGGGCTCGTCATCGGCATCATAGGAAGCGGGTTGACCCTCATCAGGCTCCGGCTACAGTTGAGGAGGCAGACCAAAGAGGCCGAGGCGTTGAGAAAGGAGCTGGATGCCGCAAAGGGCGAGGAAGGCGCGGAGCCGTAACCCCCTTCATCTTCGATCACGAACCATTAACCCCATCACCATGGATTTCTTCGACCCCGACGCAGAGCCCCTGGTCACACCCAGAGAGCTGGTGAAAAACCTCACCCGCCCCTGGATTAATGCGAAGGCGCTGCAGGTCGAGGCGGCTGCACTCATCTGCGTTCTCCCCCATGACCTGAGGGCCTTTGTGAAGATCTTGCAGGGGGAGCCTGTGAAGACGTGGAAGGGGTTCAGGGAGGTATATCTCGGCTCAGCAGGAGCAGGCCGCGTGACCATCGCCCGCACCCCTTTCGGCGCACCGGGTTGCGTGGCCCTGGCAGAGGAGCTGGCTGCCTTCGGCGCAAAGCGGATCATCTTTATGGGCTATTGCGGATCGCTTCAACCCGGCGTGCGCGCCGGCGATATCATCGTTCCCCTTGAGGCCATCAGAGAAGAAGGTACATCCTATCACTACCTCTCCCCGAGTGTTGCCGCCCAACCCCATGAGGAGATCCTCGGTGTTATAAGGGATTGCCTCCAGCGTAAAAAGATCCGCTACCACCAGGGTCTGATCTGGACCACCGACGCCATCTATCGAGAGACTAAAGGAAAGGTAAAACGATATCAGGCAAAAGGGGTGCTAGGGGTGGAGATGGAGCTGGCCGCCCTCTTTGCCTTCGGCATGGCCCGGCAGGTGGCAGTGGGAGGGCTGCTGGTGGTGGCTGATGAGCTCTCCTCGGAGAGCTGGCTTCCCCGCTTTTTCGCCCCGCGCCTGATCAAGGGCGTGCACAGGGCACGCAAGGCAGTGAAGGAGATAGTGAAAGAGATGCTGCAAATACCGTTAAGAAAGTAATATCGGATGTCTCCGAATTCCCTTATTCTTCGCGATGCGTCTTTCTTTTCGTTTTATCTCACAACTATTTTTCTATTTTTTGTATAAACCCTTTCCATGGGTTAACATGCACCTCATATTTTTCTTCAGACCACCAACCTTGTTTTATATTTTTCGATATCACCTCCTTGCTAACCTCAAATATAATAAATTGATTCATTCCCTCTTGTTTGGGCAATAATTTCCAGCCAATAAACTTCCATCCATAGGACTTCGGTAGAACAAAAACCTTTTGGTCCGGATATTCATCATATGTAGATACGGCAATGTAGAGTTCTTGCTGGGGGCAAGACTCCGGCCTTCCTGCATCGCACTCTCCCTCGTCTTGTACTTGGATGATACGTACAACATAGGGCAATTTTTTTATATCTTTTATCTCCGCAACCGTTTTGAAATCATTTAATAGACGTACCAGATACGTATCTTTCACCTCCGATAGCTCGCCTGCATACGCATAACTCAGCATAAAAAATTTGCATACAATAAAAATAATAAGTATTCTCTTCATGGTGTCACCTCTGTCCTGAAACATGAATATGGGTTTGATGCTTAGCAAAAATCCCTGGCCTATTCGACCAAACTGCTCGCGTACCATCTATAAAAGTTTTTGTATTGAGAGTTGGTCCAAAGTTTTCCCGAATATTATTTTGTCGGTTAAAAGCATCCTGCAAGGCTTGCGCGTACCAATTAAATTCGTTAGCGGGGATTCCACAAATTTTGTTAATGTCAACAGCCATCCCTAAGGGATGCCGGCTCTTTTCTTCATGTTTACCTCCCGTTGTACTATTAATATTGATACTTAACCCTGTGTCACGTACTACGTTCTCTATCATTTCAGCAGTAGCGTCTGACACAGGCAAATCTGGGCTCGGTCCACCTGGCACATCATTAATGAACGTAATCTGCGGTCCGTTTGGACCGGCTGGAAATGGGTTTATCCTTCGATCTAAGCCAAAAGGATCAACCCAATTAATGGGGTCATTCAGACAATACCCATAAAGATCAGTATCCCCACCCCAGAACCCAATAGGGTCCTTTGCTGTCCAGCGGCCGATATCGGGATCATACTCTCTGAATCCAAACTTCACAAGACCTGTATCTCTGTCATATAATCCGACTGCAAAACCAAAAGGAACGTCAAATGATGGATTTGTATCCATAATTATGTTACCAAATGAATCATAATCAATTCTTTTCACCACATTTCCTGACGCATCAGCAACAACTCTGAGAGACCCTGCTTGGTCATAAGTCAGATAATAGGTGGAACCGTTTTTATTCATTGCCAAAGGCGCCCAAGTATCACCATACTCAAAACGCATGAGGCGGTTGTTGCTTCCATCATAAATAGCGAGCAGAGTGGTCGTTCCTTGCCAGAGATACTTTTCAGTAATGATACCGTTAATAGCCTTGGCGATCCGCCTACCGTAGGGATCATGGATATATTCGATCACCCTGCCATCTGGGAGTTTGACCTGTAAAAGCTCTCCACGGGAAGAATAGGCATACTCCGTCTTCTCAGTGCCCTTGGTCTTAGCAATCAAGAAGCCATCCACATCGTACTGGTAAGTGGTATCCCCTGCCTGATACATATGATCTTCTTCAGTGTAGACCATGGAGCGGGAGGAGATGCCTCGCAGGGCATTTGACTCCGAGATGCGGGCGCCGTTGGGGCCGTACTGATATTGCTCGACCAATGAGCCATCTTTGGTCACGGTCAAAAGCCTGCCCATGGGGTCATAGGTGTAGGCGTAGTTGGAGGTGGCGCCAGCCACGGTCTCTTGCTTCTGGGTGATCCTGCCAGCCTTGTCCCTGGTCAATGCCCAGGAGGTCATGTTATAGCCGCCGATGGTAAAGCCTTCTCCATCAAGCTCGCCATACCCATTGAAGGCGCGGGTAAGAGACAAAGCGCCGCCGGTGACTGCTGTAGGCAGGCCGTTAGCTGCATCCCTGGTGATGGTAAAGGCGCCGGCCTTGGTAAGCAGCCCATCATTATCGTAGGTATACGCAGTAGTGCCCCCGGCATAGGTAAAGCCGGTGAGGTTAAAGTCGGTGTTGTAGGTGTAACCCAGGGTCTGGTTGAGCGAGCCCGTCATCCTCTCCGAGGTGACGAGGCTTCCGTCATACCCATAGGTGATGCCCTCACTACCCATGGCCACCGAACCCACCTTTGATCCACACAGATAAGTGAAGCCGATATTCCCCTCTGGCGTCTGGATCCGGGCCAGTCTGCCATTGCTATAGATATTGTTTATCTGCAACCCTGAGGGAAAATGAATCCGGGTGAGGCGGCGATCCCGGTCATAGTAATACTGATACTGCCCGCTGATCGGGGCCTGGTAGACATTGTTCAGGTTGACCTTGTTGTACCCAAAAAGGTGCTTTACATCGGTGGGTGTGGCCAGGACCACCATGTCGCCGTTCGTGTCATAGGCGAATCCAATGGAGCTGCTATCCGGCCTGGCAATACTCGTCATCCTGCCCACGGCATCGTAAGCATACCAGGTGGCGTGGTTCTCGGGGTCAGTGATGGACTCCAAGAACCCCTGGGAGGTATAAGTAAAGTCGGTCTGCCTCTGATTGGTGGTGATGGCTGCCAATCTCCCCTTGGCATCATACCCATAGTTCGTATCAAAGAGCCCGGGGATGGTAAGTTTGGAGGTCAAGAGGGTATTGGGGTCATAATAGGTCGTCACAGTCCTACCTAAAGGTGAGGTTAGAACTTTCGTAGCAGCGAGGGTATTGATCACCAGGGCCGTGGCCTTGCTATTGACGGTAACCGTTTCTGTGATCCGGTCAGGGACCTGGTCGGAATTGGTATCCTCGTAGGTCTTATTCATGAGGGTGACCCGCTCCAGAGCCGAAGGCGTATCCTCCCACATGCCGGTGACTATTTGGTACTTGTACAACGGATCAACGCCGTATTTAAAGGCAAGCTTCATGCCGCAGGGGAGGTTTTTATTCACTGCCAGGCCGTCAGCAGAGCGGGCATAAGTAGTCTGCGCACCAGTGGGATCGGTGATGGTAGAGGTATAGGCGCCGGTGGAGTAAGTGTGATCGAGATAGGTAGTGAGATCACCCTCGGCGGTGAGGACTTCAGTCTGAATATCGCCGTTGGGATAGGTCTCCCTGGCATACTGCCAATGCCCTCCCTCTTCATCCAATGCAGCAGTAAGCCTGCCTGCCGCACTAAAGGTATGCTCAAAACGGTTGCCTTCCGGCTCGATCTTGGCTGTCATGAGGCCATCGGTGGTATATTCAAAGCCATACGAGGCGCCGTCAGGATAAGTAATCCCAGTAAGATGGTTGTTTCCGTCAATGGTCAGGGTTGTGGTGATGGCGTCAGGGGAGATGATGGAGCGAGGGACCCCGTTGCCATCTCTGGTAATGACAGTCTGGTTACCAAAGCGGTCAGTGACGGAAACGAGATTTTTATTGTCATCGTAGCCGAACTCATAGAGCAACAGACCCGTATCGAGGTCAATAGTCTGCTTATGCCTGCCGCTGCTTGCCATGATATACCCCAAGCCATTCTCATCAGCAAAGGGGATGTCACCCCCGGTCATAACCCCGGTAAAGGCAGCTGGTGGACCAACCTTCCGGATACAGTGGTTAGAATTTTCCGATATATAGATGTTATGCTGGTGATCCATAGCAACGCTAATGGGATAATTTAGCTGAGCTTCAGTAGGCGGCCCGCCATCACCACTGTAACCAGAAACTCCATTTCCAGCTACGGTAGTGATGATGCCACTTGTGTTCACTATCCGAATGCGCTGACTGCACCAGTCTGCAATGTAAATATTTCCCTGAGCATCTACAGTAGCGTCCTGCGGCATACAAAGCTTTGCTTGGGTGGCAGGACCTCCATCACCGCTGGAACCCAAAGTTCCATTGCCGACGACAGTGGTAATAATACCGCTTGTATCTATCTTACGAATACGATAGTTTTGAGTATCTGCAATGTAGAGGTTGCCCTGAGTATCCACATCCACACCTCGTGGGCTATGAAGTGTAGCTGCAGTAGCAGGACCTCCATCACCGCTGTAACCAGAAACTCCATTGTAACCAGAAACTGCATTGCCGGCGACAGTGGTGATGATACCGCTGGGGTCTACTTTTCGAATACGGTGACCATCTTCCTCTGCAATATAAATATTGCCGGATGCATCTACAGCCACACCTTGTGGGCGATTAAGTATAGCTGCAGTAGCAGGACCTCCATCACCTATACCGACCGGATTGGTACCACCGCCTGCCACGGTAGTAATGATACCGCTGGTATCCACCTTGCGGATACGGCCATTACCCCAATCTGCTATGTAAAGATTTCCTATAGTGTCTATTGCAACGTCACGAGGATAACGAAGCCAGGCTTGAGTAGCAGGGTAGCCATCGCAACGGGGTCCAAGGCAATCAGACGCAGGGCAGACCGAACCAGCCACGGTGTTGATGATACCGTTGGTATCTACTTTTCGAATGCGGCGATTAAAATAATCAGTAATATATAGATTGCCCTGAGCATCCACGGCCACGCCAGCCGGATAGTTAAGGCGAGCTAGGGTGGCAGGACCTCCATCACCTAGACCGTCCGGAGGGTGACCGCGGCCAGCCACGGTGTTGAGGATGTTGGCATTGTTCCGAATAATTGTCCCATCCCCTTTGTGCAGGGTGGAGAGATCAGTGAGGCTGAGGGAGTGGTGCGCCGAGATGGTCCAGCCTTCAGCCATGGTACCTTTCACCTTAGCTATAACTTGATTCACTGGTTGCAGAGTAACGTCACTGTATCTCCATAGGGTGACCTCATTGCGCGTTCCGTTGCCGGTAATCACATATATCCCATTGCCGTTGTACCCAAACCGAGTAGTACGTTGATACACTCCATCATAGACAAAGCCAATCTCCACCTGGGCTGTTATGGAGGCCGTCACCTCTCGTCCGAGGTGATCGAGCCCATTCCATCCAAAATTCGCTTGCTGGTTCGGTCGGGGATCTAAGACCTGCTCTAGGGCCTGGCCCGCTACATTTATATTCACGACAATCCTCTTTAGGGATGAGGGAACTGTGTCGCCACTGACTGGGACGGTGATGCTGTAATGGTAGCCTGATACCCGGTTGCTCGCATAATGGAGAGTGAAATCTGTGCCGGGGATAGGGATGTCCTCGTGGAGGATGCGGCTTCTTATTTCTGCAAAAGAACTGTTAGGCCGTCCTTTGCAATCATTTTTTTCATCTTGTTGCTGGTCTATTTCTGCTTCACCATTCGGATTGGGGGCAATGGCATCATTTGGAGGAGAAAAACCCCAGTTGGCGTCCCACTTGGAGTAGAAGTGGGGCACGGCAAAGCGCCAGAAGGTGGCGCCAGGCCTGTAAATAGTGGGGTTACTCAGTCCCGTGACGCCTCCGTGCGGTTGGCCGTCCCCTACGTCGTCGTAGGCATCCACGATGCCATCACCATCGGTATCGAGGAGCCTCACTACTTTCCCACTATCTGACGGTACCCAGACGCCTTTTGCCACATCATAGTACCCTACTGGCACCGGATCACCCACAGGAAAGCCTAGGAAGTTGTCCACCCAGGTGATGACAGGCTTTTGGAATTTGACACGTTCTGCACCATCCACCGTGAGGTCCACACAATAGGTGTAGGCGGAATTGGGCGGGAGCCTGGCAGGCATGGAGTCAGGGGTAGTAAACTCCGTGGCCCTGGTGGTGATAGTGGTCAATGGTTGGAGGGTAGCGCCATTTTTGTCCACCAGATAAGCCTGGTTGTCGCCGGTAAAGACTGTAGTGGCAGAGCGGGTGCCCCACTGATCACTCACCGGAGTGCTCTGGTGAGTTACGACTGTATTAGGATTGCCGTCAAAGGTAACAGTCGTAGCCTTTTGATCGTACGGGATCATGACCATGGTCTCGACGATCGCAATGTCATTCCATGGGACATCGACTTTACGATGGGCAGTGATTAACCCCTGATACTCGCAGGCCACGGTCATGACACTCCCGCCCTCCACCGGCAGGGAGTAGCGACCCTGGGCATCGGTAAAGGCCGTGCCATACTGAGGATGCCCCAGCATGGTAACTGCGACACCAGCAAGAGGCGCTCCTGCCTGATTATGAACCAGGCCGGTGACAACCGAGAATCTCTTTGCGTCATAAGTCCCTGCCGAAGAATCAGCAGGTATCAGGTCTTGATAACCCTCACCAAAAGACCCCTCAGGCTGGGGCTCAATAGGTGCCTGCACAGCCACTGTGGCCTTGGCATTGGCAACGCCCAACGGCCCACTGATTGTAATGGTATAGGTAGTGGTGGCAACAGGGGATACAGTGATCGAGCCACTGAGGGGGACAGCGCCTACCCCATTGTCAATGGAGGCGCTTTGGGCGCTCATGGAGCTCCAGCTTAGGATAGCTGAGCCACCCTTGGCAATGACGTTGGGATTAGCGGTAATCTCCACAATCGGATACGGGTTGGTCACGGTGATGGTTGCCGATGCCTGGGCAGTGCCCCCAGGGCCTTGCACGTTAATGGTGTAGATAGTGGTCTTGGTGGGGGTAATCGTAAGGGAACCTGATACAGGGACAGTGCCGATCCCCTGGTCAATCGTAGCCTGCTCGGCATTGGTTGAGGTCCAGGATAGGGTAGCAGTGCCTCCCTGGGTAATGGTCTCAGGGCTAACGCTGATCTGGCAAGTCGGCGGGATGTATACCGTCACCTGGGCAGAGGCAGTGGCAGTGCCGCCATCATTCTTGGCAGTGATGGTGTAGGTGGTGGTTGCTTGAGGGGAGATAGTAAGGGAGCCGCCCGGTTCTACCTCACCAATACCCGGATCAATAGTCACTTGATCGGCTTTGGTCGAGGTCCAGCTCAGCGTGGCAGATCCACCTCGGATTATCTCCTGAGGCTCGGCTGTGATACTCGCTGTAGGCAGCGCCACATCCTGGATGATTGTAACCGTAAGGTAGCTGCCGGGCTTGCTCCGCAGCTCCACGGAGATGGTATTTGTCTCCTGGAGACTAACCTGGGCCTCGAGATGGCTCGTGTTCTGATTAAAGCTGCTCGGGCCAAAGACCTGCTGACCGTTGAGCGTGATAACGGCGCTGCTGATACGATGGCCACCCGCGGCATCCCCATTCTCCACGATGATCAGGCCGGCGCCGGCATAGGAGGCAAAGGTATCGGTGACTGTCTGCGGCTTGCCTGTGGCGCGCACGTACTGCTTGGGGCCGAAGCGGGTAACTTCCACGGCTGAAGAGGTGACGATGAAGACCCCTAAGAATAAGGCCAGAGCGATGATGAGTGACTTTTTCATGATGATCCCCTTTTTTGAGATTTTAATGGATAATCTGTATCCCCCTCACCCCAACCCTCTCCCACTAAGGGGAGAGGGAGGTTGTTTATTACAAAGACACAAAAATATAAAGGCCTTCGCTGGTGCGAGCAAGCACCATTGAAGGCCTTTTAAAAATCGCTTTCGCCCTACCCTTCTCCATATTCCCCCGCAAGAAGAAGGTGAACGTTCTGTTACGCGCCTTTTTCTGATTTAAAAAAAAGGTGATTCGTCTATTTCTATAGCAGGGAATATTCACTGCTGTCAAGCAGTTTTTTTAAAAAAGGAGGAAGAGGAAATCGAGTTGTGCCCCTCACCCCCACCCTCTCCCCACTGTCTAAGATCCCGCCATACTCGCGGGGACGTGGGGCGAGGGAAATATTTAAATTGCGACACAGTCTCCCAAGGGGAAGCACGCCCCCATTCTTAAAAAGGGAGGAACATTAGGTTTTGGATCCTAGTTAGCGCGTGATCTAGTGGATCTCAGAGGGGGTGAGCTTTGCACCCAGACCCCTGAACACCCGCCACCACTCCTTCGGGTGCTGGAGCAGGGCCTTGATGATGAGGCTCGGATAGTCGATGTCCCCGTAGGTTGCCACGATGTCCAGCAGGGCCTTGTTGTCCAGCACTTCGAAGATAAAGTTGATCTCGCGATTGTGCAGGTTCTTGAAGAGGCGCCTTAAGGCCATGCCCAAGGAAAGCTCACGGTCGAGCCGCTCCCGCCATTTCTTTTCATAGGTCCCAAGACCATCCCCCTCGCTCGCTGCCAGGGCATTCTCAGCTGCCACCTCTCCTGCTATCTTCGCCGCGCAGATGCCGGTATAGAGCCCGCCGCCGGAGGTAGGCTTGGCCTGGGCAGCGGCGTCTCCCACCACCATCACCCCAGGAGCAACGGTCTGTGGCCGGGGGCCAAGGGGGATGAGGCCGGTGTTGATCTTGAGCGGCTTGAGCCGCAGCTTTTCCAGGAATCTCCTGAGAAAGTCACTCGCCCCTTTCATCTGATGGGTGGCGAGACCGATCCGGGCGATCCCCTCTTCCGCCGGCACCACCCAGGCGAAAAAACCAGGGGCCAATTCCTGATCGAAAAAGACCTCGATGAAATCAGGCTCTTCCGGTTCATAGCGCGCCATGGCTTGCAGCCCCAAGAGCAGCTCCCCCGGAGAAGGAAGCTTGGCCCACGCTGCTACCCGGCTCCGCGGGCCGTCAGCGCCGATGATTACTTGGGCCTCTGCCTGATAAATATCACCGTTACGCTCGATGGTAATTAACCCGTTGTCAAAGCCCGTAACCCGGCTTTCGGGGACGAATTTTACCCCCACTGCCTCGGCCATCTCCAAAAGTCTGAGATTGAAGAGGCGCCGATCAATGACCACGGCCCGCGTGTCCGCTGCCTCAATACGCAGGCAGCGGCCATTGGGGGCATGGATGATCCCGCCCCTGATCCTGCGCAGGACAACGCCCGTGTCGAGATCCGCCTCCTCGAGCAGGCGGGGGCTGACGATGCCGGTGCAGCGATCGGGATAGGTAGGCACCCCCCCCTTTTCCACCAGCAGCACCCGCGCGCCGTTCCGCCCTGGGTGGCCCTTGTGCCAATTGGCAGCAGACCTGGCTGCCACCGCGCCTACCGGGCCGCCCCCGACCACGCAGCAGTCATAGTTGCCGAGGGATTTCATACCCTGAATTATAGGATAAATCCCCCTTCAGCGGGAATCCTTTTTTATCTTGATACAAACCTTCCCGTTGAACCCTTCCATCCCCGCATAGGGGGCTAGAATCTTACCGTGAAATTTATTGATATGCAGCTTTTAATTCGCTACACTGTCCTGTGCCATGAAGATAGCCAAGTTTCTCCATAAAGGAAAAGAGCGCTTCGGGATTGTGGAAGGCGACCATATCCAGGCAGCAGAGGGGGAGATGCTTGGAGAATTTCATCAAACCCGGCAAGGGTACTCGCTCGATGAGATCAAGATCCTGCCTCCGGTTATGCCTTCCAAGATCGTGGCCATCGGATTGAACTATAAGGACCACGCCGCGGAGGTAAAGTTCGAGCTGCCGGAAGAGCCACTCATCTTTTTAAAACCGGGCTCTGCCGTCATCGGCCATCTGGATCCCATCATCTACCCTCCTATGTCACGGCGGGTGGATTTCGAAGGGGAGCTGGGCATCGTGCTCGGGAAGGCAGCAAAGGGGGTTTCTGAAGATAGGGCTGATGAGTTTATTCTGGGCTACACCTGCTTTAACGACGTGACTGCCAGAGATTTGCAAGGCAAGGACGGACAGTGGACCCGGTCCAAGGGCTTTGATACCTTTGCTCCCCTGGGGCCCTGGATCGAGACGGAGATAGATACCGCCAGCCTCAAACTGGAGACCTTCCTCAACGGGGAGCGCAAGCAGGCATCCGACACCTCCTATCTCATCTTCCCGCCGAGGCGCCTGGTCAGCTTCATATCCCAGATCATGACCCTCTATCCAGGGGATTGCATCGCCACCGGCACCCCCTCGGGCATCGGACCTATGAGAGTCGGAGATACGGTGGAGGTCCGCATCGAGGGGATCGGGAGTTTGGTAAATACCGTTGTCACTCCCTGACCCGGAGCCGCCGAAGGTGACCCTTTGGTCAAAGCCGAAGGTGGCCCTTTGGCCAGTGGCCCTTTGGCCAGCGGCGTAGATAAATTTTTTCTCATTTTCCCCT
>Ga0299912_10004730_pt1 | contig 11164 bp, 8 predicted proteins | sample RVTome_2_FD_207667 | JGI IMG/M metagenome (GOLD analysis project Ga0299912, IMG submission 207667) | Soil microbial communities from uranium-contaminated site in the Upper Colorado River Basin, Wyoming, United States - RVT95D214 (version 2) ... | reverse complement strand
GGGTTTGATCTGGCGTTCATCGTGGGCCTGTGCAACATGTATGCCGATAAGGATGGCGATTACAAAGCGACCAACTGTGCCATTCTGTTTTTATTCTACTATGTTTTCGGAGGCTTATGAGCGCGACCTGGCTGTCACGGCTTAGGGGTCGTGGTGAAGGCAGGGGGGAGCCTCAGCCGGCCAAGCCGTTCTTTGACCAGCCCTGGATCTCGTAGTAGGCGTCCAGGATGGCGTTATAGCGGGCTTCGTCCACAGCCCGGCCCCGGTGGGCGCCGCGGGTCAGGGGGACCTTGAGCTTGGGCGGGACGTAGGCGTCGTAGACCCGGTCGCGGCCCAGGAGGTTGTTCATCCGTCTCTCTAGGGAGTAGATGCGCCGGCCGCAGGCTTTCAGGGAATCGGCCGTATAGGAGATTCCGGTCAAGGCCTTGTACATCTCCAGGAAGACCTCCGCGGCCGTGTCGCCGGTGAAAAAATCGCACAATCCCAGCGAATCGACGAGCGCTTTGCCCGCCTGCCCCTCGGCCACATAGGCTGCCAGCTCCCGGATGTCTTTCAGGCCGCCCTCTTCCGCCTGGATGGTCCAGGCGTAGGTGTGGTCCCCGCGTCCGCGGTTGGAGGTGCCGTAGGCGGTGAACATGCCCGGGAAGGACTTGGGGTTGATGCCGGCGTAGCCCAGCCCGCCGAAAGCCGTGGTGCAGCAATAGGCCACATCGTCTGCGGCGCCGGGTCCGGCTCCGGCGGACAGTGCGGCAATGACGTTGTCGGTGTGCCGGCCCAGCAGCCTTCCCAGCTCGTTGGATCGATAGGCGATGTCTTTTAAAATTTGGACCATGCCGGCCGCGTCGCCGAAGCCGGGTGCCGGGCCGAATTTCTTCAAAAAGCCTTTTTCGGCGAGTTCCATGGCCCCGGCCATAACACTGCCGAAGGTCATAGTGTCCACCCCCATCTCGTTGCACAGATAATTCAGGTGAAAGATGGCCTCCCGGTCGATGATGCAGCAGTTGATCCACAGGGCGATGGTTTCGAATTCGGGCCGCACACCCTGCCCGGCATAGGGCCCTGATTCCACCTTGGCCGCGCGGGTGCAGAAGATATGCCGGCAGCGGTTGCAGACCTTATGCCGGCCGGCCAGGGCCAGGAAAGCGTCGGTGGAGACGCGGGCATAGTCTGCCGGCTCGAAATGACCCTCGTCGAAGTTGTGCCAGGGGAGATAGCCTCCCTGAAGGCCCAAGTAGCCCCCGTTGAAGGCGCGGTCGAGCCACCAGGTCGTGCCGGTGGCGGGGCGGAAGGAAGCCGTGCGGCTGGAGTCTTCCACGCTTTCCTTGATCAGACGGTCGATCTCCCGGCTGTGAATCTTGAACCGCTCCTGGTCGTGATAGAAGGGCATGGTTTTGCCCAGAGCAGTTACGGCCACCAGATTCTTGGACCCGAAAACGGCGCCCGCCCCCCCTCGGCCGAAATTGCGATGATAGTCGGCTGTCAGGCAGGCGAAATCAACCAGGTTCCAGCCCGCCGGTCCGAGGCAAACTGTGGAGGAACCCTTGATCTTTTGGGAGAGAAAATCGGTAACGGCCGAAGCCGGCCGGATGACCCGGCGGCCGTCCACTGTCTGGAACAGATCATCCTCGGCTTCCACAACCCGAACTGCTCCTTCGACAACTTCCAGACGCACGGGCTTGTCTGCCCGGCCGTCGATGATGAGCTGGTCCAGCCCGGCCCGCTTGAGCATGTTGTGAAACAGGCCGCCGGCGCTCGAGTGGGTGATCGTTCCGTAGAGCGGCTTGTGGCCGGGAATCCAGGGTGCCGGTTCAGGCGAGCGGGCCATGGTTCCTATGAACGAGCAAGAGCCGCGGCCGGCAGTGGGGATGGCCGTATCGTTGGGCGCGGCCGAACCGATGATGATGCGGTTCAGGGGGCTGAGGGGATCCTTGAGCAGGTCGATTTTGGAGAGATGGGCGAAAAGGAGACGGGCCTGCAAGCCTCGGCCCCCCACGAAATCCCGGCAAAGGCCGGCGTCGGCCGGCTCGATCCGGACCGTCCGCGTGTTGAGGTCCACCCAGGCCCACTTCCCAGCATAGCCGGCCATGGGCTTGATCGGATGGCCGCCCTTTGGCTCAATATTGAAGGATGGACACATGGGCGGCTGGGTCAAGTTCCAAGCCCGTATCAAAGCGTCTTGAGCGCTTGATCCAGGTCGGCGATGACGTCCTCCGGGTCCTCGCCGCCGACACACAACCTTATGAGCTGAGGCGGGACGTCTGCCGCGCGGCGGGCGTCCTCGCCTTGCTGGAGGTGAGTCGAGACAGCCGGGATGGTGGCCACGCTTTTGATGCGGCCCAGGTCGGTGGCCCGGAAGATAAGCTTGAAGCGGTCAAAGACCTGGCGGGCATTCTCCGGAGGGCCGTCCACCCGGAAGCTCATCAAATGGCCGTAGCGGTTGACCTCGTTCCCCCGCCCATCATCCGAATCCACCAGTTTCATGTATCGCTTGGCCAGGCTGTGGAGATGATAACTGGGCAGGCCCAGGTAGTCTACCTGGTAGACCCGGGGATGCTTGGCCAGGTATTCAACCACTTGCTGGCAGTTCCGGCTGAAGAGGTCCATCTTGGAGCGCAGAGTCCGTATGTCGTTCAGGGTGGCCAGGGCGTTGAAGGGCGAGGCGGCCGGCCCGTTGTCCCGGTAAGGCAGGAACTTGACGTATTCGGCGAAGCTCTCCTTGAATAGAGGGCTGTCGTTCTTGACCTTTGTCACGATGGGCCTGCGGCTGATCAGTGCGCCGCCGATGGCCAAGCCGCCGGAAGTGGCCGACTTGCTCAAGGAATGGATGACAATGTCCGTGCCATAGCCGATAGGCCTCAACAGGGCGGGGGTGGCACAGGTGGCGTCAAAGATGAGCGGTATCTCCCAGGAGTGGGCCAGGTCGGCCAGGGCTTGGACGTCGCAGAAAGCTTGTTGGGGGTTCGAAGGAGCTTCGACGTACAGGAAGCGGGTGTTGTCGTCGATGGCCGCCTTCCACTCGGCCAAATCGTGAGGGTGGCGCACCCAGCGGACATCGATGCCCCGCTCCTTTTGTTTGCGTACAGAAAAATGCTGGAAGGTGCCGCCGTAAAGCTGGATGGAGGTGACGAAGTTGATCTTTTCCGGCCCGTCCTTCTGCTTGACCAGGAAGGGGTCCACGGCCGACATGATGGCCGACATGCCCGAAGCGGTGACCAGGCAGCTCGTATCAACGCCCGTCCGGTAGCCTTCCAGGAGGGCCAGCATCCATTCCAGATAATACGTTGTGGGGTTGGCGATCCGGCTGTAGCACCAGGTGGGGATGAGATAGGAAAGGGCCGCCTCCAGCTCGGCCGAGTCGCGGTAAGCCTGGGAGGTGGCCATGTAGAGAGGCTCGATGATGGCCCCCTGGTTTTGGTTCAAGGCTTCTTCGACAGTGTACAGGCCGTGGACGGCCAGTGTGTCGAATTTGAACTTCTTGACAAAGGCCAGTTGAGCCTCTCGCTGGGCGAGCTGCTTCTTGGCTTCTTCGATGTACTTATCAACGCCCGGTCCAAGCTTTTGATTTTGAGACATGTATGTTTTCTCCTGAAGCCCCCTTTTTTCTATGCGTGTCGATGTGCAGAGACGATGGCTTGCCCCAAAAAATAGAAAATGTATTTTAATAAGGAAAAATTGTGAGATGAAACGGCCCCCGCTGACGGGGGCCTGCGCATGACGACGCTGTCGGCGATCATTTTCCGTATTGGCGGTGAATGGCTAGGACATCCGACAGGATGGCGAAGCCGGTCTCGGTCTTGCCCGCGCCCGGCCCGGAGATGGTCACCCTGCCCATGAGGTCCAGGTCGAAGGTCAGGGCGTTGTGGGCGCCCATGACTCCGGCCAAAGGGTCGGCCAGGGGGAGTTTCTGGGGAGAGACTCCGGCCGTGACCCTGTCTCCTTCCTTCTTGGCCTGAGCGATGAGCTTATATCGGTAATTTTCTTTCTTGGCCTGGAGGATGTCCTGCCGGGAGAGGCGGCTGATGCCCTGGGGCTTGATGTCGGATGGCTTGAGAGAGGCGGCCATGAACACGTTGGACAGGATGACGATCTTGGCCAGGGCGTCGAACCCCTCCACGTCGGCGAAGGGGTCGGCCTCGGCGTAGCCCAGCTTCTGGGCCAACTTCAGGGCCTGGCTATACTCCATCCCGTCCTCCTCCATCTTGCTCAGGATGAAGTTGGTGGTGCCGTTGAGAATGCCCTTGACATCCCGGACCGTATTGCCGGCCAGGCCGCCTTCGAACAGGCTGAAGACCGGGGTTCCGCTCATAACCGTGCCTTCGATGCGGAAAGCCCTGCTGTTTTGATCGGCCAGCTTCTTGATTTCCTGGTAGTGGAGGGCAGCCGGCCCCTTGTTGGAGGTGACCACGTGCTTGCCCGAACGAAGGGCTTTTTGGATGTAGCCGGTGGCCGGCTCGCCGGTCTTGATGTCGGTAGTAGTCAGTTCGGCCATGATATCGGCGTCGCATTGCTCGATCATATCCAGCGGCTCAAGCGGCTTGTCTTTGGCTGACCGGCCCCCGGGATAAGCGGCCAGGTCCCCCCCGCCCTCCAGCACTCCCAGGAGTTTCCGAAGGTCGATCCCTTCCGGCACGAGGAGAGAACCCTTGAGCTTGTCGGAAACGGCCACCAGGCGGGCCTCGAAGCTATGGGAATCCATGAGGGCGGGGCCCTTATTCAAAAGGATCTCCAGAAAACCGCGGCCGACCGTGCCGCAACCGATCATTCCAATTTTATATTCCATAGTGGACTCCTCCAGCCTCAAATGATAAAGGCGCGGCGGTTTTCTTTTTTAAAATTTCGCCCTCGGAAAGCATAAGGGACAAATATAAAATAGTAGAAAGCCCACCGGCTTGTCAATCGCTCGGGAAATGCAAGTAATAAAAAAGGGGACGGCTCGCGCCGCGGGCCGTCCCCGAAAGCTTTCTGGCCGAACGCGTAACCTCAGTCGGCTTCGGCTTTGCCCTTGAGGAAGTTCTCCACCCACTCGGTCGTGGCGCTCTTGGGCCGCTCGATGGGGAAGCCCAGAGCCCGGCTCCAGATGAGCTGGGCCAGGACGCCGATGGCCCGGGAGACGCCGAAGAACACGGTGTAGATGTCATACTCGGTCACCCCGTAGTGCCACAGAAGGCAGCCGGAGTGCGCGTCGACGTTGGGCCAGGGGTTCTTGGCCTTGCCCTGCTTCAATAGGATGTCGGGGGTCACTTCGAAGACCATGCTGACGACCTTGAAAATGTCGTCGTTGGGCAGGTGCTTCAGGGCGAACTCACGCTGGGCCGTGTAGCGGGGATCGGTCTTGCGCAGCACGGCGTGGCCGTAGCCGGGCACGACCTTGCCGCCGGCCAGGGTGTCCCAGATGTGTTTGGACAACTGTTCCTTGGTGGGAACGCCGCCCAGCGTTTTCATCAGGTCCATGATCCAGCGCAGCACTTCCTGGTTGGCCAGTCCGTGGAGCGGGCCGGCCAGGCCATTCATGGCCGCCGACAGGGAGTAGTAGGCGTCGGATAGGGCCGAGCCGACCAGATGGCAGGTGTGGGCCGAGACGTTGCCGCCCTCATGGTCGCTGTGGATGACCAGGTAGAGCCGCATCAGCTCCATGAAGGCCGGGTCCTTAACGCCCAGCATGTGGGCCAAATTGCCGCCCCAGTCGAGCTTGGGGTCGGGAGGGATGTGCTTGTCGCCCTTGTAGGACCGGCGGTAGATGGCAGCGGCGATGGCCGGCAGCTTGGCCAGGAGGTTCATCGTATCCTCATACATCGGGTCCCAGTAGTCCTTCTTGCTGATGCCGGCCCGGTATTTCTGGGCGAAGACGGAGTCCTTCTGAAGCTGGAGGATGGCCAAGGAGAACTGGGTCATGGGGTGAGTTTCTTTGGGCACCGCCTTCATCATGTCCAGGAGATACTTGGGCAGCTCGCTCCGCTTTCTCCACTCCTCGGTGATCTCCCTGACGTCGGCCTCGGTGGGCAGGTCGCCGGTCAGGAGCAAGTAGAAGATGCCCTCGGGCAAGGGTTCTGTACCGCCCGGCGCCTTGGGCAGCTTCTCCTGCAGCTCGGGGATAGAGAAGCCGCGGAAGCGGATCCCCTCGAACTTGTCCAGGAGCGAAGTGTCCCAGATCATGCACAGGACGTCCCGGACTCCGCCGTAGGCCTGGGAGATGGTAACATCGGACAGTTTTTTCTCCCCGTGCTCCTTGAGGATGCCTTTGACCCTCTCCTGCATGGGGGGGATTTTAGCTGCCAATTTTTCCTTTAATGAAGCCATAGAACATACCTCCTTTTAATTTAAGAGATTTATTAAATATTTAAGGTAAAGGCCGCTCTCCGCGTCAGGTCTTATATAATACTCAGAAAGCGCCTGTCAAACAAGGCCAGTTTTTCTTTTTCCTGCTATTTTTGCATCGGATCCAAATGACCATCGCTTCCCAGGGAGCTATATTTCCTGTAATATTCCCGCTTAAAGAATAACGACTGGGAACGGTGAAAGAGTCATGGCCAAAATGTAATAAATGGCCTAAAATATCAATCTTTTTGAGAAAAAGACCAGCCGCGGAGCGTTTTTAGATTGCAGATTGATCTATGGGGTCAAAGCCTCGGATTGTGCTTGTCGCTTGAATGGATATGTATTATCATTGAAAAAAAGCGAATTCAGTGTCCCGGGAAAGAGGCTGATCTTGACCGACCAGGAAATCGAAACTCTAGTCCTGGAAAGGAAGCTCCTCCCCGATGATTATTCGGCAAGCATTGAACTGCGAACCAAGAGAGCCCATAAGGAAGGCGAGTTCTCAATTACGGGAGACGAAGATCACTGTTTTATGGTCATCCTACGGCAGAGTAGCTTCAATGTGATGGATTTTTCCGCTATCCTCGGCTACCGACTCCCAAAATCCAATTCTATATTTCGCCTGAAGCGATACAACGGCAAGAGTCATGAACACACGAACATTCTGGAGAATGAACGTTTCTATGACTTTCACATTCATATAGCTACCGAGAGGTACCAACTTCAAGGACCTCACGAGGATTTATATGCTGTTCCCACTGACAGATTCTCCAACCTGACCGAGGCCGTTCATTGTCTTTTTGATGATTGCGGCTTTGTCTTTCCGAGGGAATCTCAAATGCAGCTTTTCTAGGAGAACAAGAGATGGACGTGAGGAAAGTCGAGCAGGAATTTATCAGCAAAGTTTGTAAGAGCTTGTCTCTAAGCTCTGAGGGAATCAACCGCTACCGCGTCTTTACGCCTTTCATGTTTGATGACGGCGACCATTTCTCGATAGTCCTGAAAAAAGAGAACGGAAGCTGGGTTCTATCTGATGAGGGCCATACTTATATGCATCTCACATACGAGATCGAGGAAAAGGACCTTCAGCGGGGAACACGCCAGAAGATTATCTCCAACGCCCTGGCAATGTTCAGCGTGAAAGATCAGGAAGGGGAACTGCTTATTCCCATCAAGGAGGAAAATTACGGGAATGCCCTCTATAGCCTCATTCAGGCGATTTCCAGGATTACCGACGTCAATTTTCTTTCCCGCGAACGTGTTGTGTCAACCTTTCTAGAGGATTTTCGGATATTCATGAGGGAAAATATTTCAGAGGAACGGCTAAAATTTGATTGGAATTATGCTTCCATGGATCCGGAGAAAAAATATACGGTGGATTGCCGGGTTAACAGCCGAGACATACCATTTTTTATTTATGCTCTGCCGAATGATGATAAGACGCGGGATGCCACCATTTCCTTGCTTCAGTTTGAAAAGTGGGGGCTCAAGATGAAATCGGTTGCGGTCTTCGAAGACCAGGAGGCAATAAATCGAAAAGTCCTGGCCCGTTTTAGTGATGTTTGTGAAAAACAATTTTCCAATCTTTCCACGAATAGAGATAGGTTGTTGAAATACCTTTCAGAACCGACTTGATATTGTTTAAGCTTGGATAGGTGATTCTTATGGACAAAATAGCAGAATTCCGTAAAATGGCGCTGAAGAATCATGTTTAATAATATGAATACTAAGCTCTGAATACAAAACGCCCCTTGCGACATTTCGGCCATTGACAAAAAGGCCGAAATCGACCAAGGGGCTCTTGATTTTTGGAGCCAAGAATAAATCATAAGCGAAGCGGCCGCTTCCCAGGGAGATCGATTTCATGTAAGATTCCCGCTTAAATTAAGCTGAGAATGAAGGCGAAGAGCGAAGGAAGGGATATGGCCAAGCTGCGACTTCTGCTGAGACAAAGGGGATTATCCTTCGTCCTATCCTTGGGAATATTCTGGACGGCCGCCGCGGCGCAGGAGATCAGGCCGTTGGCCGTCAGCGGCAGGATCGTCCTGGACGGGCTTTTATCCGAGGCCGAGTGGTCCCGGGCTGAGGCGGCCTCCGACTTCGTTCAATTCGAGCCCGCGCGCGGAGAGAAGGCTTCCTTTGCCACCGAGGTTCGAGTCCTTCTGGCCCAGGACCGACTCTATGTCGGTTTTTTCTGCCGCGACCCTGAGCCGGAGCGGATTGCCGCACAGCTCACCAAGCGGGACAGCGACCTTTTCGACGACGACTGCGTGGGAGTGGACCTGGACACGTTCCTCGACCGGCGAACGGCCTACTTTTTTTTCACCAACCCGCTTGGGACCCAGGAAGACGGCCGGCTTTCCGATAACGGCCGCACCCAGGATACCACCTGGGACGGGGAGTGGCGGTCGGCCGCGCGTCGCGGCCCGGAAGGCTGGACGGCTGAGATAGAAATTCCCCTGGCCTCCATCAAGTTCAAACCGGGCCGGGGGATCGCCTGGGGCTTTGCTGTGGTCCGCAGCATTCCCCGGCGGCTGGAAAGAGACACATGGCCGGGCCCGACCGAAAATATCGGCCGGGTCTCCCAGTTCGGAACGCTGGTAGGGCTCGACTTGGAAGCTGCCGCCAAGCGGCTGGAGCTGATCCCGCATGTTATCGGCCGCCTGGAGGAGGGGAAGAGCGGAGTCGAGGCCGGGGCCGATGCCCGATGGGCAATCTCCCAGGATTTCTCGGCCAACCTGACCGTCAACCCAGATTTCGCCACGATCGAGGCCGACCAGGAACAGGTCAACCTCACCCGTTTTGAACTCAGCCTTCCGGAGAAGCGCAATTTTTTCCTGGAGGGCAAGGAGATCTACAGCCAGCGGATCCAGCTTTTCTACTCGCGGCGCATCGCCGACATCTGGGCCGGGCTGAAAGCCTACGGCAAGAAGAGCGGCACGGAGTTCGCAATCCTGTCAGCCCAAACCAAGCCCGACGCCGAGGCCGGACTGGACAGCGCCAATTTCAGCGTCCTGCGCCTGCGCCAGGACGTTTTCAAGTCCTCCACCATGGGGTTCCTGGCGGCCAATCGTCTTGAAGACGGAAAAAATCGCGGCAGCGCCGGCCTGGACGTGGTCCACTTCTTTTCGGAAAAATTCAACTTCACCGGGCAGTTGGCCGTTTCCTACGGCGATCCGGTCCGGCCGGACCTGGCCTTCTTCCTGCGTCCGAGCTACGACAGCGCCACCGCCCATTTCCACGTGCGCTACACCCAACTCGGCCAGGGATTCGGCGACAACGCCAACGCGGTGGGCTTCATCCGCGACGACAACCGCCGCGAGCTCGACTCGGCCCTGGAAAAAACCTGGTGGCTGAAGAGCGGCACCCTGGAGCGGGTCGAATACAGCTCCAACTACAACATCTACTGGGGGTTGGAGGGAACGCTGCGTAGCTGGCAGGTGGACCAGGGACTGGACATCGACCTGCGCAACCGATTTTCCCTGGAGCTCGGGCACACCGAAGAGTACAAGCTGTATGAAAAAGAATTCCGCAACCGCCAAAGCACGGTCGAGGTCGGCTACAACATGCGCGAATGGCAGATGGCCCGCTTGAGCTACGCCTTCGGCCGAAGCTTTGATTCCAACTTTCGTCTGTGGGAGGCGGGGTTGAACCGAAAGCTGGGAGACAAGTTTTCTGTGGAGTACGACCTCACCCGGCTGGTCCTCGACCCGGACCCGGAGGGCGAGACGACCTGGATCCATGTGCTGCGCCTGAATTACTTTTTCACCAAGGACCTTTTCTTGAAGCTTTTCACCCAGCTTCACTCGGCCATCGAAAAGAAAAACATCCAGATCGTCTTTGTCTGGCGCTTCCGCCCGCCCTTCGGGTTGTTGCAGCTGGCCTACCAGCAGGGATCGATCCGTTTTGGCGAACGCGGCGAGCCTCGGCCGGCCATTTTCCTAAAATTGGCCGTGGTGATCTAAACCGGATCGAAGCTTTTACGTATTTGACAGAGAGAACGGCAAATCCTTATCATGGAGGCGGAACGGAGAGCTTCAAGGAGGAAAGACAAAATGGTGATCGGTGTACTGATTATATTCGGACTGGTCGTCCTGTTTCTGGTGGGCATGTACAACAGCCTGGTCGTCCTACGCAACCGTTGCGACAACGGGTGGGCTCAGATTGACGTCCAGCTCCGGCGGCGCTACGACCTCATCCCCAACCTGGTGGAAACGGTCAAAGGCTACGCCAAGCATGAGCGGGAAGTCTTCGAGAAGGTGACTCAGGCCCGGACTCAGGCCATCAACGCCGGCACGGTCAAAGACCAGGGTGCGGCCGAGAATGTGCTCCAGGGAGCGCTGAAGTCCCTGTTCGCCGTGGCCGAGAACTATCCCGAGCTCAAGGCCAACCAGAATTTTCTCATGCTCCAAGAAGAGCTGGCCGGTACCGAGTCCAAGGTGGCCTACTCCCGGCAGTTCTACAACGATTCGGTGATGAAGTTCGACACCCGGCTCCAGACCTTCCCCTCCAACGTCATGGCCGGCATGTTCGGCTTCAAGCCGCGCGAGTACTTTGTGGTCACTGAGGCCGAGGCCAAAGGTCCGGTCAAGGTGAGCTTCTCCTGAGGCTCCCCCCCCGGCCGCGCTGAGCCGCGATGTTCGAGCAGATCTCCGAGAACAAGTTTAAGTCGGGGCTGCTTGTTTTCTGTTTCATCGTTCTGATATTTCTCCTGGTTTGGGTGCTCCAGTACCTGATGGGGATGGGGACGGCCGGGTTCATCCTGGCCCTGGCCGTCGCCTCGCTCAGCGCTTTCATCAGCTACTGGGCCAGCGACAAGATCGTCCTGACCATCAGCCGGGCCAAGCCG
>Ga0299912_10004729_pt1 | contig 11166 bp, 17 predicted proteins | sample RVTome_2_FD_207667 | JGI IMG/M metagenome (GOLD analysis project Ga0299912, IMG submission 207667) | Soil microbial communities from uranium-contaminated site in the Upper Colorado River Basin, Wyoming, United States - RVT95D214 (version 2) ... | reverse complement strand
ATACAGACGACATGGGCAATACAACGCCTGGTCAATAGCAAGCATCGCGTTCTGGGCGCTGATGACGGGAGTATTTGTCATGGCGGTCTTTGCGTTGACCGGCGCGTTTAGGTGAGTGGAAAGTTCGCCTTTTCGTTTGCCGCAACGGTAGACAAGGTTCAGACGCTGGCAGATGGTGGAATCAAGGTTTCATTACTACTGTCCGAATCTGCGATACCGCAAGCGGCGTTATTCATGGAGTGTAAACGTACAGAACTGGCGCTCCAAGTTGATTGTAAAGCAAAAGAAAACAACCATGCCATTTCAAAAGGGACGCAGCGGAAATCCAAATGGCAGGCCACTCAAGAATCGGACATGGACAGCGATACTAGAGACGGCAGGCAGCAAGACGGAGATACTGAGCGATGGGAGCAGGATAGCACGCAAGCGCCTAATCGCTGAGCTGATCATGCAGGCTGCGTCTACTGGCAAAGTTGAGTTTCCAAGTGGCATTAAGCTGGAATTATCGCCAAAAGACTGGCTAGACATGCTGTGGAAGATCTACGGTCAAATCGACGGCCCGCCGAAGGCGGAGGTTGACGTTACAAGCGGAGGCCAGTTGGTGCAGCTGAAAGTTGTTTATGAAGATGCAGGAACATCTGATCCATCTGAGGAAACCACACCAGAAGCAGACGGACTTTATCGAGAGTCTGGCGAGGCGTAAGGTTATCAGGGGCGGGCGCCGAGGTGGAAAGACAACCGGCATCGGCGTGTACGCGGCAAGACGGTTTCTAGAGGGACGGCGGGTATTGTATGCGGCACCTACCGCCGAGCAAGTGGGTAAGTTCTGGTGGGAAGTAACGAACGCATTCAGAGATCCGATAGCGGCTGGCGTACTTTACAAAAACGAGACGGAGCACATTGTCGAGGTGCGCGGCACAGAGAATCGCATCAGGGCCAAGACAGCATGGAATGCCGACACGCTACGCGGTGACTATGCTGACGTGCTGATACTCGACGAGTTCCAGCTGATGAACGAAGACACATGGGAGATTGTAGGCGCGCCCATGCTGCTGGACAACGACGGCGAAGCAGTATTCATTTACACACCGCCGTCATTACATTCAAAACAACGGACTAAGGCACGCGACCCAAGACACGCGGCTAGGCTCTTCAAGAAGGCAAAGGCAGACGAAACAGGTAGGTGGGAGGCGTTCCACTTTACCAGTTTCGATAACCCGTACATTAGCAAGAAGGCGCTAGACGAGATCACTCAGGACATGACAAAACTTGCTTTCGAGCAAGAGATCATGGCCGAAGACAAGGACGAAGCGCCAGGGGCCTTGTGGAAGCACGATCTACTAAGCGCTAACAGAGTTGAGCCTAAGAATGTCCCGCAGCTTAGACGGATAGTGGTTGGAGTAGATCCTCCAGGCGGAGCCACAGAGGCGGGTATCGTAGTGGCGGGGATAGCGCACAACGGTCACGCTTTTGTTTTGGGTGACTATAGTCTACAGGCACCACCCAGCGTATGGGCGACGGCGGTAGTGGATGCATACAGATTTCACCAGGCCGACAGGGTAGTAGGCGAAAAGAACTATGGCGGCGATATGGTAGAGAATACCATCAGGTCCGTTGACGGCGGGCGCGATGTAGCATACAAGGATGTTGTTGCCACCAGAGGAAAGGCCGTCAGAGCAGAACCCATAGCGGGATATTATGAGCGCAATATGGTGCACCACGTTGGCGAGTGGCCAATGCTTGAGGACGAGATGTGCACCTGGACGCAAGACATAGGATGGAGCCCTAACCGCCTCGACGCGCTGGTGTGGGCACTGACAGAATTGATGGTCGGGCCACAGTACGGCCCACCAACAGCGAGCAGATATGCCTAGTATATTGTCATCGTTGAAGCTGCCAACCGGCCAGAGTGCTATCAATAGCATCCTCGACGCTACGTATATTCCAAACTACACGGTTAGCTCATCGTACTTGCATCACCTAAACAACGATGAGACGGCTAGGCAGAACGCTTACATCAAGTATCGTGAATACTACGATGGCGATCACGACACCCTGCTCAACGAACGTCTCAAGAAGTTTCTGAGCGTTAAGGGTGACGAGGAAGACTTCAATTTCAACCTGTGCCCTATCGTGGTCGATGCGCTGTCAGAGCGACTGAAGATCACGGGCTTCGACACCGGGGATAGCGGGCAGGGCGAGACTCTGTGGGAATGGTGGGACGCCAACAAGATGGACGCCAAGCAGATGATAGTACATCAGTCTGCCATCCGCGACGGCGACCACTACGTGATGGTCGAATGGGACAATGAGAACCAGCGTCCCAAGATCAGCAACGAGTTATCATGCACCGGGGGAGAAGGTGTAAAGGTGCATTACTCGCAGGAGAACAAGGGCGAGATCGAGTATGCGTCAAAGCGCTGGATAGCCAAGACGGGCGACGGAGCGGGCAAGTTCAGGCGCATGAACCTGTACTTTGATGATCATGTGGAGAAGTACCAGAGCAGCGAGGGTGAGTATGAGGGCAATTGGCGCCCGTTCTTAGATCCTCCAGCACTAGGGGCAGCAGTAGGTGAAGAGCAGCCCGGCGAACTGGGTACATGTGGGTGGTACTGGTGGACAGACACAGGGGCACAGGGCGGGGAACCGTTGGGTGTGCCAATCGTCCACTACAAGAACAAGGACCAGGGGTATGACTGGGGGCAGTCTGAACTAAAGGACATCGTTCCATTACAGAACGCACTGAACAAGTCGGTTATCGATCTGGTGGCATCTGCCGACGTAGCCGCATTCAGGATACTGGTGGGGCGCGGTGACAAATGGAGCGCGCCGGACATCTATCCTGGCGCAGTGGTTAACAGCGAGAAGCCGCCGACCGAGGCAGACCTGACGGCCATCGAGGGCGAAGATCCCGCCAAGTTGATCGCGGTCGTTGACAAGTTCACGATGACCATAGCGCAAGTTAGCAGGACGCCGATCTCCTACTTCCAGACGAGCAAAGAGCGGCCGGCCGAAGGCACGCTACAGCAAGAAGAAAGCGGGCTGGTAGCGAAGGCAGAGAAGTGTCAGACGACCTTCGGTAATGCGTGGGAACAGGTGATGGTGATTGCTCGCCGTCTGGCTAACGCCTTCGGCAATGCCAAGATGGACGAAGAGCAGAGCATTGACTGCCAGTGGAAAGAAGCGCAGACACGCAATGAGGCTCAGCATCTACAGGTGCTCGTGATGAAGAAACAGTTGGGTGTACCCGACAAGCAGATCTGGCGTGAGATGGGCTACAACGACAAGCAGATCGCTGAGTTTGAGAAGTTGAAGCTAAAGGCGGCAGCTCAGGCTATACGGCAGTTCCAGCAGGGCGGGCCTCCGGCGCCTGGACAGACGGCCGCGCCTACAGCATCAACGGAAGAGACGAAGGCCGAGCCAGTGACGGCAGAGGAAAAGAATAAAGAGGCAGCCAGTGGGAAACCCGCAGCAGCAACCAAGCCAGACTGACTTTGGCGACGTCCCAGATATTGACGATCTGTTGTTCTTCGCAGACCTGGACGGCAACGATGTTGAAGAGGCTATGCAGTGGCTAGAGGATAAGGCGCCGGATGCGGCTAGAAAGCTAGGAACAGATGGCACCAAAAACAATTGATGTATTGGTTAAGTGTACAGAGTTGCGCGCATATGACGCGTTGCGAGACATTATGAAGGTGCTGACAACAGATACTGAGCACTTTATGAGTATGCCAGGTTATCCTTCTTGCTTCTTTTGCTATGAAGAGGCACCTAATCATAAGGCTAACTGTTGCTGGCAGAGAGCAAAGGCGTTGTGTGAATGAGCACCGATGCACTCACGGCCATAACAGAGGCAACACGCGCAGAGCTAACGAAGCTGACAGAGCGCTTGTACTCAGGCCAGATCAATCTGGTGCAGTGGTCGTTGGGGGTTGCGGGTGAGTTGAAGGATGCGCACGTGGCCAGCGCGCTGGTGGGCGCAGGGACAGACAGCCTCAGCCTGGCTCAGCTTGGGCGCGTGGGCGTGACACTGGCAGACGAGTATCGCCACCTGTTTGACTTCGCGGTAGGGATAGCGAGCGGAGATGTCAGCGAAGCTCAGGCGCTTGCCAGGATAGGGCAATACGGCAAGGCGAGCCAACAGGAATTTTGGCGCGAGTATGCCAAGGCACAGGAGAAGCTGGACGCATGGGCGGCGCTGCCCGTGCTGCATAACTACCCGAAAGATGGCCAGACCGTATGCAGAGGCAATTGTAATTGCCAAATCCGCCCAGCGGAGGACGGACTTTGGTGGGATCTATATCCCGGTGAAACGTGTGAAGATTGCGAAGCGCTGGCAGCAGATGGCCCTTACCGGCCTAGATAGGACAACGATGACCGATCAAGAACGCACCTATTACATGACACGGCGCCAGACACTCATCATGGAACTGGGCGCGCTTGAAGATCTGCTCGGCATGGAGCGCAGCATCGTGCCGAAGCGGAAGCGCGCATATGCTGACACGGGATATGGAGCAACGTTGGCAGACACTATCGCAATGTCACCAACGAGCGAGACAGTAGCTGGATAATACGTAGCACAACACAACAGAATAAGCCACCGGTTATACCAGCGGCCTGTTACCAGATAGCGAGCAATCGCCGTCTCGGAGACAGGCCGCTTTTCATTTCACGTTAGCCAGCCCGCGACGGGCTTAGTAGATTAAGAGGCGAGATGCCAGAGAACACAGCAGTACAAACACCGGGCGAGACGCCCGCACCGACGGCAGCACCGGCGACCGGTAGCACCGTCACAATAGAGAGCCTACAAGCGCAGATCGCGGAACTAACGCGGCACCAGAAGGAACTCAACAACGAGAACGCCGAACGTCGGCGCAAGCTGGATGCCTATGAGAAAGCCGAAGACGAGCGCAAGCAAGCCGCCATGAGTGAGCTGGATAAGGAACGCGACAAGGCACAGAAGGCAGAAAAGCAGCGCGATGACGCACTGCGAATTGCCAACGATCGGGTGATCCGGGCCTCGGTAATTGCTGAGGCTGCCAAGCATGGCGTTACTCACCCAGAAGATGCCTATGCCTTGCTTGATCTGAAGGGTATCTCCGTCAAGGACGACGGCAACGTTGAAGGCGTAGCGGAAGCGGTTAAGGCGATAGTAGAAGCCGGACGGCTGCCCACGAGTGGCAGACCAGGCGCTCCATCGCTCGACGGTGGGGCAGGAGGAACGCAACAACCGCAGCGCAGCATATCTTTGAGCGATACCCAGAAGTATTATGCAAAGGTATCTGGTATGACAGAACAGCAGTACATCGACGCAATGATTAAGGCAAGCGAGGCTGAGGCAAATAGGTCGCTCGGCACGCTGCCCGACTTGGGCGCAATGCCCAAATAAGGAGTTAAGAGTATGGCAGACACGAGTGCAGGTTTTCGTTTTCGTTATCGTCTAAATGGTGGCGAACCTACCATCCAGACGCTAACCATCAAGGATACTGAGGTACTGACTAAGGGCGATATGGTCAACCTCGAAACCGGCGAGATCGATCTGGGCGCGACCGCTGATACGGCGCTGGTTGGTGTCGTTCTGGAAACCAAGTCAGGTACTGACAGCACGACCACCTACAAAGTGGTCGTTGACAGCGATGCGGTGTATGGCGTCTATGATGCCAACGCCAGGGTGAAGGGTGCTACCCTTGACCTGAGCGGGGCTACCGGGGCGCAGACCGTGGCAACATCGTCCAACAAAGAGTTTGTTGTTGTTGAGGCCAGCACAGCGTCAGAAGAGACGCTGGTTCGCTTCAATATCGGCAAGCACGTTGACAACGTGGCGCTATAAGGAGAGTGTGAGATGCCTATTACTGGAGAACGTAGTGGAATGTGGGCGGACGCACTCGATCCTATCGTGCGGTTTCGCTTTGACTTAGCTTTCAGTCGGAGGGCATCACTGATCCCTTCCCTGTTCAACGTGCAGGGGTCGGTGCGGGCCTATGAGCAGATCAGCGGTGTAGGGGCTGTCGGGATCGATGCCTGGGATGCCTGGGAGCAGTCTGGCCATGTGGGCGAGGCCGATTTCGATCAGGGGTACAAGGCAACGTATACCCACAAAGAATTCGCGATGGATATTCGTATCATGCGCAAGCTGATCGACGATGCGAACTTCCCACAGGTGTTCCGCCTGATCGAGCGTGTTGGCGACAGTGCAGCTCTGAAGCGCGAGACTGATGCAGCCTCGATCTTCAACAACGCATTCACCGATACCGCCCCCTATGCTGGGGCTGACAGCGTTGGCCTGTGCTCGGCTGCACATCCGTTCAGCCCGCAGAAGACCGGCGCAACGCAGAACAACGAGGGCACCTATGCTCTCACCCTGGACAACGTGGCGACGGTGCGTGAGGCTATGATGGCCTTCACCGATGACAACGGGAACAAGATGGGCGTGACGCCTAATGCTGTTCTTGTTCCACCGGCCAAGGGTGACGAGGCGCGCGTGATCTTCAACAGCCTTCAGAAGCCAGGCGGAGCCAACAACGACCTGAACCCGCGCGCGGGCGAGCAGTGGACTATCTACGAGTGGAACATGCTCACCGATAGCACCTACTGGTTTATGCTGGACACCAACCTGATGATGCAGTCGTTGGACTGGTTCAACCGCGTCCCGCTGAGCATCGCCCCCATTGTTGAGGACAAGACGATGAGCGCGGGGTGGCGTGCTTACCAACGTTACAGCCTGGGCTGGTCAGATTGGCGCTTCTGCTATGGAAATAATGCATAGCACTGAGCTATAACAATCGCCCGCCTTGCGGCCATTCGTTAGGCAGTCTATCGTTCTTGCTTTCGTTGCAATGCGGGCAAGTTATAACAAGGTTGGACGGGTCGTTAGACCCACCGCGAGAAATAGGAACAACATGATCGACGTGATATTGAGCACCAACACTAGCACCACAGTAATAACAGTGCTGCTTTTGGCGCTTCAATTGGGCCAGAATATCTTGGGCCGTATGCTTGCCTATGGCATTGCGCTTGCGGGCCATATAGTTTCGCCAATACGATCTGGTGAGTTCTCTATTTCTGGTGCGCCAGTCTCGGTTGTAATTCGCCCTGCTATCTTTGTGCTTGATGCGAGACATGCGCATCATTTCCTGATAGCGAAGCGGGTGGCGCTCCTGATAGGCGCGATTGTTGGCTTGCTTCTGTTCTTTGTTGATACGCGCCCATTCGTTGGCGCGGCTACGATTGCGCTCTTTGTTGTCTTGTGCCCATTGCTTTGCACGGGATCGCTGGCAGCCTCGGCATTGCGATTGCAATCCGCTCTTCCTGCGTCGATCTTCTGCAAAAAACTCGGTTGTTGCTGGGAATTCTTCGTGGCACTTACAGCAAAGTTTTGTGGGTGTGTTCATAGCATCCTCGTTTGTGCTAACTCGTATGACATATATGGCAACCAAGCGGTACGAGTGCCGCGTTTCGCCCCGTCGGGCTAGGTTGCCATTCAGATAATTGTACCGCAGGAGGTGCAATTTGACTACTGGGTTAAGGAGTAAATAACATGACATCTTTTGGAGACATGGTCTACCAAATGGGCGGAGTTCCGGTAATGACTGGCATTCCATTTGGGCCTAACAGTAAGTACTACTTTGTGAACTGTGCGCTTGGGTCTGATAGCAATGAAGGCGATACACCAGACAATGCTATGGCGTCTCTCGCTGCGGCAGAGGATAGATGCGTTGCTGAGCGGCACGACACCGTTATTTGGATGCCATCAGATACCTCTGACACAACGGCAACCACGATCACATGGGATAAGGATCATACGCACCTCATAGGCACTGGTGCTCCATTCCCAGGCATTGGCCAGCGCTGCCGGATCAACTCGACGGCGGCAGCGCCGGCGCTGACGATCAGCGCGAAGGGCTGCATCATGAAGGGGTTTCAGGTTCAGAATAGTTATGCGGGCGCTTCTGGTGGTGTTCTTGTCAGCGGCCCGTATAACTACTTCGAGAATGTGTACTTCAACGGCATGAACAATGCGAGTTCGGCAAACAAATCTACCTCGTATTGCTTGACGGTTAGCGGCGCGGAGAACTACTTTCGCAACTGCACCATCGGATCTGTGCAGCTCGCTATGAGTTCCACTAATGCGCCGTTGATTATCTCGAACGGCGCCAACACATTCGAAGGGTGCAGAATCCAGCACTACTCAGAGACTACTGGCAACTTCCTGGTCAGTCTCCCGGCTGGCACTGGCGGACTAAGCCTGCTCTTCTTTGACCGATGCATATTCTTTAATCAGTCAGTTAACTGGGCCGCTGGCTCTACCGATGTCTTTAACATCGCACAAACCGGCTCCCATTACGTGCTGCTGAGGGACGAGATCATGATTGGCGCGACAAGCTGGGCCGATGTGGTCACTCATGTGTATCACACAACTGCGGCTCCGGCCACTGGAGGCGGTATCGCCATTGCCGTCAACGCTTAATCTGTAAAGCGGCAACACTAGAGGCCGCAATGCGGCGGGGGTGCTGGGGAATAACTCAGCACCCCCCGGAGGGTAGTAAATGGTTCCAAATTGGCGGTTCAAAATAGTAAACGTGCCCATCACGACGGCCACCAGCGCGTATGATGCGAGCGACGTCGTGGGTGGATTGCTCACCAGCGCAGAGGTTCCACAGTACGCTGGCGGTGGTGAGTTGTCATGGGTGCGGCTGGTGGATGATGCGGATCAGTCTGAGCCTTACCTGCTCTATGTGTTCAAGAGCACGCCATCGACAATCGCCGACGGCGCAGCGTTTGCCCCGCTTGAGGCAGACTGGAAAAAGTGCCTCGGCTGCATCAGCATACCAGCGGCAAACTACGATCAGGCAGGTTCGGAGGGTTGCGCATTCGCGGCAGCTAAGGACGTTAAGACGTTGGAGGGCATCGCGTTCGATAACCTAACAACCGGGTTCTTGTACTTCTATCTGGTTGCCAACGCAAGCACGCCTGACTATGTGGCGGCAGATGACGTAACGCTAGATATAGGATTGTGGGTGGCTTAACATGACATTCACTTACCTGGGCACACTCAGCACGGATCTGGACAAGGTTCGCTTCTATTCGGGCGACAGCTCCAACGCACCAGACGCTGGGATCAAGCCGGGCGGCTATAACTTTCAGGACGCCGAGATAGCCGGGCTGATCACGGCAGAGGGAACATGGCAGCGGGCAGTTGCTGCCGTCTATGAGGCACTGGCGGCGCTGTTTGCTCAGGAAGTGGATGAGAAGAACGACAAGATCAGCATGACGTACAGCCAGAAGGCGGCGCGGTATCAGGCGCTGGCCGAGAAGTGGCGCAAGGATTACGGACGATCCACCGGCGGCGGGACTGTAACGACTTCGGCCATGACGCGCATCGATGGTTACTCTGATGACGTTGCAGCGGATGAGGTATAAGAATGCGTGTTGAGATTGTCGGCCTGCCGCAGCTGACGGCCAGACTGGGAAAGATTGGCGAGTGGGTTAACAGGGGCATCGAGAGCACAATGCAGGAAGCGGTCAAGGTGGTGTATGACCAGCTTCCGCCCGATCCGTCGCCGTCCGGAAAGTCTATGCTGCCGTTCATCAAGTCGGCTCTACAGTTCAGGTGGCTGATGTGGGCCATCAACAGCGGCGCGATAACGGTGCCATACCCCAGGACTGGGGAGTTGCGCGGAAGTCTACGCCAAGAGGTACGAAGCATCGGCGGGCAGTGGGTTGGCTCTATTGGATCGGACAGTCCGAAGGCGCTCTACGTGATTGACGAGCGGAGACAGGCGGCATATCACAAGGGCACTTGGTGGACATTGCAGGCGGAATTCAGGAAGGTTAAGAACAACGTACTTGGAGTATTTGCCAAGGCGCTGGCTAGGGTGATACATGGCAGTTAATGACTATTGTGCGCACTCTGACATAGAAGCGGCCAACCCTGATGTGACATGGGGAACAACCTACGACGCACTAGGGGCACTGCTTGCTACTCGCGCCAGCCGGCTGATTGACCGTCACGCAAAGGTCGAGCCGGGGTTCTTCTACGTCTCTGCCGACACTACGCGATGGTTTGCAGGGACAGGCGGTCCGTCTCTGTGGATAGGGCGTTTGGCAGCTGCGCCTACATCTGTATCAGTAGCGCTGACGGGTGTTGTGGACGGGCCAGCGGGGTCGGGTGGAACGTATACAGCTTACGCTGCGACGGATTATCAATTGTGGCCGTCCAATGCGCTTCTGGTTGGTGAACCGTTCCAGCGTCTCGATGCCGCAGGCAGCACATACACAACATGGAAGGCTGGAGAAAAAACGGTCAAGGTGGTTGGCAAGTTTGGATGGGCAACAACCACGCCGGGCGAGATATTGCAAGCGGCGGTTATTCAGGCGACGAGGTGGTTGCAACGAGGAAGGCAGGCGTACCAGGACACCGGGGCAGTTATCGAGTTGGGACAGTTGACGTACACCAAGGCGCTCGATCCTGACGTGGTGGTAATACTCGATGCGTTTCTCGATCAACTGAAGCCAAGAAAGGGATCGCAATGACACAGGGCGTCGAGGAAGCAATAGCCAATCTGCAAACGAAGTCAAAATCTGCCGGGTGTGCAGATGCGCCAAACTACGCTATCAGCGCAATGGGTCCGTCGCCTTTCTCGCTTGCCTTCGAGGGGAGCGGCGACACCGAGCTGATCAGCGCCGGGTTTGCTAAAGACTTCCCGACTCTGATTGTGCAGCATCACGTGTCTGCCAACATTCTGCCGAAGGACATAGAGAAGGCGGCGGCGCTGCGTGACACGTTCCTGAAAGCGTTACGCGACGATCCAACGCTGGGCGGGTCAGTTGACACCATCGTGACGATTAGGCGCAAGTTCGGCGAGATGGCATTCGGCACAGGAACGAGTGCATTCAAAACGGTCGGCTATCAATACGAGATCAAGGTCAAGATTGCACTTGACCAAACATGAGGTGAACATGCTGCGATATACGGGCGCTGGGTGCGGTGGGAGTATGCCAGGCATCCCCGCAAGGGATTTGACGGATCAAGAGGTAGAGTGGCTGGGCGGCGAGAAATCGCTGCTTGATACTGGATTGTACGCCAAAAGCGCACAGGACGACAAGCCGCGCAAAAACAAAGCGGTAGAAACGATTGTGGAGAATGACGAAGCAGAGTGACGATAA
>Ga0299912_10004728_pt1 | contig 11167 bp, 4 predicted proteins | sample RVTome_2_FD_207667 | JGI IMG/M metagenome (GOLD analysis project Ga0299912, IMG submission 207667) | Soil microbial communities from uranium-contaminated site in the Upper Colorado River Basin, Wyoming, United States - RVT95D214 (version 2) ... | reverse complement strand
TTGGGCGGGCGTTCCCCGCCCAAACACCCCCAATTTTCCTCTGAACTGCGTAACTCCTACGACATAAATCACTCATTTGGGCACGATGAATAATCTTGGCAAGGTCTTGATCATTGACGACGAGCCCGGCTTGCGGCAGACGTTAACTCGCATCCTGCACCAGGCAGGTTGTGAGGTGATCAGCGCCTCAACTGGGGCGGAAGCCCTGAGAAGACTGACCAGCGATTCCTTTGACCTGGTCTACCTGGACCTGCGCCTGCCGGATATGAGCGGCCTGACTGTTCTGAAAGAATTCCGCCAGCGAGATTCCAAAGGCCCAGTCATCCTGCTGACGGCTTATGGCTCCTTGCAAACCGCTTTGGAAGCTCTGAGGTTGGGAGCTACGGATTACTTATTGAAACCCATTGATCCAGAGATTCTGGTAGCGCGCACCCGCACCGTCTTACAGGAAAAAGCCATTGAACGCCGCCGCCGTGAGCTTCAAGAGCAAATCGAAGCTTTGCAAGTCGAGTTGCGCGCCCTGGGGGTCATCGGCGCGGAAGCCGCGCCCACCTCCCCCACCGCTCCGCTACCGGAAAACCGTTTCCTAAAACGCGGCCGCTTGATCCTGGACATGGCCGCCCGCAGGGCGACCTTCGGGGAAAACGTTCTATCCTTACCTCCTACAACTTTCGACTACCTGGCGGTTCTGGCCTGGCACGCCCCCGATGTGGTCGATTACCGCACAATGGTGGTCGAAGCCCAGGGCTATGAAGCCAGCCACACCGAAGCCAAAGAGCTGGCTAAATACCACATCCACGTGCTTCGCCAGGCGCTGGAAACCGATGCCCAACGCCCACATCGCGTGCTCAACGTACGCGGTAGCGGCTATCGCCTGCTCCTGGATTGAACCGCAAAGACACTTGCATATTATTTAGGTTTCCCAACTTTCTCCAACTTATTCCCGCTAATCCAAACTGAATATTGCGAAAAATGAGGCGATAATCTATGCGTGACTACTCTCACGACAATGCAACTTGCTCCCGCGCGTATTCTGATTGTCGATGACCATCCGAATACAGCCTCCATGCTGGCGCGTGTATTGAACAAATTTGACACTCCGGTGGAGGTTTTCACAGCTTGCAGCGCAGAAGAGGCTCTGCAGGTGATTGGAGAAGGCTCGGTGGACGTGCTCATCACGGATTTTATGATGGCTGGGATGAGCGGGCTGGACTTGGTGGAAAAGCTCAGAGAGACGAAGGAACCGGCTCACACGATTTTGATCACCGCCTACGACACACCTGGGTTAGCCGTCTCCGCTCGCCAGCTCAACGTCAACGATTACCTGGTCAAGCCAGTACAACCGGAAAAGATCCGGGAGATCGTTACCGGCGTGCTCAAGGAGATCCGACCCGAAAACCTGGCAGCCAGCAACTTCGGCCGAGGTGAGCCTTTCAAAATCCTTATCGCCGATGATTACCCGGATAACATTCGCCTGCTGTCCACCCGCCTGCGCAGCGAGGGATATTCCTTTGTCACCGCTATGGATGGCGAGGAAACACTGCGGGTGGTGCGTGATGAGAAACCCGACCTGGTGCTACTGGATGTAAACATGCCCAAGAAAGATGGCTTCCAGGTGCTGACCGAGATGCGAGCAGATCCAGAAATCGCCCACATCCCAGTGATCATCATCACTGCTGCGCGCATCGGCCCCAAAGACATCCGCGATGGCCTGACCCTGGGGGCGGACGATTACGTGACGAAACCAATTGAATGGCGTGAGCTGGCAGCCCGCATCCAGACCAAGCTGCGCGTCAAGCAAGCCGAAGACGTGCTGCGCGACCGCAACCGTCAACTGGGGGTGTTGCCCGAGATTAGCCAGGATTTGAGCGAGCGGCTGGACGTCGAAGCGCTCACCAGCACCATCTTGAACCGTTCGGTTCAGGCTTTGGAGGCAAAGAACGGCCACCTGGTGATCTTCCATCCCGACGGGAGCACGACTCACCAGTTCCACGAGATGTTCGACGTCAAACCCATGACCTGGGGAGAGGTGCAAACCAAATTGGTGTCCAAGGGGATCGTTGCCGAGGTTCTCAGCAATCCGCAGCCCATCCTGATCGATGATGTATCCAATAAAGACAACTGGCTCAAGCTCCCCAAAGATCCCACCCAATCGGCCTTGGTGATTCCCTTGAGGGGTCGTAAGGACGTGCTCGGCGTGCTGACCCTGATGCACGACCAGCCAGGCTACTTCAAGGCCGACCACCAGGCTCTGCTCCAGGCCATCGCCAGCCAGGCTGCCCTGGCCATCGAAAACGCCCAGATGTTCGCCAGCGAGCGTAAACGCGTCAACGAACTGGTGTCCTTAAACCAGCTTACCCACCAAATCAGCCAATTTACTCATTCCGAAGAGATCTTCGTAAATCTTCCGGAACTCATCCGCCAATATATGGGTTACCCCATTGCGGTTTTCTGGCTGAAAGACGGCAAGGAATTGGCGCTCAAAAGCATTGCCGGCGGCGAAACCACCATCCCGAAACCGATGCTGGAAATTGGCCCCCAAAAGGCGCTGCTCGACAATCAAACGGTGCAACTTCCCAACCCGCATTCTGACCCCGGCAACGGTAAAAACGGTAAAGGTAAACTCGAAAATCAATCCGTGATCGCCGTCCCCGTGTCCTGGAACTCAAAAAGCGTTGGCGTCCTCTCCATCCACAGCCGACGCGCTAACGCCTTCCAGGAAAGCGATCGCGTCTTGGTGGAAATGATATCCGCCCATGTGATCAACGTGCTGGAACGTATTTATTTATTCGAAGCCACCGAAAAGCAACAAAAACGCCTCTCGGCTGTTTTATATGGCGCTCCAGATGCCATCCTGGTGTTCGATGGCGCAAACCATCTGGAGTTGGTCAATCCGGCTGGGCAGCGCATCTTTTCCGACGTTGAAGCCAAGGTGGGGCGCAAGCTCCCTAAAGATCACGGCTACGACGAATTGGCTAACCTGCTCGATAAAAAGCCGGGCTACGAAATCCTGGCTCGCTGGGACATCCAGTGGCCTGATGGCCGCACTTTTGCAGTTTCTGTCACCCCGATCCAGGAGGGCGGGCAGGTGGCTGTCTTGCACGATGTGACCCACTTCAAGGCTCTCGACCAGCTCAAGAACGAGTTCATCGCCACCGCCACCCACGACCTCAAGAATCCCATTTTTGCCGTGATGGGCTATAGCGACCTGATGATGAAAGCCGGTCCGTTGACCGAAACTCAAACTGATTTCCTGCAGCGTATCCGCAAATCAGCAACGCAAATGCAGGACTTGGTGATCAACCTGCTAGAAATGGCACGCATGGAAATGGATGCCAACCAGGTGATGGAGCTCATTGACCTACACCAGTTACTCCAGGAAATCTGCAACGAATTTCTCGCCCAGGCGGAAGTCAAATCGCAGAGCCTGGAGTTCAAGCCAGCCAATGGCCCATTGAAAGTGAAGGGCGATAAAGTGCGCCTGCAGCAGGTAGCCCGCAACCTGATCGGCAATGCCGTCAAGTACACGCCCGAGAACGGTCATGTCACCGTCTCCACCGAAATCCTGGATAGCTCCGTTACGGTGCGGGTGGAAGATGATGGCATCGGTATCCCGGCTGAGGCACTGCCACACTTGTTCGAGAAATTTTACCGGGTGCAGTCCAAAGCTACCAAAGATATCGATGGAAACGGGCTGGGGCTAGCCATTGTCAAATCCATCGTCGAGCGCCATGGCGGGAAAATAGCTGTCGAAAGCCAGGTTGGCAAAGGCAGTTGTTTTAGTTTCACCATGTTACGCGAACCCACGCCAGCCGGAAAATAGGAGAAATCAAGCATGGAAGATAAGAAACGAACACCATCATTGCAGTTCACTGCAAGCATCCGCACCAGGCTATTGGCCCTCCTGTTAGGTCTAACCCTGCTGTCGGTGGTTGCAATCGGCGCACTGGCGGCCATGAATTCAATGAATGCGAGTAAAAGCGCTGAAGAAAAAAGCAGCGCCCAACTACGCAGCCAGGTTGAGGAATCCCTGGTCAGTCTTAATTTGAGTATGGCGGATCGAAACGACGAGGCGATGAGACAGGCTTACCAACAAGCTGAAAGCGTCGCACTATACGCCGCTAATATTTTCGATAATCCGGAAGCTTTTGCTACCGAGGATTACTGGCAGGTCGAAAACCACATGTACTACGGTTCCGAAGGTCAATACATCAACTCAAAAACGGATAAGACTACGGTCTTCATTCCGAACAATATTGTCATCGATGAAAAGCTAAAAACCGACCTAGAGTATACTGCTTACCTGGACTTGATTTTCGAACCGGTATTCAGAAATACCCCCAACGTCGTGGCCATTTACATCATCACAGCCAACGGGATTTCCCGGCTTTACCCGAACATCGACTTAGGAGCCATCCTCCCGGCGGATTATCAACCCACCAAGGATATATTCTATACAGCGGGCGCCCCAGAAAACAACATCAACCGAAAAACCGTATTTACGCCGATCTACGAGGACCCGGCCGGGCAGGGCTTGCTCATCTCCGCCATTGCCCCAATTTACACCAGCGATAATAAATTCATAGGTATTATCGGAATTGACATCGGGCTGGCGAATCTAACAACCCAACTTTCAAGGTCCACTCCGATTTTTAGTGGTTACTCAATGCTCATCGATAACGAGGGGCGCGCCATTGTGCTGCCCGAGAAGGGTTATCAAGACTTCCTGGGACGAGCGCCAGAACCCGGCGAATTCGGCACCGATTTAAACGCGGCAATCCCGGAGCTGAAACCTCTTGTTGAAACATTGAAATCAAGCTCTTCGGGCTTTGGCTCTACGGGCTTCGAGAGCGTAAAGGTCGGTGAAAAAGAACTTCTCGTAGCCTACGCCCCTCTGAAAAACACTCCGTGGGTCCTGGCGTCGGTGGTTCCAGCCAGTGAAATATTCCAGGCGGTATATACCCTACAAACGGAACTGCAGAAATCAACTCAAACATTCATCTCTGAACGACTATTTCCTTACAGTTTAGTCATTTTCATCGTAGTCATAGTAATTGGTCTTTTCATGACCAACCGCCTGATCGATCCAATCCAGAAGCTTGCCGCAGCCGCCCAAAAGATTGGTAGTGGGGCTTGGGATACACCGCTGCCGAAAGCAGGTAGAGATGAACTCGGCGTTCTAACCTATTCCTTTGCGACCATGACTGCTCAGCTAAGAGATCTCGTCGAAGGCCTGGAGCAGCGCGTGGCTGAGCGCACTCGCGCCATTGAGACCAGCGCCGAAGTCTCCCGGCGCCTCTCCACCATCCTCGACCTCAACCGGTTGGCCAAAGAGGTGGTTGAACAGTTGCAGTCGGCTTTCGATTACTACCACGCCCACATTTACCTGCTCGACGATACCAAAGAAAACCTGGTCATGGTGGGCGGCACTGGCGAAGCCGGTCAGGTCATGCTCGCCCGCGGTCATAAAATCCCCTGGGGGCGAGGTCTGGTAGGGCGCGCCGCGGAAACAAACGACTCGGTGCTGGTCGGCGACACTTCTCAAGACCCCGACTGGCTGCCTAATCCCCTGTTACCGGATACGAAATCTGAGCTGGCGGTGCCGATTGCCATCGGAAATGAAGTTATAGGCGTGCTGGACGTACAGCAAAATGTACCTGGCGGTTTGACGGAAAACGACGCTATTTTGATCCAAGCCATCGCCAGCCAGGTGGCTGTCGCCGTGCAAAACGCCCGGGCTTTCGCCAAAACCCAGCAACGAGCCGAACGCGAGGCCATCGTTGCCAGCATTCGCGACAAAATCCAATCCACAACCACTATTGAAGATGCATTAAAGATAACCGTGCGCGAGATCGGCAAAGCTGTCGGCGCACCGAAAACCATGGTGCGCCTGGGTGCAGATCATCTGGAGGTCTAAGCAATGACAGACGAGACTACCGAAATCACGTTTGAAGAGATCCAACAACAATTAGCCCGGGCACAGATGGCCACCCGCATCAACGTAATCCTGGTCATCGTGATGAGCATTGTGGCTTCCCTGGCGTTTGCCAGCACCGGAAAAACCCCAGATAACTACCTTTGGGCTACGATAGCCACCATCATGGCTGTGTCCGCCTTGATCGGGGCGATCTTAAGCCGGGCTGGCCGCTCCGACCTGGGCATGGGGTTAACCCTGGGCGTTTTTCTGACGCTTATTTTGCCGGTGGCATTCCTGGCTAAAGGCATCGGCTTGCTGCTGTTTCTCGCGGCCATCGTGCTGACCGCCATCGTAGCACAGTCGACGCTTTCCGCCTACCTGACCCGCTTCGCTCTCATCAGCGGTGTAACAGTCGGTGTTATCGCACTGTTGATCGACCTGTTTGACCCACCCATCCGGCGCATCACACCCGATCCGGTGGTTAGCAACATCATGCTGGTCACCCTGATCATCGCTCTTACTGCATTTCTCATCCGCAACTTCGCCTCCTTTTCGTTACGGATGAAATTGATTGGGTCATTCCTGGCGGTGGCAGTCCTGACCGCCACCATCATGACCCTCATGGTGCAAAACTTGACCACCCGCTCTTTGACCGAGCGCGTGGGTAATGAACTCCACATGGTGGCAGAATCGCGCTCACTGGCAGTCGGCGACCAGCTTGCCAAACAAGTCGACACCTTGAAGACACTGGCAACCAATGAGATGCTCGAGATATCGGTTGAATCGACCAACTGGAGATACAAAGGAGATGAAACAGAGGTCCAAAAAGAGATCGAACAGCTCGACCAGCAGTGGAAAGCCGCAGACGCCGCGGATGACGACTTCAACCCCCTGGTTTGGTCGCGCATGCACAACACCACGGCCAGACAATTATTGAGGTACCAGGAAGTGTTTCCGGAAAACGCCGAGATATTCATCACAGACTTAAAGGGTGGGCTGGTTGCCACCACGAACCGCACGTCCGATTATTACCAGGCGGACGAAGAATGGTGGCAAAAGGCTTTCAATGAAGGCAAAGGCGACACCTACATCAGCTCGCCGGAATTCGACGCCAGCGTTGGTCAGCTCAGTATTTTGATGGCCGTGCCCGTCCGCAATCGCAACACCAGCCAGATCGTCGGCGTCCTGCGTACGACTGTGCTCTTGACCAATCTGGATGAAATTTTAGCGGTTCAGATCGGCGAAACTGGAAATGCAGCTCTGGTTATACCCGGGGAACCCTTGCAATACTACCATGATGGCGAATACACCGAAATGGAAAGCGTTCTCGCCAATCAACTCAGTGAAACCCAGGGAAAATCCTATAACGAAATCTCCCTTGAAGGGGTCCTCAATATGGCCAGTATGGCGATCCTGGCGACGACCCATAAAATACCTGCTATCGATAACCTGGGATGGCAGATCGTCGTCCAGCAGCAGAAAGAAGAGGCGCTGGCGCCCGTCGAGGCTACGACCCGCTACCTGGTTATCCTGTTGATAGTCGTGGCCGCAATCGCCACAGCGGTGGCGGCAGGTCTGTCCCAATACCTGGCTGCTCCCATCGTCAAGCTCACCATTGCAGCCCGCTCGCTTGCCGCCGGTGACCTGAGCGTGGAAGCGCCCGTGACCTCTAAAGACGAGATTGGCACGCTGGCCTTCACTTTCAACGCCATGACCGCCCAACTGCGCGAGCTGATCGGTACCCTGGAGCAGCGCGTCGCTGCCCGCACCCGCCAGATCGAAACCTCCGCCCAAGTATCCCGCCGCCTTTCCACCATCCTGGATATCGACCAACTGGTTAAAGAAGTGGTTGACCAGTTGCAGGCGGCATTCAACTACTACCACGCTCACATATACCTGTATGACGAGACCCAGGAGAACCTGATCATGATGGGTGGCACCGGCGAAGCTGGCCGGGTGATGCTCACCCGAGGACACCAGATCCCCAAAGGTCGTGGCCTGGTAGGCCGGGCTGCCGAAACCAACGCCCCGGTGCTGGTGACCGACACCTCCCAGGACCCCAACTGGCTGCCCAATCCCTTGCTGCCCGAGACCAAGTCCGAGCTGGCGGTGCCCATCGCCATCGCCGACAAGGTGCTGGGCGTTCTGGATGTGCAGCAGAACGTAGTTTCCGGCCTGAAAGAGGAAGACGTAGTCCTGGTCGAATCGATCGCATCGCAGGTGGCCGTCGCCGTGCAAAACGCCCGGGCTTACACCGAGTCGCAACGCCGGGCAGAACGTGAAACCCTGCTGCGCAACATCAGCCAGAAGATTCAGATCGCAACGACGGTGGATGATGTTCTAAAAATTGCTCTGCGTGAGTTGGGACAGGCTACTGGCGTTCAACGCGCCAGCGTTGCCCTGAGCGCAACCAACCTGGCAAAGGATGGACAAAATTAGAGGGTTTATTAATGAAATTCAAACATCGGAAACCAAGATACCCTGCTACGCGGACTCACACCGGCTGGAAAATAGGAGAAATCAAGCATGAAAGATAAAAAGCGTACACCAGGATTTCAGTTCACTGCAAGCATCCAGACCAGGCTCATAGCCTTTATGTTGGGGCTAACCCTGTTGTCGGTGATAGCAATCGGCGCGCTGGCGGCTACCAACACTTTGAATGCAGGCAGAAGCGCTGAAGAAAAAAGCAGCGCAAGTCTGCGCGGTCAGGTCGAAGACTACCTCGTTCGCCTTACGAGTACTACAGCCAATCTACACAATCAAGAAATGGAGCGGGTTCGCCAGCAAGCAGGTAACGTGGCACAATACGCTGCCAATATTTTCGATAATCCAGAAGCGTTTGTTCCCGAAGGATACTGGCAAACTGAATACCACATGTATTTCGGGAGCGAAGGTCAATATATCAATTCAGAACACGATAAGAGCACGGTTTTCATTCCAAACAGTGTAGACATCTCGGATAAGTTAAAAACCGACTTGGAGCTTACCGCTTATATGGATTTCATTTTCGAACCGGTATTAAACAACACCCCCAACGCCGTGGCGATCTACATCATCACGCCCAATGAAATCTCCCGCCTCTACCCGAACATCAACCTGGGGGCTATCCTCCCATCGGATTATCAACCTACTAAAGATATTTTCTATACGGCCGGCACGCCAGAAAACAACCCAAACCGGAAAATCGTATTTACGCCAATCTACGACGATCCTGCAGGCCAGGGCTTGCTCGTTTCCGCAATCGCACCCATTTATTCACGAAATGACAAATTTCTTGGAATAATCGGTATTGACATCAGTCTGGCAAGCCTTACATCCCAATTTGGTGAAACCAGACCCGTTTATGGTGGTTATTCGTTGCTCATCGATCACGGTGGTCGCGCCATTGCACTTCCCAGAGAAGGTTATCAAGATTTACTTGGCCGCGAGCCCGAACCAGGCGAGTATGGGGCAGATATGAATGTCGCAATTTCAGAGTTTACGCCTGTTATGGATAAGTTGAAATCAGGTTCCACTGGCTTTGAGAGCGTTGAAGTCGGTGGAAAAGAAGTTTTCATCGCTTACGCCCCACTCAAAAGCATCCGGTGGAGCATGGCGTCGGTTGCACCAGCCTATGAAATGCTCAAGGCAGTGCCCGCCCTGCAATCGGAGCTGCAGAAATCCACTCAAACTTTCGTCTTTGAACGACTATTGCCATATGGTCTGGTCATTTTCATCCTGGTCATCGTGACCGGTATTTTACTGAGCAACCGTCTGGTAGACCCCATCCGTAAACTCGCCGCAGCAGTTCAAAAGGTCGGTGGCGGGGCCTGGGATACGCCATTACCGAAAGCAGGCAAAGATGAGTTAGGGGTTCTCACCCGATCATTTGCGACCATGACTACCCAGCTACGGGACCTTTTCGAAGGTCTGGAGCAACGCGTGGCTGAGCGCACTCGCGACCTGGCGCTGTCAGCCGAGGTCGGGCGCAGCGTCTCGCAGGTGCGCGATCTGGACTCCCTGTTAGCGGAGGCAGTGAATGTGATCCGCCAGCGCTTTGATTTGTACTACACCCAGGTATACCTGCTGGATTCCTCTGAGGAAAACCTGGTGCTGCAAGCCGGCACGGGTGAAGTGGGTCAAGAACTGCTCCAGCGCCGACACTCCCTGCCCGCCGATATCGGTTCAATCAACGGTACGGCTGCCGTGGAAAAGCACGCCATGATCGTGTCGGATACGGAAGCCAGCGAGGTCTTCCGCCCCAACCCACTATTACCGGAAACCCGCTCCGAAATGGCAGTCCCGCTCATGGTCGGTGAGCGCGTCGTTGGCGTGCTGGACATGCAAAGCAGCCAGCCGGGTGCGTTCAGCGAAGACAACCTGCCCGCCTTCCAGGCCCTGGCAGGGCAAGTGGCTATCGCCATCAGCAACGCCAGTTTGTTCGCCCAGGCCGAGCGCGCCCGCCAGGAAATCGAAGCCCAATCTCGCCGCTTAGTGCGTGAAGGTTGGGAAGATTACCTGAACGCCATCGAGCACAGCGAGACCATCGCTTACGCCTACGATCAGGAAACGGTTGCTCCGCTAGCAGAAGCGCCTCAGATGACAGCCGATAAAAATACACTGGTCACACCTATCCAGGTGTCCGGTCAGGAATTGGGCGCCTTCCAGTTCGAAGGCAAAGGCGGCTGGACGCACAATGACGCCGATCTGGTGGAAACAGTAGCCCGCCTGGTCAGCCAGCAAATCGAAAACCTGCGCCTGTTCGCCCGGGCCGAGCGTTACCGCAGCCAGGCTGAGCACGCCCTGCGCCGCCTGACGCGTGAAGGCTGGGATTCGTACTCCGAGACCTTCCGCCAGCCAGAGTATGGCTTCATTTACGATTTGAATAACGTGTTGCCATTAGCAGACCAAAAGAACGGGGACGAACCGATAGCCACAGTGCAACCCCTCAAAGTCCAGGACGAGGTGATCGGCTCGTTGGAGATTGCCGGGCTGGAAAACCTGGCAGAAGAAGATAAAGAGCTGATCGCAGAAGTGACCGAGCAGCTCAGCGCCCACCTGGAAAACCTGCGCCTGTTCGAGCAGACCCAGACAGCGCTGGTGGAAGTGCAAACAACTTCGCAGGCTCTACAGAAAAGCCAAATGCAGTTATCCGAAGCCATGGATATTGCCAACATGGCCAACTGGGAACTGGACATGAAGACGTTGATATTCACGTGGAACGACAAACTTTACTCGATGTTAGGTACGACAGCCGAGCTTGAAAAAGGT
>Ga0299912_10004727_pt1 | contig 11169 bp, 9 predicted proteins | sample RVTome_2_FD_207667 | JGI IMG/M metagenome (GOLD analysis project Ga0299912, IMG submission 207667) | Soil microbial communities from uranium-contaminated site in the Upper Colorado River Basin, Wyoming, United States - RVT95D214 (version 2) ... | reverse complement strand
ACCGCTGGTCCAAGCAGCGGATGCAGGCGAGTATAGGTGGCGTTATCAGTACTGATAATGGGGTTTTTAGGGTGTGCTTCAGGCCTTGCTTTAGGGGTGTGAATCGTTGGTGGTGGGCAAAATGCGCGAATATTTTTGGGTACAAATTTAAAGTAATCTGACACAACGAGCCGAGAAAAAGCCAAGATACTGTTTCGGTTTCACGATTTTACCGGTACTTAATTAGGAGAGACAAGGATGCATTTTCTGGCAGAGATAAAGAGATGGCTGGGCGAGATTACGGAAATCTCACTGCTGCTGATCGCCCTGGGGATTGCATTTGAAATCCTGTTTGGCGAGACAGTCCCCTTTTTCGGGAAGATTGTCACCAATCTGACCGGGTTGCTTAGTGCCCTGGGCGAGAACGGGCTGGTCGGCCTGATTGCTTTAGGTATAATTTTGTTCCTGTTCTACAGAAAGAGAGTTGTTGCATAGCATAGGCTGATGTGCTCTCTTTCTGTCCTGAGCGAATCATACGAGCCAGCGCTTTGGACCGGGCAGGCCGTTAGGTAAATGGCCTGCCTTTGATTTTGAAGCTGCAAGGCTTTTTGTCATGTCCTCGGCGCAGGTAGGGGACTCAGGGCGTTTTCTGCGTGTTTGAGGTCCGCCATTGAGAGAGTTGCCCCGCGCGGAGGCAGGGTAAGACCGCCGGTTCGTATTGGCGATCCCTACGTAACAGTTTTGCGGCGACGTCACCGGCGAAAGTGAGAATCACATTATGAAGGCGGAAGGGCAGCGGGCAAAAGGTCTGACGCGTCGTGGCTTTATGTCCGGAGCGGGTGCGGCGGGGGTCTGCTTCACGATTATGAGACCTGCTCTGGTCAAAGCAACGCGAGCGAACTCTCGTGTCGAGGCTGGGTGCATCGGTCTGGGGGGTCGTGGGCAGATGATCGCCCGTATGTTAGAGCAGCACGGAGGTTACCAGATCACTGCGGTGGCAGATTATTTTGCTCACGTGGCTGAAACCGCCGGCGAGCAATTCAAAGTTGCGAAAGGCCGGCGTTTTTCTGGACTATCAGGCTATAAAGAACTGGTCGCCAGCAAGGTGGACGCGGTATTCTTGGAGACGCCACCTTATTGTTTCCCCACACACGTCGAGGCTGCTGTAGAAGCAGGCTGCCATGTGTACATTGCCAAACCGTTGGGCTGCGATGTGCCGGGCTGTTTGCGGATCGCCAGGATGGGCCGCAGAGCCGCTGCAGAAAAGAAGGTCTTTCTCGTTGATTCTCAGACTCGCACCGACCCGTTCTATATCGAAGCTATCAGGCAGGTGTGCGAGGGCTTGATCGGCAAGATTGGGATGCTGAGCTGCGAATACAATGACGAAAGCTTCCCCGACCCTCCCAAGACAGGGACTATCGAAAGCCGATTACAGAATCTAATTTGGGTTAATGATGAGGAGCTGGGCGGCAGTTACCTGGTTAATTCCGGCATTCACGCCATTGATGTCGCTTTGTGGATTGCTGGCGGTCCGCCGGTCAGTGCGATGGGCAGTTCCCGCATCGCAAGGAATGGGCCGCACGGTGATTCGCACGACGTTTATTCTATCACTTACGAGTTTGCCGATGGGCTCATTTTGAACCATCGGGGCGAGCACCTGAAGAATCGGTCGGAATTTCGTTGCGAGTGTTTTGCCCAAGGCCGGGACGGCTACGTGGAAACAGGTTATACCGGACGCGTTCGTATCCTCGGAAATCGAGGTGGATACCGAGGAGGTGACGTTGTTGATCTGTATCCCCGCGGTGCCGAACGTAACATAGATACCTTCCAGAAGAGCATCGTCAATGGCATCTACGACAACCCGACGGTTGAGCCGAGCGTGAACGCTACGCTGGCTACGATCCTGGGACGTGAGGCTGCCAAGAGAAACACAAAGCTCACCTGGGACGAGGTCATTCGAGAGAACAGGCGGCTCGAGGTAGACCTGAACGGCCTTCAATCGCCTATTTAGCACGGGCACCGAAGGTCGCTCGTCGCTCGTGACCCGTCGCCTGTGGCCAGTGACTCGAGCGACGGGAGACGAGACACGTAATACCCAGCGGAGAAGAATATGAGCACGAGGTTAACATGCGTATACGGATTACTGGCGGCACTTATCGGCGTCGCGGGTGGTACGGGGCTTGAGCCGATTGAAACCGTCGGGATAGATGCAAATCGGGCTATTGTCGTCAACCAGAAAGTATTCTTTCCCATTATGATCTGGCTGCAGGATCCCGCAAACTTTCCATCGGCTCGTGCGGCTGGAATCAACACGGTAGCTGGGTACTGGCGGGGCTCCGGAGGCACCAAGGATGTAGTCGAGTACATAGAACTGGTCCGAAAAGCCGGCTTTTATGGCCTCATGCCGTTTGACGAACGATTGAAGGGGAATCCGGCGCTACTCGCATACATCCATGACGACGAGCCTGATTTGTCATCTTTAAGGAGCGATGCCAATATCGTGCCCGGCAAGGGCCTGAGGATAAATGAGAAAAACCCGCTCTGGAAGACCTTTGATGGCATCACCCATAGCTGGTCGGTCCTTGACCCGCTGGAAGGGGCGGAGTTTACACTGAGATTGAACCAGCCCGTTGAGGTGTGCAGTCTGGCTGTCTGGCTGACCGTCTCCGAAGGCCTAGCTATCGCTAAAGATGTTTCGTTCTTAGCCGACGGCACTGAAATTGTGCGAAAAGCACTTGAAAACAAGACAGGTAGGCAGCAAGTTGACCTGCCAGCTCCAGCGCGGTTCAAAGAGCTTTGCTGCAGAGTCCATTCGACTTATCCAGGTGAGCAGATCTGGGGCTCTATCGGTGAGATTGAGGGCTTCGACAAGAACGGTAAGAATGTGTTGCTGTGCCCTGCCCAGCAGGTTCCCCGGAAATGGCCGGCTGAAACGCTCGAGCAATATCGTAGCATAAAGGCCAGGGATGCATCCCGCCCGGTCTTTATGACAGTTGCGGGCTATTTTCTTCCGTTCTTCAAAAAGTGGTCGGCAGAAGAACGCGCAAGCCTTTATCCGCAGTATGTCGCAGCAACCGATGTCGTCGGGTATGATATATATCCTATCTATGGTTGGAATAAGCCCGAATGGGTTCACCTTGTCCATGATGGCACGGCAGCGCTGTGTGAGCTCGCAGGAAACAGGCCTGTCTATGCCTGGATTGAGACTTGCCGTGGCAGCCAGTGGACCGGCCCGCTGGAGGGGCAAAAACCTGTGACGCCGGCTCACATTCGGGGCGAGGTCTGGATGGCCATCTGCCGTGGCGCGACTGCAATCCGATACTTCACCCACATCTGGAAGCCGGCTTACAGACAGTTCGGCGTGCCCCCTGAAAACGTCGAGGCGATGAAGGACATCAACGAGCAGATTACGCGTTTGGCGCCGGTCATCCTATCTGAGCCGGCTCAGGTCAATGTAAGCATCGCCTTTGAGGATCAACTCAATGGCGACATCATGGCAAAGGAGTCCGGCGGTTACACTTACCTTTTTGCAGTCAATTACGATTCACGACAGCGTGCCGGCCGAGCTCGGATCGAGGTGGAGAGACTCAAAGCCGGTACGATAGTTGAGGTCGTAGATGAAGACCGCACCATCACAGCCGGCACTGGTTCGTTTGCGGATGGGTTTGACCCTCTGGGCGTGCATATCTACAAGATCAAGCAGTAGCTCATCCTGCGGGGACGCCAAGACACCTACCGCGTCCCCTGTGCTTGCAGGGTTATGTCGTATTACAGCAGACCTGTGTTCGACTACTGAGCTGCGAGGCTATGCTTTTTTCGATTTAGCCTTACTCTTTGAGCTTGTCTTGGCTTTTGCTGTTTTAACTGTTTTTTTGCCTGAGTGGCATCCGCATGTCCTACACATTTCTGCACCTTTCAAAAAGGTATTGCTGTTTCCGACTATTCAATAGATTCTGCCGATCGCAATGCGATTCCTACTACAGATGCATATTAACCAGTGAACGAAAAAAGTCAATAAGGATCAGAGAGCCGGTGAACGAGTCACCGCGTCACCAATCACCTTCTTTTTCAACCTTCAGGGTGTTGGACTCTGGCTGCGCATCAGATCAATGCTGGCCTGCTCGCAGGGTTTCAGAGAAAGCGGCTCGTCAAATTGAACCGCAACGCGGCACAAGGAACGATTTACTTTTTCAACCCGGCAGGCCCGGGCGGTGCGAGTGAGGCCGGTCATATCTGAGAACTCGTTTGCTTGCAGACGTGGTATGCTAAAGCGGGTGATTAGCCGTTGGCCAGGTTGGGGACAACTGTCGTGGGCATCGCACGTAAAAGCCATGCCGCCGCTGGAAACGTCGACCATCAAGCCCTGTGAAACTGTTTTGGCAAAGTCTTCAGCAAACCAGATAGGCCACTGATAGCGTAATCTTGGTTCTATTCTGCGCTCTCTGGTATCATCCATTATTGGTTCTCCCACAGATTTTGCGCCTATAATGAAAAAATCGACAGATTTAAGGGCTTGCTTTAGAACCATTGGGCAGTGAAACTTCTTGAAAAGGCAGATTTCCACTGACTCTAACGACCAAACGCGAAAAAGTTGCATTTGCACGGTTGCATTTTGCAAAACTCTTTAGTATCATAAACACAGTCTGGCATGGCACGTAGAACATCGCCCTATTGCAGGATATGGGGCTACCAGCTTCAGGGCAACTACTGGCTCAGGTGGATACGGTAGGCAGATTTGTGAGAGGCGAAGGTATGAGTAATTACCAGGCAAGGTGCATTAAGAGAATGGCCCGGGGATTTACCTTGATAGAACTGTTGGTGGTCATCGCTATCATTGCCATATTGATGGCAATATTGATGCCTACTCTGCGCAGGGCCAAGGAACAAGCACAAGAGGTCAGTTGCAGATCAAACTTGAAGCAGGTGGGGCTCATTATCTACCTTTATCTGCAAGACAATGATTTTGCAATGGCTAACTGTCATCAATATGCGCCACACAGCGATACTAAGTGTAATGAGTACTACTGGCGCCATGCAGACCGCACTTTTTATAGACACGACGAGGATGACTCTTATTGGGGTGTGGCCTATAGAGATTACGTAAAGAACACAAAGGTTTTTGGCTGCCCAAGTTTCAAGAGCGCCGCCGAATTACTAATAGGCACTAAACTGTATGGTTATGATCCCAAGGTGTTTTACGACTCAGCGTTTGCTCTCAATGGCTGGCTGGACAGAGAAAAGACCACGAGCATACGAACTCCCACAGAGGTTGTTTTATGTCAGGACCACATTGAACCAAGGATTGAAAACGGTGTCAGCGATATGCTTTTTAATAGCGGTCCCGGCACAATGAATTTGACTCATTATCGAACCGGGGGGCGTCAGGATTGGTACAGGGGGATCTTCAGGCATAATATGAGATCCAGTGATGAATTTAGAACAGGGGGAACACTGAACGTGTTGTGGCTGGACAACCACGTCAGTGTCATCAAAGAGACAACCGGCGATGATATTCCTAAACGGTACTATGACCCGCTCGGTAAAAACTGATTCCAATTGCCGCTGCGATCTCAGAACCCCTACGCTTTTTTGTCCCATGGCTACAGTGCAGCCGAGATATCTTTGATAATACGGACATGTATCGCCTCTTGAAGAGACTACCGGCGATGATGTCCCTAAGTGGTGCACGGGCGCAAGGTAAGATTAAACCCAAACGCGCCTGGCTGAAACGCGGCGAGAAATCAAACGTCAGAAATTAGAATTGCGGAGTTGCCACAGCGCGGCACCGACATCGTTGATTTTGCATTTTGATATTTGCAGTGACCAACCCTAACGACGGCTATCCGCGATACGTACAGCCTGGGTTTACTCCTTTTGATCCGGTGGAGCTTGCCAAGCGAACGGAAGAAATTGTCTGTCGTGGCGACCGCCGTAAATACACGAAATTCTACTGCCCAGGGGTATATGGGGGGATCGCAAGAGGCTATACCTGTGTGTGCTGTTTGCGTAGTATTTTCCGCTGGGTTGATTTGAGGGGACTCTGACGATCAAATACAAAAAGTCCTGTTCACACAGTTGCATTTTGCAGAATTGTTTAGTATCATAAATGCATCACGGCATGCACGGCGCCGCCAGATTGTAGAGTATAGAGTTGCCAGCTTCAGGGGAATTATTGTGTTAGCCGGATACGGTAGGCAGATATGTGAGAGGCGAAGGTATGAGTAATTACCAGGCAAGGCGCATTAGGAGAATGGCCCGGGGATTTACCTTGATAGAATTATTGGTGGTTATCGCTATCATTGCCATATTGATGGCCATTATTACCCCTGCTTTGAGAAAGGCCAGAGAAAGTACGCGGGAGACGGTTTGCAGATCCAACTTACGGGGTGTAGGGCTGGGCTTGTTGCTGTACTTACAAGACAACGATTACACAATGGCCAACACCAACTCTACCAATGGTTTTTTCTGGTACGACGCGGCAGGCAACTTTAGAAGAACAAACGACGGCGACGCTTATTGGGGTGTTGCCTATAAGGATTACATAAGAGACACGAAGGTCTTCGGGTGTCCCAGTTTCAGGAAGGTCGCCGAGTTGATATATTCTGTCGATCCGATATTAATTCAAGAGGCAGCGTTTGGCCTGAATGGGTATGTTAGCCGCACCGAGAGTGGGCAGGTCAAACTCTTAAAGACCACCGACATTCGGGATCAGTCAAAATACGTTATAGCTCACGACCACGCTGAACCGCGGATGGAGCAAGGCACGCGGGACATGTTCTTTAATAGTGGTCCTGGCACTATGAATCTAACGCATTATCGCCAAGGTGGCAGCCGGGCAAGATTCTATCCGGGCATTTTCAGGCATAATATGAAAGCCAACGAGGCTTTTAGAACCGGCGGAAGAGCCAACGTTCTATGGCTGGATGGACATGTATCGCTTCTTGAAGAGACTACCGGCGACGATGTTCCTAAGTGGTGGTACACGGGCGTAAAGTAAGATTAAACCCAAATGCGCCTGGCTGAACCCAGCGAGAAATCAAACATCAAAAATTAAAATTGCCCAGTTGCCGCGCCGCGGCAACGACCTCCTTAATTCAGCATTTTGCGTTTTGATTTTTGCAATGACCAAGCCCAACAGCGGCTATCCAAGATACCTGCGGCCTGGGTTTACTCCTTTTGATCCAGTGGCCCTTGCCAGGCGGACTGAAGAAATAGTCTGTCGCGGCGACCGCCGCAAATACACGAAATTTTACTGCCCAGGCGTTTATGGGGGGATCTCAACAGGATACACCTGCGGTTGCTGTCTGCGCTGTATCTTCTGCTGGGTTCACTGGAGCAGGGATTTTCCGGAAAAACATGGTCACTTCAGGTCGCCCGAACAAGCTTTTTATGAGATCATGCGGACGGCACACAAGGCTCGGGTCGATCAGCTCCGAATATCCGGTGCCGAGCCGACTTTGGGCAAGGAGCATCTGCTCGGTTTATTAGAGAAGGTAGAAAACTCAGAATTTCGGCTGTTCATTCTGGAGACCAACGGCATCCTGCTTGGGGCCGATCCCGACTATGCACGGCAGATCGCTCGTTTTAAGAAGGTCCACACGCGGGTCGCACTGAAAGCCGGTACGCCCGAGGCGTTCACCAGAAAGACTGGAGCCAAGCCGGAAAGCTTTGAGCTACCTTTCCGAGGCATTGCGAATCTTTTGGAAGCGGGGGCAAGTGTTCACGTTGCGGCTATGACGGCAGATGCTCGGTTTGTTACTAAAGAGGAGCGCAAAGCGCTTATTGACCGGCTGGCATCGATACATCCGGCACTGGTGAGAAAGCTGGAAGAGGAAGTGGTAACTCCTTACCCCAATGCGCTCGAAAGGCTGCGACATGCAGGCGTCAGGCTGCAATGGAGCGACTGAGGAGCAACATCGGCTGGCGCAGAAAAAAGGAGACATAGGCGACTAATAATTAGCTTGCCATCACCCTGTCTCCACCTTGTGAAGTGCCGTGATGTGCCCCCGCGCCTTCCCCCCTTTCCTGTCTTACGAAGGAAGACAAGGGGGGAGCGGGGGCTTCGTAGCGAAAGCCGCTCTGCATGCACTCACAACGCTAATATGATACCAATAAGAATAGGCCCTGTCAAACGAATTGTGGCTAACGTTACTCCAGTAACCTATGGTTCCGATAAACCCTTTTTCCTTTTTTCATTCTCAGCCATATTTGTTGGACGGGGGCACTCATTTACAAATCGCAGAGCGTGCTCGATAAAGATTTCGCCCGTCATTTCGCCCAGGCATGTTCTGGTTATGTAGTCGTAGCGGTCGAAGCTATTCCAATCGACCCTTGTCAAAATATAGCCGAAGGCATCGTTGGTAAGACCAAAAAGTAAGTTGTGCTCGCCGTGCATCTTACGCTTGAGGTAGCAGCCAATATTGGGCAGGGCTTCGCCGGGAATGGTGAGAATCTGAGCGTTTGCAAGATTCACCACGTTCACTTGTGTGGCCACCGCGCCTCTTTCATTCAGTTTGAAACCCAATGGCGACAGCTTGATCACGGAGCGGATGACTTCGCTTTCGACAGGCAGCTCGATTGTTGTACTGCCGCAGAACAGCGTGGGATTTTTCTGGATAGGCGCACCAGCGATGATACGGAGCGACTCATCTGCCAGAAGGCGGCCGATGCGGATACACTCGTCCCAGGTCCTTATGTCTTTGCCATCCGGGCCTCTGCAGTCAGCCGTCACCATGCCTCCCAGCGCGCCGTTCATGAAGATGGCAATGCCGCCGCCGGCCTGTTCAATACGGTCGTAGAGGGGGCCTGTGAAGTCGGGCGACAAAATGCCCTCGTCTGGCCCGATGACTTCAGGGTGGCAGGCATAATTAACCAGCGTGGCAACAGGCTTATTTTTCGCGTCAAGTATCGCAATCACATGGCAGCGGGGGTCGTACAATTGTTCTGCGTAATAGTTGTACGCTATTTTGCCCTGCGCCTTGCCGGTGGCAATCTTAATGGTTGCAGGCTGTAACCTGGCGACAGCTTCGTTTATGGCGTCGGCTAATCTCGCGCAAACCGATTCCAGGTACTTGATGTCGGCGGCGGTCTTGCCGCTTTGATCCGGGAAGCCGTAACAATCTGGGCCGCTGTGATTGTGCGTGGCGCCGATAAGGATATTCTCCGGAGCGATGCTTGGAACCTGTTTGCGAACCTTTTCGCCCAGCACGCTCGGAAAGCCAAGAAAGTCGGCACTACAAATTGCGATGCGCGTGCCGGAGCCGTCTAAGACCAGCGCTCGCACAGTCAGCCTGCCGAGTTTTTGCGTGACAGGTTCAGAAGGGCCAATACCACCTGAAACGGGCAAAAGTGGATCAGGAGTCACGTCGCGGACGGCAACCGCCGCACGGAACTGGCCTCGGACGGAACCGGCATTGACCAAAAAGAAAACCGCCGCTACCATCAGCAACATGGCAATTAACTTATTACATTTGCCGCCCATAGTTACTACCTTTCAATTCTGTGTACCTGGCTGCTTTCAATCAATAAGCCATTCGTCGAGCGGTTGCGCGGCTCGTTACGGTTCCGTTTAGCGTAGAACATGGTGGCACGGACTGCCAGGACATTCGGCTGAGCTCAGTCGAAGCCCCCGTGAAAACACGGCTAAGATGCCCGTGTCACCCGTATCGCAACCGTTAAACGAAAAACGGTCGGTATAGGCTATGCTTGCCGGCGCCTGAGAATTCACCAGGCACAAGTTTACCAGGCGATCTGAATTTAGTCAATTGACCTGACAAGCCAGTTGAAGTAATTCGCATTTGCTGCAATGCTGGTGTCGGGATAGTCTCGGACTTCCGCCGATGGTGGTTTAAGATTGTGCTTGTTTGTTTGCCGTCTGTCTTGTGCCTTCGATGATCGCAACAGCGGATGACCTGTCAGCCGCAAAGTGGAATAGATTGTCCAGGCCGACTGTGCTGAAAACGCCTTTGGTTGGCAGCGCAATGTTGCAGAGAACGAGCTCTCGCCCGCGCTCAAATAGCATGTGACGTAATATCATCAGATTGGAGATGCTTGAAGATGTGATTATCTCAACCAGGCACAGATCGATTATTACATCGCATGGGCTCGCTGTGCTGATGGTTTCGTTGAGCTCTGCGAGCTGAGTTCGCAGTTGTGGTTCTTTGGATAAGACAACCAGGAGAACATCATCCGATAATCTCTCAGTACGCATTTGGACATCCCAGTCAGATTAACAACGTGAACCGATGACAGATGACGGATGAAAATGAAAGATGAGACTCGTTCCGTCTTCCGCCTTCCGTCTTCTGTCTTCCGTTTCTATATCGGAATACTTTTGGCCCAGATTAAGCAAAAAGCGCTGGAAATTTTTGGACCGATAAGCACCGGTGGACGCGCATTTACAATCGATGTAATCCTTCGGCTGCGCTCAGGACGGCGTCTGTGTGATCTGTGGATCCTTTTGGTCTATCCTGCGCATCAGAGCCGCCACGGTGCTCGCATCGCGCAGGACCGCAGGCGGTTTGCTGCCTCGTCGCCTGGGAACTCTTCCTTTGCCGGGTCCCACTTCAAGGACCGCTGCAACTTGTGTGCGATGATGGTTAGATGTCCCAGCGAAGCCGACCGATGACCAATCTCCTGGTCGCAGCTTGGCCGCCGCCGAGTCCGAATGCACTCGAACCAGTTGGCGTGATGGTTGTTGTCCCCGATGTTCACCTGCCGGGTTCTTAACTTCATTTCCTCGAAGATCTCCTTAGGACCGCCTTCAATAGGCCCGCCTGTTGACATCGACGTGACCCAGCCACGTTCCCCAACAAATATCCCTCCGAAGTTTCCCGCTAACCTGGCCGTTGCAGGAACCGCCTTATAGGCATCCTTGACCATGCCCCAGTGGTCAACCAAGTGAAGGAGTGTGCCGCTATCGTACTTGCAGGTAAGTGTCGGATACGCTCCACTGCTGGGATGGATGATCTCCACCGGTCCGCTATTCTCCATGGCCAGGGCATACTGGATCACATCCGCACTGTGAGAATGATGCCAGGTGACTGAGGCAGCGCCAAAATCCTCGCAGAATGACCACGGTACTACGCCCGGCGATGGATTGATGTGGTAGAGCTGGTTGTACGGGTGCCAGGCGGCTGGGCCAACCCACAAGTCCCAGTCCAAGCCTTGCGGCACCGGTTCAGCCGGCAG
>Ga0299912_10004725_pt1 | contig 11171 bp, 10 predicted proteins | sample RVTome_2_FD_207667 | JGI IMG/M metagenome (GOLD analysis project Ga0299912, IMG submission 207667) | Soil microbial communities from uranium-contaminated site in the Upper Colorado River Basin, Wyoming, United States - RVT95D214 (version 2) ... | reverse complement strand
TTTTGGTCAAAGTATTTTCTTTCTTGCACTTTTTGCATTCTTGCTGATATCGGCAAGCTCTTTATCAATAAAATGCAACGGCACCCATCGACTCGGCTGAACGGATAGTATAGATATGGCTGAAACAAACTAATAGTATCTAACAAAATGACCAATAGTCATTCCTGCGAAAGGGCTTGTTGCCAAACTACACTATGCAACATTGAGATTGCCACGGCCACCTAAGGTGGCCTCGCAATGACAAAAAAACGTGCCTGACGTCATTGCGAGGAGCGCAGCGACGAAGCAATCTCTACTTCGGCAACAGACCCGAAAGCAGGAATCCAGTAAAAGATATGGATTCCGTGTCAAGCACGGAATGACAAAGGTAGAATATTTCTTTTTGTTAAAATCTTTAGATTATATTTGCAATTTCTGGGTGAGCTGATATAATATAAACAATATGGAGTAGGGCCAAGTCAAAAATGCTATTTTATAAATGAGGAAGGGTGAAAACATTAGAAAAATATTTTTTTCAATTTTAATGGCGATATGTTTTGGCGTCTATCCAGCCGGAGCGGATATTGTTGAGCTTAACTTGTTTGACCTCGGTTGCCCGATAGAATTCAACTGGGACACACAAAATTGGCAAACAGACTTTGATCTTGGGGTAGAATTCGTGGAGATATCCAGCGTATATATGGACTGGTCGGGTGAAATTACTGCAGGATTAGCTACAAACCTTTTAAAACCCGGTCCGCAGCCATTCCCGCTTGATGTGTTTATTTGTGCATATTTAGATATTCCAATCCGAGCTGGTACATCGGTTCAGGGGGGCGGAGATACCTATCCGGTCCCAGAGCCATTTGATCATCAATCAGATTTTAAGCTATGGGGATCATGGTCTGGTTTGATGGACGGGCAAGCTACGATATGGCTTTATTATAATGAATTAGTTGGACCATATCTTACTTATGTTGAATCTGGATTAGTATATCTCGAAAGGGTAACTCTGGTGGTCGATGGTGTTATAGTTCCCGAGCCAGCATCTCTATTATTGCTAAGTTTAGGTGGATTTCTTTTAAGAAAGAAAAGATAAAGGGGAGAAAAAAGCATTTCTGATACCTCAGCAATTAACAAACAAATCATTTTGTGTACTTGAGGTTAAACTCAGCGGAAAGGCGTCTGCCATCAGGACGCAAACAGGTTGTTTGCAGGATGTAGTTTTTGTCGCCAGCTGGGTCGAAAGGTAAATTGAATTCGTAAGCTCTTAAAAAGTCCCGCCAGAACTTGTTATTTTCAACCGGATTGGTCAAATCGATATCAGGCCAGATAGAAACCCTCCTGCCCATCGGCTCAGCCGAGCGCTGAACATATTCATACAACTCAAAACGAAATACGCCCGGTGCTTTTATTTGAGAACCAAAGGAATCAAGCAAGCTGACATAGAGTTTTACCTGTGTTTGCTTTTCAGCATCGCCAACGTTAACGAATTCTGTCAGCGGCAATATATACACTTTTGCTGGAGTGTAAATTGCTTTCTGCGTCGGCTTGGTTCCTGCCTGCGGCGGCTCACAACCGGCCTGGACTAAAAGAAGTCCGAAGAAAAATATACAAAATAAAATGGCAGCTAATTTCATATTTGGCCCTTCCAGCCATTGAAGTGCCTAAAGTTATGGATTATTTTTTCACTTTAGTTCACATTAGGCACTTTAGCTCACTTTAGACACTTTTACTTTCAAGAATTTATAAATCCTCATCGAGTATATGGCCGAGGTGATATTTTTTCGCTCGAAGATAGTCGATGTTGTGCTTGGTCGGCTCAGCCCTTAATGGTATCTGCTCGACTATCTTTATACCATAGACCTCAAGCCGGCTTATCTTCTTGGGGTTATTGGTCAGTATCCGTATCTTTGTAAGGCCTAAATCGCGGCATATTTGGGCACCGATTCCATAATCCCGCTTGTCAGCCGTAAACCCGAGCTTAATATTGGCCTGGACGGTATCGAGTCCCTGCTCCTGAAGTTTATAAGCCCGCAGTTTGTTGGTCAGGCCGATGCCTCTTCCCTCCTGCCGCAGATATATCAATGCTCCTTTGCCGACCTGTTCAATCATTTTCATTGCGGTTATCAATTGATAGCCACACTCACACCTTTGCGAATGAAATAAATCGCCTGTCATACATTCCGAATGCACCCTTACCAGAACCGGCTCAGAGTGTTCGATTGGTTTGCCGTTATTGTCAAGCTCGCCAACGCCGCCTTTGCACAGTGCCAGATTCGGCTCGGAGGAAGTTATGCTCTCGTAGCCGATTAGTTTAAACTCGCCGTAGTCGGTAGGTAAATTGACGCAATCGAGGCGTTTTATCTGGCTTTCACGCTGGAGGCGGTATTCTATAAGTTTGGCGATTGAGGTAATTTTAAGATTGTGTTTTTCACAGAATTCAATAAGTTGCGGCACCCGTGCCATCGAGCCGTCTTCGTTCATAATCTCACAGATAACGCCGGCGGGTTTTAGACCCCCCAGACGCATTAAATCAACCGCTCCTTCGGTCTGGCCGGCCCGAACCAATACGCCCCCTTTGCGTGCACGCAGTGGAAATATATGACCCGGTCGTGCAAGGTCGCCGGGTTTTGCATCGTCGGCGATAGCAACTTGAATCGTCCTTGCCCTGTCAGCGGCGCTGATGCCCGTAGCTATGCCCTCAACGGCATCGATACTGACTGTAAAAGCCGTCCCAAAGCGGGCGGTATTATTTGTTGTCTGGGGATACAAACCGAGCGAATCGCATTTCTCGGCTGTAAGCGGCAGACAAATAAGGCCGCGTCCATATTTGGCCATAAAGTTAACGATTTCCGGCGTAACCTTCTCGGCAGCGCAAATCAGGTCACCTTCGTTCTCGCGGTCTTCGTCATCAACAAGGACAATCAATTTGCCCTGACGAAGCTCTGTTAAAACTTCCGGAATTTTACTAAATCGAACTGTCATTTCTTATATCTCACATTCTGCTTTGCTGAATACTATCTACTACTAGTATTTGCCAAATTCTGTTCGAAATTTTCAACATATTGACTTCCCATCCGGATGTAAATAAGTGTAGCGATAATAGCGGTTCCGGCAGCAGACCACCAAAGCGTTCGCAAAAACCATATCCATCCGGACAATACCGTTGAAACCTCAGGGGCAATCAGAATTCCTGCCACCATTGATAACTGTAGGACGTTGGCAAACTTGCCGATTCGTGCAGGAGCAATGAGAAATTTTGAAGTTATAAAGTAAACAATAATAAAACCAATTACTAAAAACAGGTCCTTACCGATAATTAGAACCACCACAGTCGGCGGCAGCAAAAAACCTTCAATATGGCTTCGCTGCGACGTCAGTAACAGACACGCAGAGGTGATGAGCAGTTTGTCGGCGACCGGGTCTAAAAATGCGCCGAGCTTGGTAGTCAGTTTTTTTATGCGGGCCAAATAGCCGTCAATGCCGTCACTGATTGCCATAAATAAATATATAACTGTTGCAATATGCCGCATTGTAGTGCCAAGCTCAGGGTCATTTATCTTAAGCATGCAGCTGACAAACGGCACTATTAACAAAATCCGAAAAATCGTAAACTGATTAACCCAATTCAGCTTCATAACAACATCCTCTGTCATTCCGATCGCATCTGTCCTTAGCAAATCCTGCGCTGAGCGCAGTCGAAGCGTCGAAGGAGCGAATAATCTACTGCTAAATATACCAGCTACCTAATCGGTAATAATAGCAGTAGTTTCCTGCGATTCCACAATCCAGTATATTAAATCCTTAGGCCAAATTTAGCAATAGATTATTGCTTGATAAAAGATAGAGCCGTTGTATAATTCAGATATTGTAGCGAAGGGGAAACAAATGGCTGTATTGAATGTCAATATTGACCACGTTGCGACTGTAAGGCAGGCCCGGCTGACCGATGAGCCGGACCCCGTCTGGGCGGCTGTTGAATGTGAGCTGGCTGGTGCGAATGGAATTACCATCCACCTGCGCCAAGATAGACGCCATATAAACGACCGTGATGTTCGGCTGCTTAAAGAAACGGTCGCCTGCAAATTAAATCTTGAAATGTGTATGGCTGAGCCGATTGTCAAAATCGCCGAACATATTAAGCCGGACCAGGTGACATTGGTGCCGGAGAAACGGGAAGAATTGACGACCGAAGGCGGTTTGGACTGTGTTCAGAATAAAAAACGCCTGGCGGAAGTAGTCAAAAGGATGCACAAAAAAAGTATTTTGGTTAGCACCTTTATTGCGCCCGATAAAGAGCAAATTCTCGCTTCGGCTCAGACCGGCTGTGATGCTGTCGAGTTGCATACCGGTATGTATGCAAACGCCAGAACTCAAAGAGCCATCCAAAAAAGATTAGCGGAAATAAAAGCTGGCAGAGATATTGCAATGGAAAATAATCTCATCGTTCACGCAGGGCACGGCTTGACATATCGTAATATCGGTCCTGTTGCAAGCTTTAAAGGAATTTGTGAATTTAATATTGGCCACAGCATCATATCAAGGGCAATCTTTGTCGGTATAATGCAGGCAACTGCCGAAATGATGGATTTGATAAACAAATTTAGTCCATAGTTCTTGGCAATTGGCGCAGGAAATTAGATAAGGAGAAGAAAATGTTTACAGGGGCAATGGTGGCGCTCGTAACGCCTTTTCAGGACGGCAAAATTGATTTTCAAACTCTCGATGAGCTGATTGAGTTCCAGGTAGAAAATGGCATAGATGCGATAGTGCCGGTAGGGACGACAGGCGAATGCCCGACTCTAAGTCATGATGAGCATAAAAAAGTTATCGAGAGGATTGTCAAGACCGTTGGCGGGGCAGTGCCTGTGATTGCAGGGGCCGGCTCAAACAGCACCGCTGAGGCGATTGAACTAACAGCTTTTTCAAAAAAGGTCGGTGCTGATGCGACCCTGCAGGTTGGACCATATTACAATAAGCCGACGCAGGAAGGTTTCTACCAGCATTTTAAGGCCATTGCTGAGGAGATTGACTTACCGATGGTGCTATACAATATACCTGGCAGGTGCGGAGCGGGGTTGACGCCGGAAACCGTTGCACACTTAGCAGAGATTGAAAATATCGTTGCGATAAAAGAGGCCAGCGGCAGTATGGACCAGGTTAGTGAGATTGCCAGCCGATGTGATATAACGATTCTTTCGGGGGATGATTCACTGACGCTACCAATTGCGTCGTTGGGCGGCAAAGGTGTTATCAGTGTGGTGGCGAATATAGTGCCGGCTGATGTTAAGGCGATGACCGATTTGATTCTTGAAGGAGACTTTACGTCGGCATTAAAGTGGCACAAGAAGCTATTTACTTTGTCAAAGGGAATGTTGACGCTGGCGACCAATCCGATACCCATCAAGGCGGCAATGGCAATGCTGAATATGTGCTCGGAGGAACTACGTCTGCCGATGACACCGCTGGAAGAAAGTAAAAAGTATATCCTCGGACAGACATTAAGAGATTACGGGCTTTTAAGTTAAATCCCCCGGACTTCTGGCGGATAAATTTGTCCTGATGGTATTGGAGCTTTTTAAGCATTATAGTATGTTTGCAGGGTAGCGGCAATCATCTTGCTGGGTGAGTGATTTTCTCGCAGATACTGCTGAGCATTTTTAGCGATTTGTCGGGCAAATTCATGCCTGTTGAGTAATTGTTGAAGGCAGCTGTATATACTAAGCTCATCAGCAGGGTCAAATATAATAGCAGTCTTATTTTCAATAATCAAATCATCGACTCCACCCTTACATCCGGCGACGGCTGAGCCAACACTCATCGCCTCCAACAATAAAGGATTAAAACTGTTGATTGGCTGTGGCTGAATGAAAATATCGCCAGCGGCGAGTACCGAACGCCAGGGCTTTAATCTCGGGACAATGGTAATGACCTGCGTCAGGCCGAGCGCAGCTAACAATTTTCGTAATTGCCCTTCGGCCTTTCCGCCACTTATTATCACCATTATAAATTCATAGCCATCAATTACCAGATGCCTCGCTGCGTTAAATAAATTCTCGAAGTCGTTGGCGTTATCCAACGGATGGGCTATCACCATACTTGGAAGCCGAGAAGGTTTGCTAAAACAGTTACACTTTTGCTCGACAAAGGTTCCAATATTTATCTGTTCAGTCCGCTCAGCAAAGCGAGGATGAACTTTGGCAATGTTAGCCGCGATACTATTAGCCGGCACAATGATTTTTGCACAATGGCTCAACGAAACAGGAAACTCGCCCCATCGTTTTTGAAGCGAATTGACCATCAGCACATAAGGTAAATCTAATTGATGAGCTATTTGCCTTGTAAGCGTCGCATTGCTTTCGCACAAACAGTGTAGAACTGTAGGTTTAAACTTTTCAAGCTGCTCAATAAGTATATTTCTATTTAGCCACTTTATCAACGGCAGCTTATGACTTGGGTGTCTAATAATCTCAACAGCCCCGGAAACAAGGGAATCAACATCGCTGTCTGTTGGACAAACCAGAGCTACGGGGACTGACTCATCCGCCAGGCCGACCAAAAGATGTCCCAAAAAAGTTGAGTATTCATAGACCGTATGTTCTGATGCAATCAGAACCGGCTGAATCGGCTTTTTTTGAGCATTTCTTGATGTTAAATTTTTTGGCTCATTATTCATACGTCTCCCAAGGTCTTGTATCCTTAAATTATAGTGCTTTTCAGATGTTTATTGCAATGCGTAATGGAAATATTCGCATAACCAAAGGTTGGACAAGACCTTATAACAAAATTATGGGATTTTAGCAAAAACCGATAATATACGTATAAATACGGTATTTTCTCAATTTTAGCTCTTTTTGCTTGACTTTGCTGCAAAATTAGGTGTAGAATCAAATTATAGATTTTTAAGGAGAATGGGTGAGAAAGATTCTAAGGAGGGCCCACACATCTTTTTGCACCAAGAAAAAATGTGCGCATAAAGCATGGTTGCTATAAAACTATGCGAGAAAGTTTGTAGGAGAAAATTTATGAAAAAATTGGTAATGATTTGTGCGGTATTAGGAATTGTTCTAACGGCAAGTAGTATGGCAGCGGCAACAGGATTTTACGCCATTACGAACGAACTTGGTTATAATGGGAGCGGAGTTATTTGGAACATTACCGATAGCACCGGTCCCTGGACAACATCAACCCCTCGCGACGCGGTTCTTTACACGATAGTCGACTTCCCGGGGTACAGCAATTACAACTACCTGCTGAGTAATTGGTCTGAACACAGCCCAAGTAATCAGAACAATTCTTTTTTCCAATTAGCAGAAGAGGGCAATCCGAGCGTGACTAGTGCGGTGGGCGACTGGGATCCCACTCTTAAAATATTCACCGCCACCGTCACCGGCCAAAATGCGCCGTATCCGTGGTCGCGGTTCTGGCAACCTGACAATGGCGTAGCCTGGGGCGTAACATTAACTGAATATTCGTACACGTTCACGGCAACCTTTTTGCAAGCGGCCATTCCGGACAGCGGTGGGTATACGAATTCCGTTGACCCTGACACTATCGTTGGGTCATTTACAGGAGAATTCGTGGTTACTTACGATGTAGATAAGAACCCTATTACAAATGGTGACCTGTATGGATTCGAAATCAATCTCAGCAAGGCTATGTTCAATCCACTCGATTCACCTTACACAGTATACAATTACTTCGGTACTGTTCCTGAGCCGGCGACAATATGTCTGCTTGGCCTTGGAGGTTTGGCTTTGCTGAGAAAACGAACGAAGTAGCTGTCAGAAGTCAGAAGACAGAACTACGATTCTGAAGGGCTGTAGGCTAACGCTTGCAGCCCTTTTCTTTTGTTTTCTTTATTTCTTACGTCAGTTCTTTTTTCCTTCGGTTCATCCAGTTCGAATGTCATACTATCCACATTACGATGGCGTATAGCATATTATAAATGAAAAATTGGTTTTTTTGCAAAATCCGATAATATACGTATAAATACGGTATTTTCTCATTTTCAGCTCTTTTTGCTTGACTTTTGTGGAATAGTCTGATACAAGTTAAACAGTTTGAAATAAGGAGGTTGGTGAGAAAGATTCTATGGAGGGTCCACACGTCTTTTTGCACCAAGAAAATTTTGCGTATGAAGCATGGTTGCTATAGATCTATGCGAGAAACTACGGAGGAATTTTATGAAGAAATTGTTGATTATTTGTGTAATGGCAGGTCTGATACTGGCTGGTACATACACAGCCAGAGCTGCCTATACTGTTGATGTACCTGATGGCTCACTGACGAGCGCTGCGGGCACGTATGGCTTCGCCTACACTTTTTTCGATACCATTATGAATCCCAGTGTCCCTGATCGTTGGAACATAGTTGCGTCCGACTTCACTATGCAGGGACAAATCAAGTTATCTGACATCAATGCCAAAGCTCGCTGGAATACATGGGACGGAGATCTCGGCGATGGTATTGATAAACTGGGAGCGTGGTTCGACATTGGCCCGTATGCAGGCTCGGGTCACGGCGTTTATCTGGCTACGGTACAATGGACAGGCGGAAGCGATCAAGCAAACGATATCAGGTGGATATTTCATCCACAGGAAACTTCCGGTACACAGCCTCATCCAAAGTACTATACCGGGCCGTATAACACCCCGGAATTTGCCTGGCTGAACGATTGGATTGATTTCAAGATTACTATTCATGCAACCAGCGCAACAACGGGTGTTGCCCAATTTTGGATTCATAATGAGCTGATTTCAGGGCAGGGACAAGTTCCACGTCCACCAGATGATTCGTTTCCTTTCACTCTTACAGGTGGCGCCGACACACTGGAGAACATTCGTGTATATGCTTACTTGGTCAATGGCGACAATCCAAACAATCCAGGTTACACTGTGGAATGGAGAGATGTAACAATCAACGGCATACCCGAGCCAGCGACGATATGTCTGCTTGGCCTTGGAGGTTTGGCTTTGCTGAGAAAACGAAGGGCATAAAAAAGTACGAAGTAAGAAGTACGAAAATCTGTACCGTTTAAAGGGTTATGAGCTAATGCTTGTAACCCTTTTTATTTGCCAACACTTCTTTTTTTACTGCGGATTACATAGATTTCACTGATTTTTTATTTATATTTAATCCGCGATAATCCGTGACACGAAGTGGCGGTAGCTAAATCTGTGGTTAATTCTGGCTTCAATAATCAATAGTCAATAATAAATAATCAATTTGCTGGGGCGTGGGTGATTTGCTTTGTCAATTCGTCGAGAAGAATTTTTGTTTTTGGGTCGGATTTTTTTGCCTGGTCTATTTTGCTGCAGGCGTGCATAACAGTTGTATGGTCTCGGCCGCCCAGATGACCGCCAATCTCTTCAAGACTATGTTTGGTTAAATTCCTGGCTAAATACATGCAAATCTGTCGCGGCTCGGTAATGCTCTGGCTGCGTTTTTTGCTCTGCAAATCGGCGAGGCGAACATCAAAATGCCTGGTTACGACGTCGATAATATCAGTGATGTTTATGTGTCTTGCTGCAGAATCAATTTGCCCTTCGATGGCGGTCTTTGCCAATTCAAGGGAAATCTCTTTGCCGGTGGTGGTTGCTACTGCATAAATGGCAGTCAAAGCGCCTTCCAGTTCTCTGATATTTGCGTGCACTTTGCGGGCAATGAACTCTGCTATTTCGTCAGAAATACTTAAGCCGCGTAGATGGGCTTTTTTCTGCACGATTGCTATTCTTGTTTCATAACTTGGCGGGTCTATTCTGGCGACTAATCCCCAATTGAATCTGCTGGTAAGCCGTTCTTCAAGTGAAGGTATCTTGCCGGGCGGGCTGTCGGCACTGAGGATGATTTGCTTGCCATTATTGTAAAGTGCGTTAAATGTATGGAAGAATTCTTCCTGACTCTGCTCGCGTTCGCGTAGGAACTGAATGTCGTCAATTACCAGCGCATCTACGGTGCGAAACTGGCTTTGAAAACCCGCCAGGTTTCCTTCCTCGATTGCTCTTATAAAGCGATTGACAAAATCTTCACAGCTTAAGAATTGAATTACCGCCCTATCGAACATTTTTCTTGCTTCGAAGCAAACAGCATGCAAGAGATGGGTTTTGCCTAAGCCGACACTTCCATAAAGAAAAAGCGGATTGTAGGTATTGCCGAGGGATTGACTCACCGCGACACAGCTTGCGTGTGCAAGGCGGTTGCTTGGTCCTACTACGAAATTATCAAATGTGTAATCAGGATGAAGTTTAAGCTCGGGCCCGGTTGCTTGAGAGCGAAGGATAGATTTTCGGTTAGTGTCAGCCCTGAAATCTACGGTGACGAGGTGGCCGGTTATCTGTTGAGCAGCACGAATAAAATTGTTTTTGCAGTTGTCACGCAAAAACTGTGTGGTTGCCTCATCAGGGCAGCCGATTCCGAGTGAGCCGCCATCAAGATGTAAGACCGTTAGGTTATCGAACCACTTGCGGGTGTTGGCCGGGTCAAGTGCTTTTGCACGTTCGAGTATATCAGTGAAAATGCTTTCAACATCACGAACCACCAAGCCACACTCCTTTGTGGACCATTCCACTACACAAAAAAATAATGCCCATCAAAAACATCCCTGTTAAACTTATTTGCCAAAATTTTGCCCTGTACCAATCAGGTATGAGCCCCATCTCCATTAGTAAAAATGGTAATTGAAATCTAACCAACTTTGTTAATATTGTCAAAAAAAATTTATCTAATGCAAAAAGAAATTTCTTTTCTGAACAGCTGAAAATTAAGAAAATAAAAATCCCTGTGGGCTTGAATTTTATAGGAATATTTGCGAAACTGCGTAAATCGACAAGCGATAGTGTTTATGGAATATGGATTAAAAGATAGTATTTAGTCTGCCCCAACTCGAAAGGAAGACGTGGGAGTCGAATTATAAAAAGGGAAACTCGTCCTTCATAGTAGTAACTGCTGCAGATAAGGAGCAATTATGGGAATTTTTACCAAAACGGCAGGTTATATCAAAGAGCGGCTGTGCAAAACACGCAACAAAATCAGCTCCTCGCTTACGTCGGTATTGACTTTCGGCAGAAATATTGATGAAACCCTGCTCGATGAGCTGGAAGAGACGTTGATAAGCGACGATATCGGAGTGGAGACAACAGAAAAGCTCATATCGTCTCTGCGAGAAGCCTACCGCAGCAGGAAAATCG